>Ga0214923_10001729_pt1 | contig 30383 bp, 23 predicted proteins | sample LL1510_MetaG_FD_177993 | JGI IMG/M metagenome (GOLD analysis project Ga0214923, IMG submission 177993) | Freshwater microbial communities from Lake Lanier, Atlanta, Georgia, United States - LL-1510 | ecosystem: Environmental > Aquatic > Freshwater > Lake | place: USA: Georgia | collected...
TCGTGAGCGTGGCGCCGTCGGCGATCGAGAGGTTGCCGCCATTGAGGACGAGCGAGTTGATCGCGGCGGTCGAACCGGCGGCCGTGGCCTGCGTGAGGTAGGTGTTGTTGCCGGACGAGATCGCGTTGTTCGTGAACTCGTCGGTCGGGTTCAGCGGACGCAGGCCGGTGCTCGCGTTGTAGGTGAGGAACGTGTTGGCCGTGCCCGTCGCCGTGCCGAGGCCGCCCGACGCGGTCCCCGACTCGCCGACGAGGAACGCCACGATCTGCGTGTTCTTGACGGAGGAATTGATGCCGGACGTCGTCGCAGCCGTCGTCCCCACGAGCGTCGGGGCGGTGGTCACGATCAACTTGCCGACGCTGCCGGTGTCGGTGCTGTTCTTGCCGAGGTTCTGGCCGTTCACGAGGAGCGAGCCGGAGCCGGCCGAATAGTTGAGGCTTGTCCCGGTGACGGTTGCGAGATTCGTGCCACCAAACGCGACCGTGAATGCGCCTCCGCTACCGTTCGCGGCGTTCGCCGCGATCGCGCCGACCGTTTCCGTCGAGTTCGTGGCGGGTTGGTCGGAACCCCTGAAGATGAACGAGCCGCCGCCGATCTGGATGGCAGAGGTGTCGGCGATCCGGTTCGTGTTGTTGTTGCCTGCCCCCGTATTGTCGAGGATCAGGCGGCCGTTCTGCACGTTGTACGTGCTGGCACCCGAGTTCGCACCGGCAGCCCCGCCGAAGATGAGCGTGGCATTTGCCACAGTGCCGACGTTTGTGTTGCCCGTCCAGCCGCTCGCGCCCGTGAGCGTGGTCGTGCCGGAGTTCGAGACGGTGAACACCCCCGCACCCGTGCCGCCGTTGCCGATCGACCCCGTGATCGTGGTGTTGCCGGTGCCGGCGAGGGTGAATGTGCGGGCCGTGTTGTCATTGGAAAGAGCGATCGAGCCGAGCGTGAGCAGTGCACCGGACGAGAGGTTGTTGGTGACCGTGCGGTTGTTGCCGGAATTCGTGAGCGTGCCGGAGAGCGTGACGCTCGTGCCGGTGACGGTGGAGTTGCCCACGAGCGCGATGTTGTTGGCGATCGATTGGAGATTCGACGAGCTGTTCGTGACGTTGCCGGTGAGCGTGAAGGTGCTGCCGGAGAGCGTGAAGGCGCTCGCCGCCGAGTCGAACGTGATGCTCGTGGCGGTGCCGGTGGAGTAGTTGTTCGTACTCGACGTGAAGGTAGTGCCCGTGAAGACGAGCGCGCTGTTGAAAGTGCCGGTCGTCGAGAGCGTCGAGAGCCAGGCGTTGCTCGCGTTCCACAGGCCGCTCGATCCGCTCCACGTCACCTGCGCGTGCGCCGACGGCAGCGCGAACGCGCACGCGGCGACGAAGACCGCGGCGCGCAGCATTCGCACGAAGCGTTGCGTCGGCGTGGGCGATGCCACAGCGAGCATGGACGAGTTCCCGGAAAAGATCGATCCGCCCGGGGGAGGGTCGAGTCCCGCCCCAAGACGAACCGTCACTCCAGAAGAAACTACGTCGCTGGTCGCCCGCTCGCCATCTATCAGATGGTGCTTATATCAAATGATATATGCATGAGCGGCCGTGGGCGGTTGCTGCGACGTTGCCGAATCCTTCGCCCGCGGCCCCGCACGAAATGCCCCAGACGCGGTCGTTGCGACCGCGACCGCCGGCTTGACGAGTCGTACACTGGTCATGTACACTGGTCGCATGAGGATTTCCGCCAGCGTATTCAAGGCCCGCTGCCTGCGACTGCTCGACCAGGTCAGCCGCACCGGCGAGGAACTCGTCATCCTGAAACGCGGGCGACCTGTGGCGCGGGTCGTGCCGGCCGACGTGGGGAAACCGTGGCTCGCCCTTCGCGGCCGGGGCACGTTCACGGGGGATCCGTTCGCGAGCGTCGTCAAGGAAGCCGACATCGAAGCCCTGCGATGACGCAGCCCGTTCTGCTCGACACGCATGTCTGGGTGTGGTGGATGCTCGGGGACTCCCGGCTCCCGGCCCGCGAACGCGACGCCTTGGACGGCCTGCCGAGTGGCGAGCGTCCCGCCGTCTGCGACATCAGCCTGTGGGAACTGGCATTGCTCGTGCAGGTGGGACGCTTGCGGCTCGACGACGATCTGGCGGAATGGCTGCGGATCGCGGCCTCGCCGGCGACCGTCAGGGTGGTTCCCATCGGTCCGGCCGTGGTCGTGGAAATGACCCGTCTTCCAGCCACGTTTCATCAAGACCCCGCCGACCGGCTGATCGTCGCGACGGCGCGGGCCATGGGGATGCCTCTGGCGACGCATGATGTTCGGATTCGTCGATCCCGGCTCGCGTCGCTCTGGTCTGCCTGAGGCCGGGCGGGCGCGTCGGGTACAACGAATCGGATGAGAAGTACGGCGACGCAGATCTGGCTCCTGGCCGCGGTCCTGACAGTTGCCGTGGCCGCAGCGCTCGCGAGCCCGCGGCCCGCGAGCGCCCAGGAGCCGGCGCTCGACGCGCCGCCGCTTCTCAACCGGTGGTTTCGGGCGTGGCCGGTCGGGGCGGGCGGGGCCCATCCGCTCGCGCAACTGCCCGACGGCGGGCTCGCGATCGGCACCGAGACGGGCGTGGTGCGGTTCGACGGCCGGCGGATGTCGGCCCTGCCGCTGCCCGGGGGCGCGGCACCGTCGCCCGTGAAACTCCTGCTCGTGGATGCGGCAGGCACGCTGCACGCGGCCTGTGCCGACGGCACGCACCTGTGCGTCGCGGCGGCCGACGCGTGGGTGGCTGCCACGAAGGCCGACGTACCCACGGGCGAAGGCGACAAGGGGCGCGAGCCGACGACGATCTGCGTTGACCGCGAGGGCGACGTGTGGATCGGCCACCGCAACGGCCTCGTGAGCCGCACGAGCGGCCGCCGCACCACCTGGCTCGAAACGGCCACCGCCGACACCTCCACCGCCGACCCGACGGTGCAGGTGGCCGCCGACACGGGCGGCCGCGTGTGGATGGCCCGCAAGGGCTGCCTCGCCGTGTGGAGCGGCGCTCGCTGGGAGCCGCAGGCCGCGCTCTCGAGCGGCCAGCTCACGCTCGCGGCGGCCCGCGACGGCGGGCTCTGGATCCGGATCGGCGGGCCGGTGTTTCGGTTTGCGGAGGGACGCACGCTCGTGCGGGCCTTCAAGCCCGAGGTGCCGACGGTCCGCGCGATGCACGAGGATTCCGCGGGCCGGCTGTGGATGGCGACGTCGCGATATGGCCTCGTGGTCTGGGACGGCCAGCGGCTGGCCACCGCGATGACGAGCGCGCCGAGCATCTACTCCGTGTTCACCGACCGCGAAGGGAGCCTGTGGGCCGGCACGACGGCCGGCCTCGAGCAGGGCGGCGAGAAGATCGTGCGGCGGATCGAGATGCCCACCGTCAAGCCGCTGCGGGCGGTGTGCACCACGGCGGCGGGCGACACGTGGTTCATCACGCTCGACGGCGAGCTCGGCTGCCAGCGGCGCGACACGGCGACGTTTCCCTCGCGGTTCGACGGCTGGAAGCACGGCGTGGTGACGGCGATTTCGCTCGCCCCCGACGGCACGCTCTGGCTCGGCACGCAGGACGGCGGCGTCGTGCGGATGACGGGCGATCCCGAGACCGCGAACACGGAAAACCTGGCGCTGCCCCCCGACCTCCGCGGCCTCGCGGTGCGGTCGCTCGCGGCCACCTCCGCGGGACTGTGGGCGGCGCTCGGGCCGCATCTGCTCTGGACCGACGGCCGGGAGTGGCTGCGATGCGGCGCGGCCGCCGCCGGCGACATCGCGCTCGTCGTGGCCGACGAAGCCGGCGGCGCCTGGGCGGCGACGGCGGCCGGCGAGATCCTGCGGGCGGCCCCGCCGGCGGGCGCGGGGATCGCCGTCGAGCGGATCACGCCGCGCGACCTCCCGGCCGGAGAGGCCGTGACGGCGATCTGCCCGATGGCCGACGGCGGCGCGTGGATGGCCACGCGGCACAACGGGCTCTGGAGGCGGCGCGAGGGGAATTGGGCCCGCGTGGGCACGGCGGAGGGCCTGCCGTCGGCCACGCTGCTTGCCCTTGCGCTCGATGACGGCGGGCGGGTGTGGTGCGCAGGGGGGCGCGTGTTTTTTGCCGTGGCGCTCGAGGAGCTCGAGGCCGTGGCGGCAGGCACGGTCGCCCGCTGCCACCCATGGGTGACGAGCGGCGACAACGAACTGGCATTCTTCGACCCGGCGGTGGTGCCGCCCGACATCGCCACCCGCGCTCCCGACGGGCGCATTCTCGTGGTGCTGCCGACGGGCGTCGCGGTGTGCGAGCCCGACCGGCTGCGCGCCGCGGCGCCGCCGCAGGTGGACGTGGTCGAGGTGCGGGCCGACGGCCGCGTGGTCGCCCCGCCCGCAGGTGCCGGCTACGCCGTGCCGTCGCAGCTCGCCGCGCCCGTGCCGCCCGACACCCGCAGCGTGGCGATCGCCGTCGCCGAACGGAGCCTCGTCACGCCCACGAACGCCCGCGTGCAGCACCGGCTCGCCGGCATCGACGACGACTGGGTCGACACGCCGGCCGACCGCGTCATCACCTACGAGCGGCTGCCCGCCGGGCGGCACGCGCTCGCACTCCGCTGCACCACCGACAAAGCAGAGTGGGAATCGGCGGCGGGGGGGCTCTTGATCGACGTCGAGCCGCGGCTCCACGAGCGGCCGTGGTTTCGCGCGGGCGTCGTGCTCGGGGCGGCGAGCGTGGCCGCGGGGCTGGCATTCGGCCTCCAGGCCTGGCGGTCGAGCCGCCGGATCGCCCGGCTCCGTGAGGCCGCGGCGCTCGACCGCGAGCGGATGCGGATCGCCCGCGACATGCACGACGAGGTGGGCACGAGCCTCACGCAGATCTCGCTGCTCACCGAACTGATCCGCCGCCGGGCCGCCGACGAGACGGCCGGCGCCCTCGACGATGTGACCTCGATCGCGCGGGCGACGGTGTCGTCGCTCGACGAGATCGTGTGGGCGGTGAACCCGCGGCACGACACGCTCGCGCACGTTCTCAGCTACGTCTCGCTGCACGCGAGCCAGACGCTCGGTCGGCTCGGCATCGCGTGCACGATCGACGCCCCCGAGACGCTCGAGCCGTGGCCGGCGCCCACCGACTTTCGCCGGGCCGTGCTCGCGATCGTGAAGGAGGCGATCGGCAACGTGAGCAAGCACTCGGGAGCCCGAAGCGCGACGCTCACGATCCGCATCGATGCCGGCCGGCTGCGGATCACGATCGCCGACGACGGCAAGGGGCCCGCGGAAGACGGCGCGGCGGGCGGCGGGCGGCCGCGACCGTCGGCCGGGCTCGACAACATGCGGGCCCGCGCGGCCGACCTCGGCGGCACGTGCACCGTGGGCCCGCGGCCGGGCGGCGGCACGCTCGTGGACCTCCACGTGCCGCTCCCGGCGGCGTGAGGTGCTCTTTTCCGCCCAGGCCGCGCGAGAGTATTCTCTCACCGGGGTCGAGGATTTCCCCGCAGGAACACAGTCGATGGCCGTCCGGGTTTCGATCGTCGAGGATGACCGCGTCACGCGGGAGACGCTCTCTGCGCTCGTGCAGCACGAGCCCGACCTCGAATTCGTGGCCGCCTATCCAGACGCCGAGACGGCGATCGACGACGTGCCCCGGCACACGCCCGACGTGCTCGTCGTCGACATCGGCCTGGCTCCCAAGGGGAGCAACCGGCTCGACGGCGCCCAGTGCGTGGCATCGCTGAAGGCGGTGCGGCCCGGCCTCCAGGCCCTCATGCTCACGGTGTATGACGACCACGACCGCGTGGTGGAGGCGCTGCGGGCCGGGGCGAGCGGCTACATCCTCAAGCGGTCGCCCCCAGCCGAGATCCTCAAGGCGATCAAGGAGTTGCGGGCCGGCGGCGCTCCGCTTTCGATGCAGGTGGCCAAGACGATCGTCGACTCGTTTCACGGGGCCCCGCCGGGCAGTCCCCGGCCCGACCCCAAGATCGAGACGCTGACGCGGCGGGAACGGGAGATCGTGGCCCTGCTCGCCGACGGGGCGAGCTCGAAGGAGATCGCGCAGAAGCTCGGCCTCACCGCGGGCACGGTGCGGGCGCACCTGCACACGATCTACGGCAAGCTCGGCGTGGAAAACCGCACGCAGGCCGCGGTGCTCTACCTCGGCCGCTGAGCAGGCGGCGGCAACGTGGACCCCATCACCCTGTAGCCGCAGAGTGGCACTCTGCGGAATGCGCGCCCCACCAAGATACCCGGGGCACCCCTATCATTCTGTAGGGTCGCGGCCGGCTCTGGGCGGGATAGCATGCATCGTATTCGCGGGGCGCGGCGTTCGCGGGCGACGAATCGACGAATCCTTGTTCCACTCGATCGGCATGACCAGTTTCGCGCCACGCTTCCGACGCTGCGTCCCGCGCGGGCTCACGCTCGTGGAACTGCTCGTCGTGATCGCGATCATCGGCGTGCTCGTGGCGCTGCTGCTGCCCGCGGTGCAGTCGGCGCGGGAGTCGGCGAGGCTCTCGCGGTGTCGCAATGCGATCAAGCAGGGGTCGCTCGCCCTCCTCAACCACCACGATGTCCAAAAACAGTTTCCTCGCGGGCTCGTCTGCACGACCGGCACGTGCGACGGCGTGGTCGGCGGAACGTTTCTGGGAAACTTCAGTGCAAGGAGCGGCGAATGGGGCGAATCGTGGGTGATTCGTATGCTTCCGTTTCTCGAACTGAGCGAGGTCTACAACAAGTATGACTTCACGCTCTCGGGAACCTTCGCGGTCAACAGATCTGCCGCATCCAGCATGATTCAACCACTACTCTGCCCCAGCCGGGGCGTCGACACGCGATTCAGGTACTACGGCACGGATGTCACCAAGATCCACTATGGCGGGAATTTCGGTGCCGGTCGGGCGATATCGACGGCGTTGTCGTCATCGACGGGATTGCGGGGTGTCTTCGACGGCGCCAAGCAGTGGGGGGCCTCGCTCAAGGACATCAGCGACGGCAGTTCGAAAACGCTCCTGCTCGGCGAAATCCTCACCCTTACCGATCGTCAGCTAGGTGACGACTCTCGCGGTGCCTGGAACGTCCAGGGATCGACTGCGTTCACCGGAGGGCTCACCAAAACCGCCCCCACCACGGCCGACGTGCAATCGGGCATGCGGCGAATGAATGTGAACTCCCCGATGGATAAGGCCATATGGTGCACGAACACCGTCATCTCAGACCCGCTGTATGTCTGTGGAGACAGCAGCGAGGGGCTCGGCGTGCGCAGTACGCACCGGACCGGCGCGAACGTTTCCTTCGCCGACGGAAGCACACGATTCCTCGACCAATCGATCGACGTCCTGGTCTGGTACCAACTGCACACGATCCAGGGAGGCGAGACGATCGGCGAATATTGAGCGGACGTGGGCGATGCCTCAGGGGTGAGCTTCGTCGTTGATGTAATCCCAGGCCCGCAGCCTTCCGCCCCTTTCGTTTTTTGGCGACTGCTCCCACATGCGGTTTTGAGTGCGATCGAACCGCAGCACCGTCGTCGACGCGTCCGCCGGCGCCGCCAGCGGCCAGGTCTCGACCACGATGTCTCCCGTCGCCGCGTCCTGCGAGACCGTGCGCCAGGTTCGCTCCCCCTCCTGCTCGCTCCAGGCCTTCGGCTCCGAGCGGGCATCGATATAGCGATCGATCTCGACGTGCTCCTGCTCGACACCCCGCGACACGTCCCACGGGTCGGAGCCGGCCGGAAGCACTACGTCGCGCGTGCTCGACCAGTGGCCGTGCAGCGCCTGCTCGAGCCCCGCGAACTCGCGGGGCTTGACGGTGCGGGTGCAACCAGCGGCGGTGGCCGCAAGCACGACGACCGCAAGGACCGTTGCGCGATTATGTGAGGAACCCATGATCGCATTTTCTAGCGCAACCGCCGCCGCCGGCACATCCGTCAAATGATAGATGTTGGTCGTGTGGACGCCGAGCCGGCCCGGACGAAGAACCGCACCGGCAATCCCGATTCGTCCGTGGCCTCGCGCCTGGCCTGGTCGTCGCCATACAAGAGCGCGTGCAGCGTGGGGCCCATGCGTTTGGGCGTGGCCTCGGGATGCCCCGGCGCGGCCTCGAACCGCCGCCTGACGTCGGCCACGTCGGTCGGGTCGATGAGGAGGGCCGGCCGGGCGGTGATCGGGCGGATCTCGAAGGCGGGAACCGCCGGCCCCTCGCGCTCCCAGGGATAGGCGTCGCGCGGGGGCGCATCGGCAGCCACGGCGGTCGCGGCCGCCACGACGGCGAGGAACGGGGAAACGAGGCGACAGGCGACACAGCGGTGCGTCGAAATCATGCCTGCGGTGTACCGCAGCGGCGGGAGCCACCGCATCCACCGAATGATAGGGGCACGGGCCGGCGGGATCGCTCAATGTGCGGGCAGGAGCCGGCACACGTCGAACCGGATGTTCGCAAGCGTGCGAAGGCCAGGATGGCTTCGCCGGCGTAAACCATCACCACCGCCCTCTTTTGCTCCTCGTGATCCGCTCCGCTCAGCCGATGCTTGCCGAAGTACCCTTAGCCGACCTATTCTTTCGTTCATGTCACCCCTGACGAAATCACTGCTCGAAGAACTCGAGCACGCCCCGGAGAGTGTGCAGCGGGAGGTGCTCGCTTTTCTGCGGTACCTTCGGGCACGTGGCGGCGGCGGTGATGGAAGCGAGGACGTGCATGCCTTGCTGCCGCTTGCGGAGTCCGCATGGGCGGCGGACTGGGACACCCCTGAAGAGGATGAGGCGTGGCGGAATTTGTAGGCGGCGACGTGGTCGTGGTGCCGTTTCCGTTCACTGATCTCCAGTCGAGCAAGCGTCGGCCCGCCGTCGTGCTCGCGACGTTCGCACGGGGCGACCTGCTGATCTGCCAGATAACGAGTCGATCGGAATCGCATCCGGCCGCGGTGTCCATCGGCACGGATGATTTCGTACGCGGTGGTATCGATCGGCCGAGCGTAGCTCTTCCGTACCGACTCGTCACCGTCCATAAAGCAGTCATCTTGCGATCAGCGGGCACGCTCATGCCATCCAAGCTGGCTGAACTCGTGGAGCGAGTGTGTGCGGTGATTCGCTTCGGCGGCGATGCGTAAGCCTCCCTGGCACCGCCCCAGCAAGCCGACGGGGTGCTTCACTGGCAAAGCTGCGCATACGATAGTTGGCGAAGTGGCCGTCGGTGATGTCAGCGGGCGGCCGTGATCCGAAACGTGCGCTCGACGAGCGGGGCCGTCTGCACCTGCGGGGCCGACGCGCGGCCCCACTGCCAGGCCACCACCGTCACCGTCAGCGGGAACCGGCTCCGCGGCGGAATCCCGGTGAACACGAGCCGGTCGCCGTGGACCTCGGCCGGCCCGGCCCGCACGAAGAACCGCACCGGCAATCCCGAATCGGCCGTCGCGCGAAGCGGCACCTCGCGCACACCCGCGAGCTGGTCGGGAATCGGCTCGAACGTGATCGCCTGCGTCGCGCCGGCCGTGTTGGGCTCGAGGCGGATCTCGGCCGGCTGCACGCCGGGGCGGTATTCGGCATCGCCCGGATGCGACACCCGCAGGAACGTGGGCGAGTGCCGCCAGGTACGGTCGAGGGCGATCCGAAACCGGTTGCCGCCGAGCGGCGCCACCGGCCCGCAAATCCACTCCGCCACCGGTTCGCCCGCCGCTTGCGAGAGCGGCGTGCCGCCGTGCACCCAGCCCTCCGGAATCCGGTCGAGAAACCCCGTCGTGAGCGCGAACGTGATCCCGTCGTCTTCGGTCTCGAAGGGCAGCGGCGAGAAGATACCGCGCCGGCCGAAGGGGAGCGGCTTGGCCGCCGCGTCGGTGAACACCGGCACCTGCGGCTTGGCCTGCCAGTTGACGTCGCTCATGTCGGAGGCGCTCCGGGCGAGCGCCTCGGTGAAAAACCAGGGCAGACTCGCGTGCTCGGGAGGGCAGTCGCGCGCGGGCGTGGGGGGCACGCCCGCGGCGTCGGCGAGCGGCAGCCCCGCGACGAACCCCGTGGCGAGGTCGACCGGCCGCAGCGTCGGGCCGCCGGCCGGGTCGAGCCGAGCGGTCGCGGCCGCGCGGATGTAGGCGGCGATGTATCCCGCCATCGGCTCGGTGCACTCGAAGTGGCCGCTCGCCGGCTCGACGAGCAGGCTGCAGGGCCAGGCCGGCACCGAGGCCCGCTTCTTCACGAGGCCCTGCTGGATTAGCACGGTGCGCCACTGCTCGAGGAGGTCCTTCGTCTCCTGGTCCCACTCGTCGCAGGTGCCGATCGCCAGCAGCATCGGCACGGTGGCGGCGGGCGGCTCGGTCGAGCCGTTCTTGATCTGGATCCCCGCGATGCAGCGGTCGGGCCGCGCGGCCACGATCCTCCGCACCATGAGCACGTGCATCGACTCGCCGATCGGCAGCCAGGGGGCCGTGGCGAGTTCGTCGTAGCCGCTCGTGTGGGCGAGGGCCGCCACGAGCTGGTCGAGAAAGGCCGCATGGTGTTCGCCGTCCTCGATCGTGTGGTCGAAGAACGACGGGCAGCACCAGAGGATCGCGAGGTCGTGGTCGGCGCAGGCCGCGCGGATCGCGTCGTGCCCCACGAGCCAGTGCTCGGGGACGTTGCGGCCCGCCACGAGCACGCCGCGGACCCGCGCGCAGCGCGGCGGAATCCAGAGGTATGCCGTCGCGCTGCGGGGTTTTCCGTCGGGCCCCGGGCGGGTCTCCTCCGCCAGGTACTGGAACACCTGGTTCTCGGGCGACCGACCGATGGCGGGGGGCGCGGCGGCGGCGGAGCCACCCACGACGCACGATGTGAGCACGAGGGGGAAAAGGTGACAGCCACCAAATTTGGAGAAGGTGGCATCTTGCCCAGATTTGGTGGCTGTCACCTTTTTATAGCTCCCAGCCCTTGCGATACTCACGCCGCAGGAGCGCGTCGACGTCGGCTCGGCCGCTCGTGAGCGCGGCGGCGTCCCAGGCGAACTCCGTCTGCACGCGGTAAGCGATGTTCGCGAGCAGCGTGCTCTCCGCCATCGGGCCCGAGTAGCCGAAGTGGCACGTGGCCGGCGGCCCGCCGCGGCAGGCGGCGAGCCATTCGGCGTGGAACCCGGGCGAGGGCGGAATCGTCTGCGGCACCGTCGCGCCGGCGAAGGCGTCGGCCGGCAGAAGCACGTGGCCGCTGAACCCGCAGAGGAGCATCCCCTTCGAGCCGATGAAGAGCGTGTTCTTGCCGTCGGAGGGCCGCTTGCCGTCGGGGCCCGCAGCGTCGATGCCGAGCTCGTCGAGGAACGGCGGCCGCTTGTCGCACTGATACCAGTGCACGCTCACCGGCGGCAGCGTGCGGCCGTCGGCGACCGTGCGCTCGGGGTAGTCGAGCCGGCTCGTGAGGGCCGTCGGCGTGCGGTCGGGATCGGGGTCGGGCCCGCTCCCCGCCACGCGCACGGGGTGGCCGAGATCGAGCGCCCAATACGGGATGTCGAGAATGTGGCAGCCCCAGTTGCCGGTCTCGCCGGTGCCGAACTCCCACCAAAACCGCCAGTCGTAGGGGGCGAAGCCCTTCGTGTAGGGCCGCTCGGCCACCGGTCCGAGCCAGAGATCCCAGTCGAGGTTGCCGGGCGGGGGCTCCGGCGGCCCGGGCGGCTTGGGCATGCCCCGCTTGCTCGCGATCCACGAGTGCACCTCCTTGATCGTGCCGAGCATGCCCGACTTCACGATCTCGACGCCGGCCCGCAGGCCCGCGAGCGCGTGCCGCTGCGAGCCGAGCTGCGTGGCGAGCCCCTTGGCCCGGGCGGCATCGGTGAGGCGGCGCACCTCCGCGACCTCGTGCGCCAGCGGCTTCTCGAGGTAGACGTGCTTGCCCCGCTCGATCGCCCACCAGGCCGGATGGAAGTGCGTGTGGTCGGGCGTGCTGATCACGACGGCGTCGATCTCGCGGTCGAGTTCATCGAACATCCGGCGGAAGTCGGTGAACCGCCGGGCCCGTGGAAACCGCTCGAAGCCCTTCGCGCCGCGGGTCTCGTCGACGTCGCACAGGGCGACGATGTTCTGCTTCGACACGCCCGAGAGATTCGCCTCCCCCTGGCCGCCGATGCCGATGACGGCGATCGAGAGCTTGTCGGCCGGGCCCTCGGCGGCCTTAGCCCCGAAACCGTGGGATGCGAAGAAGCCGGCGGCGATGCCGCCGGTGAACGTGCGGCGCGGCAGCATGCAGCCGCGTTGCCTGGCAATGTCGCTCATCGAAGAGACCTTCAGGGGGGAAAGAAAAAACGGACCGAGCAGCAGCGCAAAGTCTACCGCCGCAGGGGCTTGACGGCGGGCGACATCAGGTATATATACAGAAGATCAGTTGCTCGTAATCCCTGCGGGATCCGACCCATGGCCACCGTCCTCGTTGCCGACCAGTGCGAGATCCCGGGCGACGTCGCCTCGCTCGACGCCTTCCGCCGCTGGTCGCGGTCGCCGGCGTTTCCGACGGCCGGCCGGATCGACTGGGTGGCTTCCCACATCGAGGTGGACATGTCACCGGAAGACATTTTCACGCACGGTACGGTCAAGACGGCGATCGTGGGCCGCCTGTGGCCGCTCGCCGTGGCCCGCGGCATGCATCTTTTCACCGGCGAGACGCGGGTGTCGGCGGATGCGGCCGATCTGTCGGTCGAGCCCGACGTCGTCGTCGTGTCGGAGGAGTCGCTCGAGTCGGGGCGCGTGCGGCTGGTTCCGGCGGCGGGGGGGCGGCCCGATCGCTTCGTTGAGTTCGAGGGCGGCCCGGACCTGGTCGTCGAGATCGTGAGCGACTCGTCGGCCCGGAAGGATACGGAGCGGCTCCCGATCGCCTACCATGCGGCGGGCGTGCGGGAGTTTTGGCTCGTCGACGCCCGCGGTGCCGACGTGCGATGTACGATCCACCGCCGGGAGCCGGGCGGTTGGGCCACCGACGCGGTTCCGGGCGGCATCCACCGCTCGGCCGTCTTCGCGTGCGGCTTCGTCCTCGCTCGCACCCGCAATCCGCAGGGCCGCTTCGTCTACGACCTCGCCGTCACTCCCGACTGACGGCCGGCCGCCGTGCCACGCTGCCCCGCGGCGTTGGCGCCGGGGCCGTCCGGCAGTTGCCGGTCCCCGGGCCCGTCGCCGGTTCACTCGACACGCGGGCTGCCCGGCTTCGCGCGGAAGTCGGAGCGGAGGTCGAACCGGAACTCCGGTCCGCTGTTGGAGCCCTCCCGCACCGTGGCCCGCAGCGGCGAGGTCTGCGGATCGCCGTAGGCCTCCGGCACGAGGTGCTGCGCCGGTGGCTGCATCGGAACCCCATCGGGAATCGGCGGGAGTGGCAGCAGCTTCGTCTTGGTCACGGTGACGATGTAGTCGCCGACCGTGGTGCCACCGCGATCACGGCCGCCTCGGACCGCCGTGATCCGGAAACCGCCGTCAGGGCCCGTGCGCCCCACCGCGGGCAGGCCGCCACTCACTGGCGTGAAGCCGACCGTGCAGTCGCTGACGGGCGCCCCGTCGAGCACCACGGTTCCCTCGACGAATTGTACCGGCGGACCGCTGGAGCAGCCGCCGCAGCCGACCGCGAGGATGACGACCGTTATGCCGTGCGCACGACACCGCTCCGCGCTCCACCGCCGCGGCGCCCGCGGCAGCGGCCGGCTACTGATCGAGGACATACTGCTCCCCGCCGCTCGTCGTACCCATCGCCCCCCACACACCCCAGAGCGAGGGCCCTGTGTATTTCTGCGGTGAACTCTGCGTGATCTTCGCGCTGGGATTGCCCGCGTCGATCGTGTCGGTGACGAACCTCACGGCGCCGTCGCACCAGGCGACGTTCACGCCGCCCGAGTGATAGCTGCTGGCCGACGGCACCGCCCACATACTGGTGGAATCGATGTTGCTGATCCCACAGTTCGGCCCATTCGGCGGCACGACCGTGTAGAACGCGGTGAAGAGCGACTCCCCGTCGCCCCAGCGGCGGCCGAGCGTGTCGCTGGTTCCAGTGGTGGTGGTGACGACGCTCACCCCGCCGGATGCCACGAGCTGACCGCCCGCCGCGACCGACGTGCAGACCGAGGGGGCCGCGCCTGAGGCGATCGCCACGCCGATCGCGAGGCCGCCGCGGACATTCGTGCCGAGATCGCCGACGACGCCCTCCGCGAGCATGAGCGTCTTCGACGAGCCGTCGGGGATCCTGTTACTCCTCAGGCCGCACGAACCCGTGCCGCCATTCCCGAACGGTCCCCGCCATTCGTACCACCACCAGTCCATCCAAATGTCGCCCCGATTGCAGCGGTAATTGGTCACGCCGAGGCCACCATTGGTGGAATCGCCGTTGATCGCGGCATTCGGGAATGCATTGGGGTCGCTCGGGCAGACCAGCACCTTCGGTTGGCGGATGTAGGGCGACGCGGCACCGTTGAGCGGCGTCGCGTCGTTCGGATACCGGTTGGGCCCGACCTTCGAATATGCGATCACGCGATCGTAGAGTTCCCGCTCCTCCAGGAACGGCAGGGACGCGGAAATCCAGCTCACCCGATTTCGCGCATCGCCTGACCAACTACCTTGATTCTTGTAGTCTTGATTGAAGCACGCCGGTGGGAAGATCCGCTTGGCGCTGTCGTACAGCAGGACGCCTTGGGCGAGCTGCCGGAGGTTGTTCGTGCACGCGTTCCGCCGGCCCGCCTCGCGGGCAGACTGGATCGCCGGCAGGAGCAGGCCGACGAGCACGCCGATGATCGCGATCACGACCAACAGCTCGATGAGGGTGAACGCCCGCCGGGTTCCCCGCGCTCGCGACCTCATGGCGATCGTGTTCCCCACGGCAGCCGGAGACAGACTCTGATTCCTCCGGCGGAGAGCCTACGCTCATCCGACCCGCCCGGCTTCCTATCAAATGATAGGCTTGCGCGGGCGTATCATTCACCTGCCGCGCGTGCCCGCCGCCGACCGCCGCTTGCGATCAGGACGATGAGATTCCCTGTCAAACCGGTGCCGCCGTGGATATGTGCCGTCGCGCTCTGGGCGATGGCCTGCTTGGCCGCGCTCGCGGGCCGGCAGGGCAAAGCCTCGGCCGCGCCTCCCTCCGCCGTCGTGGCCGACCTCGAACACCATGCGGCGGCCGTGCACGCCGCTGCCGCCGGCCACGGCGATGCCGGCATCCGCGGCACGCTGCGGTTCGCGCTCGAGGCGGCCGGCAACGACTGGAATCCGGCGGCGGTCGAGGAGGCCCTGCGTCTCGCCCGCTCGATGCAGGACACAGCCCCGGGCAGCCCCGCGTTCGGCAACTACCGGTGGCGGAAGAACGATGCGGCCGTCAGCGACTTGAACGCGGTCGAGTTCGCCACCGAGCTCTCGGCCCTCCTGCGGCTCGAACATGCCGACAGGCTCACGCCCGCGGCCCGCGACCTGCTCGACGCCATGCACCGCGACGCGCTCGTGGGTATGCGGAACCACGAGGTGCGGCCCGGTTACACCAACATCTATCTGAAGAAGGTTTTCAACCACCTCGCCCTCGGGCGGGTGTGCGGCGAGGAGGTGACCGCGGCGGGCCGCCGGCTGTGGTCCGACTGGCTCACGTTCACGAGAACCGACGGCCTCCGCGAATTCACGAGCCCCACCTACTACGGCGTCACGCTCGACTCCCTCGCGCTCATCCGCCGCCTCGCTCCCGACGCCGCCGTCCGCCGCGAGGCCGAGGCCTCGCTTCTGCTCGTGTGGAGCAGCATCGCGGCCAACTGGTTTTCCCCCGCCGAGCGGCTTTCCGGACCGCACAGCCGCGACTACGACTACCTCTTCGGCCGCGGCTACGTCGACGAGCACCTTGCCGACGCCGGCTGGCTTTCAGCCCCCCCTGCCCCGGACGCGGGCGGCTGGCTCGCGGGCATGCCTCGCGGCTCGCTGCGAGTGCTGCGCGACGCCTGCCGCTGGGAGCCGCCGGCCACGCTCCGCGACGGGCCGCTCGGGGAGGAGCCGCGGTTCGTCGTGCAGCGGTTCAACCACGCCCCCTGGGGCCGGGCCACGAACTGGGTGTCGCGGACGTGCTCGATCGGCGTCGCCGGCGAGTGCGCGGGCCCCGAGGACAAGACGCTCGTGATCAATCTCCCCGGCGACCGCGCGACGCCGAACGTGGTGCTCGTGTTCGACGGCCGCGGCGACCCCTACGGCCGCGTCCGCAAGCCCGTGGGCTACGACGGCCACCACAAGTCGCACCATCTCAAGCCGTTCGTGATCGCGTCGCAACGCGGGCGGCGGGTGACGGCCGCATGGTATTTCGATCCGGAAAAACTTCCACCCGGGGCACGCGACGAGCCGCTCGACTGCCTGCAGGCCCACCTCCTGCTTCCGGCCGACGCCGAGATCTGGTCGGCCGACGTCCCCCTTTCCGATTCGGCCGCGCTGCCGGCCGCGGGCGTCGTGTTTCTGCGGAGGGGAGACGTGGCCGTGGGCGTTCGGTCGCTCGCGCTCCCCGACGGCGAGGCGGCGCCAGGGCGGATGGAGATCCACGCCGACGGCGGGCAGTCGCGGGCCAAGCGGATCACGGCCGTGTATGCCGAGGGCCAGCCCACGCGGCCTGCGCTCCTCGCGCTCGACATCGAGTTGTGCGATGCATGCGACGATGCCGCGTTCGCGGCGTTTTGTGGGGAGTTCGCGGCCCGCGACGTGTCGGCGACTCTTGTTGACGGCCGGCTGCGGATCGACGGCGCCCTGCCGCTCGAGGCCGACCTCGTGCGATACAAACGGATCGCGAGTGAGCCGCTGATGACGCCCGACACGCTGCTGCGCGTCAACGACCACGAAGTCGGCCTCCCGCTCCTCAGCACCCCGCCCCCGTAGGTGCGGATTGGGCGTCTGGCTCCAGCACGCCGCCAGCTTGTAGGTGCAGACTGGCAGTCTGCACCGTGCGCGAGCGCCATGCCGCATTCCGCAGAGTGCCACTCTGCGGCTACGAGGGGACAGCGCCGGGGTGCGGGGGGCGCGACTGACGGGGCGTTCGGCTCGGAACCCCTGCCTAATGGCAGATTGCGGGCCGCGTCAGGGTGGGTATAATGCGCGACGGGACGCTGACTCTGGCAGGAGGTTTTCCATGAGCACACCGGGTAGTCGCCAGTCGCGCACCGAGAGTCGGCGACGCTTTCTCCAGGCCGGCACCGTCTCAGCCGGGGCCGCGTTCGCCGCGCCCTACGTCCTCACGTCGAAGGCCCTCGGCGACGCCGCCACGCCGCCGGCGAGCGACCGGGTCGTGATGGGGGGCATCGGCATCGGCAACCAGGGCAAGGGCGACCAGGCCAACTTCCTCGGCCGGCCCGACGTGCAGTACGTGGCCGTGTGCGACGTGCGGAAGCAGTGGAGGGACGAGGCCAAGGGCCGCGTCGACGCGAAGAACGGCACCAAGGACTGCGCGGCCTATGTCGACTTCCGCGAACTGCTCGCCCGCGACGACATCGACGCCGTCCACATCGGCACGCCCGACCACTGGCACGCGATCATGACGACCGCCGCCTGCCGCGCCGGCAAGGACGTCTATCTGCAGAAGCCCGAGACGCTCGTGCTCCGCGACGGTCCGGCGATGGTCGCCGCCGCCCGCCGCTACGGCCGCGTCGTCTCCGGCGGCAGCCAGCGGGTGCTCGGCGACTACCGCGGCATCGTCGATCCGATCTGGGCCGGCGAGATCGGCGCCGTGAAGTCGATCGACATTTCAGTCGGCGGTCCCTCCATGCCCTGCTACCTCACGGCCGAGTCCACGCCGCCGGACATCGATTGGGAGTTGTGGCTCGGCCCCGCCCCCTGGGAGCCCTACAACCCGGGCCGCTGCAACGGCAACTTCGGCACCGGCGGCGGCAGCTGGCGGTCGTACGTCGATTACTCGGGCGGCAGTCTCACCGACTGGGGCGCGCACCACTTCGGCGGCGCGATCTTCGCGGCCGACCTCCTCGAACTGCAGCCGGCGAAGGTGACGTTTCACCCGGCGAGCGCGGACGGCAAGGAGGCGGGCTACGTTTCCGTGGCGTATCCCAACGGCGTCGAGATCTTCCACAACCGGCCCGGCCGCCTGCGGCCCACGCCCTCGATCTCCCACCAAAGCGCGATCCAGATCGTGGGGGACGGCCAGCCCCGCGAGCCGAAGCCGGTGCCGGCCTACCGCAACGGGGAGGGGAGCATCTACGGCGACTTCATCGAGTGCGTGAAGACCCGCCAGCGGCCCTTCCGCGACATCGAGCTGGCGGTGAACACGATGACCGCGCCGCACATGATCGGCATCGCCTACCGGCTCGAGCGGTCGCTCACGTGGGACCGCGCGGCCCAACAGTTCGTGGGCGACGACGAGGCCAACCGGTTCATCGACCGGGCCCGCCGCGAGCCCTGGACGCTCTCCTGATCCGGTTTGCAAAGGACTCTCCAACAGGACGCCCCCATGCCCTTCGACCCCGCCACGCTCGACGCCCCGTTCGCCGCGCTCAAGGCATACGACTGGACCGCCGACGCCGCCCCGCTCAAGACGATCGACCAGGCGGCGATCGCCGCCCACGCCGACGCGGCCCTCCGGGCAGACCTCGAGAAACGGCTGTGCGGCATCCTCGGGGGCGGCCCCAGCCGCGCAGCCAAGGAATACGCCTGCCGCAAGCTGATGATGATCGGCACGGCCGCGAGCGTGCCGGCCCTCGCCGCGCTCCTCGGCGACAAAGACAACTCCCACATGGCCCGGTTCGCCCTCGAGCGGATCGGCGCGCCCGAGGCCGCGGCCGCGCTCCGAACGGCGCTCGGCGAGGTGTCGGGCGATCTCGCGATCGGCATGATCTCGTCGCTCGCCGCGCGGCGCGACGCGGCGAGCGTGCCGGCCCTCGCGGCGCTGCTGCAGGGCGACGCGACGATCGCGGCCGCCGCGGCCGAGGCGCTCGGCAGGATGTCTTCGCCCGAGGCGCTCGCCGCGCTTGCGAGCGCTGATCCTTTCGCAGCCGGCGGCCTGGGCCGGGCCGTCGTCGACGCTCGGCTGGCGTGCGCCGAGGGCCTGCTCGCCGCGGGCAGGCGGGCCGAGGCCCGGGGCGTCTACCAGGCGCTCCTCGACGCCGCGAAAGGCAAGCCCGCTGCGAAGGAGGTCGAGCTGGCCGCCACGCGCGGCGTCCTCGCCTGCGTCGACGCGTCGCTGGCCGCACTCTGACGCCGTCCTTTCAACGTCTCTTGCGTCCGAGCCGCATCCCGAAGCCATCCCTCAACCCGACATGCCGGAGTTTCGCAGCATGGTTCGCGTCATTCTTCGTCCCGTTCTTCGGATCGTCACCGCCCTGCTTGTCGCCGCGAGCCTCGCGACTGCCGCCTGCGCAGCCGACGACGCCGTGGCGATGGTCGTCGATCTCATCGGCCGTGACGATGCCGCCTTTCGCGCAATCGGCCTCGAGCGGATCCGCACGGCCGCGAAGGGGGAGGCGGCCACGCGCACGTTCGCCGGGTTGCTGGCGACGCAGGCGCCCGAGCGGCAGATCGCGCTCGTGCGAGCGCTCGCCGACCGCGGCGACTCGGCGGCGCTGCCCGCGCTCGCGGCACTCGTCGGAACGTCGCAGGACGCCTCCGTGCGCGCCGCCGCGCTCGCGGCTCTCGGCGTGCTCGGCTCCGGCGCCGAGGTGCCCGCGCTCGTCAAGGCGCTCGCGGCCGCCGATCCCGAGAAGGGGGCGGCTCGCCGGGCGCTTGCGATTCTGCGGGGCAGCGACGCCGCGGGGCAGATCGTGGCGGCGCTCGAGTCGGCCCAGCCGGGCCTGCGGCCGGTGCTCATCGACATCCTGACCGAGCGGCGGGCGCGGGCGATCGTGCCCGCACTCACGACGTTCGCCGCCGACGCCGACCCTGCGACCCGGCAGGCCGCCCTGCGGGCCCTCGGTGCCATCGGCGGCGCGCCGCAGGTGGGCGCGATGATCGCCGGGCTGCTCAAGTCGCCCGCCGGGGCGGAGCGGCAGACGGCCGAGCAGGCGATCGTGGCGGTGTGCACGAAGAACACCGGCCACGCGGAGGCTGCGAAGGTGTTCCTGGCAGCTTTCAGGGCGGCGCCCGAGTCCGATCAGGAGGCGCTGCTTCCGGCGCTCGGCGGGATCGGCGGCCAAGAGTCGCTCGCCATCGTCGACGACCTGATCGCGAGCCCCGACGCGGCGAAGCGCGGGTTCGGCCTCAAGGCGATCAGCCGCTGGCCCGACGCCAGCGTGTCGCAGCGGCTGCTCGATCTCGTGGGCAAAACCAAGGAGCCCACGGAACGCGACCTGCTCGTCGGGGCCCTGATCCGGATCGCGCCGCTCCGCGACAACAAGCTCAGCGACGGCCAGAAACTCGAGCTCGTCAAGAAGACGATGGCGCTGTGCGACAAAGAGGACGAACGGGCCCGGCTCATCGAGCGGACCAGCGCCATCCGCACGATCGACTCGTTTCGCTACGTGAGCGGCTTCCTCGACACGCCGGCCCTCGCGGAGCCGGCCTGCAAGAGCGTCGTGGAGCTGGCCCACGACCGCCAGCTCCGCGACGCCAACAAGGACGAGTTCACGAAGGCCCTCGACCGCGTCATCGGGCTCACCAAGAACCAGGAACTCGTCGACCGCGCGAACGCCTACAAGGCGGGCAAGACCTGGGAGCGGAAGAAGGGCTAGTGTCGGCCGTTTTCCCAGGGGGAAAGACCACTGGGCCGCGCGTCGGGCAACGTTGTCCCCGCGGGGGGGCGGTGCTATAAATATTCCTGTACCAGTTCCGCGGCGACGCCCGCGTGGCTGGCCCGCCGATCGACCGCTTGGTCCGCGATTCGGGCGGTTTTCCCCGAGTCGGCGACGCGGGTGACCCTGACAGGAACGTGTCAGATGGGTTGCTCGGAACGGCCTCTCTTCATCGTGCTGGCTGCGGCAGCCTGCGCGATGGCGGCCGGGGCGGGAGCCGCTCCGCCCGGCCCGCAGCGGCTCTCGTTCAACCGCGACATCCGCCCGATCCTCTCCGACAACTGCTTCGCCTGCCACGGGCCCGACAGCGGCAACCGCCAGGCGGGCCTGCGGCTCGACTCGTTCGACCAGGCCACGGCCGAGCTCGAGAGCGGCTCGCGGGCGATCGTGCCGGAGAAGGCCGACGAGAGCGAGCTCCTGGCCCGGATCGTATCGGACGACCCCGACGTCGTCATGCCGCCGCCCGAGGCCAAGATCGGCCGGCTGTCGCCCGAGCAGGTGGAACTCCTCCGGAGGTGGATCGGCGAAGGGGCGAAGTACGAGCCCCACTGGGCGTTCGTGCCGCCCGTCAAGCCGGAGCGGATCGATGCAGCGGATGCACACAGCGAAGCGACGGCGATCGACGAGGCCGTCGCCGCCAAACTCGCCAAACGTGGCCTCGCGCACCAGCCCGAGGCCGACCGGGCCGTGCTCATCCGCCGCGCGAGTTTTGACGTCACGGGTCTCCCGCCCACGCCCGCCGAGGTCGAGGCTTTCCTCGCCGACACCGCGCCCGATGCCTACGAAAGGCTCCTCGACCGCCTGCTCGCGAGCCCGCGCTACGGCGAGCGGATGGCGGCCGACTGGATGGATCTCGCCCGCTATTCCGACAGCTACGGCTTCCAGGTCGATCGCCCGCGGCCCGACATGTGGCCGTGGCGCGACTGGGTGATCAAGGCCTTCAACGACAACCTGCCCTGGGACCGGTTCACGCTCTGGCAGGTGGCCGGCGACCTCCTGCCGGACGCCACCGACGAGCAGATCCTCGCCACGGCTTTCAACCGGCTCCACCAGCAGGAGAGCGAAGGGGGCTCGGTCGAGGAGGAATATCGCGTCAACTCGATCAACGACCGGGTCACGACGTTCGGCACCGCGTTCCTCGGCCTCACGCTCGAGTGTTGCCGCTGCCACGACCACAAGTTCGACCCGCTCACGCAAAAAGAGTTTTATCAACTCTTTGCCTTCTTCGACGACGTCGACGAGGCGGGGCTTTATTCCTTCTTCACGGACGCGGTGCCCACGCCGAAGATGCGCTTGATTGACGGAAACACGGCGACCGCGCTCGCGCAGGCCGACGAAGCCGCCGCCGAAGCGGCTGCCGCATGCGAGCGGGCCGAGACGGCGGCTCGAGCAGCGGTGGCCGACTGGATCGCAGGCAAGGCACCGATCCCGGCTGCCCTCGAAGCCGCCGGCGGCACGCTCCCCGGCGAGATCGTGCGGTATGCGTTCGACGAGCGCGGCAAGGACAACACATTTGCCTGCACGTTCGAAACCAGGGATTCGGCCACGTCGCCGACCGAAAACATGGTCGTCGCGGACGTGCGGAACGGCGCCGCCTGCCGCGCGATCAAACTCACCGGCGATCATCCTGTGCAGACGCCGGTCGGCAACTTCCGCCGCAGCGAGCCGTTCACCGTCTCGCTGTGGATCAAAGCCCCCTCGAATTTCGAGCGGGCCGTGGTCTTCCACCGCTCGCGGGCCTGGACCGACGCCGCCAGCCGGGGCTACGAGCTGCTCGTGGCCGACGGCCACCTGCGTTGGTCGCTCGTTCATTTCTGGCCGGGCGACGCCGCCAGCGTGCGCTGCGCGGAGCCGCTGCCCGTGGGCGAGTGGACGCACGTGGCCGTGTCGAGCGACGGCTCGGGCAAGGCTGCGGGTCTGAAGGTCTTCATCAACGGCCATGCCGCCGCGATGGAGATCGTCCGCGACAGCCTGTCTCGCGAGATCACCGGCGGCGGCGGCGACACGATCGCGATCGGGGAACGGTTCCGCGACCACGGCTTCAAGGACGGCCTGGTGGACGACTTCCGCATCTTCGGCCGCGTGCTCTCTCCGCTCGAAATCCGGGAGACGTTCGCCCCCGGCACCCTCTCCGCGGCCCTCGCGGAGAAGCGCGACGCCGAGTCGCTCGGCGGTTACTTCGCGGCGGCCTTCGCCGACGAGCCGGCCTCGAAGCGGCAGGCCCTCCAGGCCGCACGCCGGGCCCGCGACGACCTCGCCGACAGGCCGCGCGAGATCATGGTGATGCGGGAGCTCGCCGAACCGAAGACGGCCTACGTGCTCCAGCGCGGCGACTACGACAAGCGCGGCGCAGCCGTCGAGCCCGACACGCCTGCGGTGCTGCCCCGCTTCCCCGCCGACCAGCCGCGGAATCGCCTCGGCCTCGCCCGCTGGCTCGTCGATCCCGAGCATCCGCTACTCGCGCGGGTGACGGTCAACCGGCTCTGGCAGTCGCTGTTCGGCCTCGGGCTCGTGAAGAGCCCCGAGGATCTCGGCAGCCAGTCAACGCGGCCCGAATACCCCGAGATTCTCGACACGCTCGCGTGGTCGTTCTCGCATCCGGCGGCGGCCGGCGGCATGGCGTGGGACATGAAGCGGCTCCTGAAGACGATCATGCTGTCGCGCACCTACCGGCAGCGGAGCGTCGCCGACCCGAAGACGATGGCCGACGACCCGCTCAACCTCTGGCTCGCCCGCGGCCCCCGGCACCGGCTCCCGGCCGAGATGATCCGCGACGGTGCCCTCGCCGCCTGCGGCCTGCTCGTCGAACAGGTGGGCGGGCCGCCGGTGAAGACGTACGACATGCCCGACTCGTTCAAGCCGGAGAAGGCCGACACGGGCACCGCGCTCTACCGCCGCAGCCTGTACACCTTCTGGCGGCGGAGCGGCCCCGGCCCGGTGCTCGAGACGTTCGACGTACCCAAGCGGGTCGTCTGCGTGGCCCGCCGCGACACGACCAACACGCCGCTGCACGCCTTCGTGCTCATGAACGGGCCGCAGTTCGTGGAGGCGGCCCGCGTGCTCGCCGAGAGACTGCTCGCGGAGTACGACGGTCGGGCCGGGGACGCGGCCACCCGGGCGTTCGAACTGCTCACGAGCCGGGCCCCCGATTCGCAAGAAGCGAGCATCGTCAACGCGATGCACGAGAAGCAGGCGGCGTGGTACGGGGCTCATCCGGACGAGGCGGAAAAACTCGTGGCGGTCGGTGCGACGCCGCGCAACGCATCCCTCCCCGCGGCCGACGTGGCCGCCCTCGCGAGCGTGATCAACGCCCTGATGAACTACGATGGCAGCGTGGTGAAACGATGAACCGAAAAAGGTGCCAGCCACCAAATTTGGGCAATCTGGAGAAGGCGTCTTGCCCCAATACCCCAAATTTGGTGGCTGGCACCTTTTTCAATCGGCGCGACTGGCTCAACTCGTTCGGCCTCGGGTTCGGCGGCCTCGCGCTTGCTGAAATGCTCGGCCGGCCGGCCGTCGCCGAGACGAGCGGCGCCGACGGTGCCGGCGGCGTGCTCGGGGGCTTCCACCATCCGCCCCGGGCGAAGCGGGTGATCTATCTCTTCCAGTCGGGCGGCCCCTCGCAGCTCGACCTCTTCGACCACAAGCCGTTCCTGATCGAGAAGACGGGCGAGCAGCTCCCCGACAGCGTCCGCGGCGGCCAGCGGCTCACCGGGATGTCGGGCAACCAGAGCTCGATCCCGCTCGTCGGGTCGCCGTTCGCCTTCAAACAACACGGCGAGAGCGGGGCCTGGGTGTCGGAACTGCTCCCCTGGACGGCGGGGATCGCCGACAGGCTGTGCTTCGTGCGCACGATGTACACCGAGAGCATCAACCACGGCCCGGGCGTGACGTTCATGCAGAGCGGCAACCAGATTCCCGGCCGGCCGAGCATCGGCGCCTGGCTCGACTACGGCCTCGGCAGCGCCAGCGACGACCTCCCCTCGTTCGTCGTCCTGATCACGAAGAACAAGGGGGGCCAGCCGCTCATGAGCCACCTTTGGGGAGCCGGCTTCCTGCCCACGAAGCATCAGGCGGTGCGGTTTCGCTCCGGCGGCGATCCCGTGCTCTACGTGAACAACCCGCCGGGCGTGTCGGTGGAGAGCCGCCGACAGGTGCTCGACGGCCTGCGCGAGCTCCACGAGCACGAGTTCGCCTCGCTGCCCGACGCCGAGATCACCGCCCGGATCGCCAACTATGAGATGGCCTTCCGGATGCAGGCGAGCGTGCCGGAGGTCACGAACTTCGCCGACGAGCCCCAGAGCGTGCTCGACCTCTACGGCCCCGACGCCAAGGACCCGGGCACCTTCGCCGCCAACTGCCTGCTCGCCCGCCGCCTCGCGGAGCGGGGCGTGCGGTTCATCCAGCTCTATCATCAGGACTGGGACCACCACGGCGGCTTAAAGGGCAACATCGTCAAAGAGGCGAAGCAGACCGACCAGCCCGCGGCCGCGCTCGTGCAGGATCTCGCCCAGCGCGGCATGCTCGACGACACGCTCGTGGTCTGGGGCGGCGAGTTCGGCCGCACGAACTACTGCCAGGGTCTCTACAAGCCTGGGCAGGATTTCGGCCGCGACCACCATCCGCGCTGCTTCACGGTCTGGATGGCCGGCGGCGGCGTGAAGCCGGGCACGACGTACGGCGAGACCTGCGAATACGGCTACAACGTCGTGAAGGATGGTGTGCACGTGCACGACTTCCATGCCACCATGCTGCATCTGCTCGGCATCGACCACGAGCGGCTCACCTACCGCTTCCAGGGCCGCCGCTACCGGCTCACCGACGTGCACGGCAAAGTGGTCCGGGGCATCCTCGCCTGACGGCCGGGCCGGAGGCCCGGCACGCGCCCAGCGAGCGGAGCGAGCCAAGCAAAGATCGGCACGATGCCGATGCTTTGCGTGAAACCCGACGTGCACGGCAAGGTCGTGAAGGGCATCCTCGCCTGACGGCCGGGCCGGAGGCCCGGCACGCGCCCAGCGAGCGGAGCGAGCAAAGCAAAGATCGGCACGATGCCGATGCTTTGCGTGAAACCAGACGTGCACGGCAAGGTCGTGAAGGGCATCCTCGCCTGACGGCCGGGCGAAGCGGTGTCAAGGAATGCCGCGATGAGAAAACTCGCTTCGCTCCAGGTCGTGAAGTACGTGCGGCCGATCCCCGGCGCCGACGCCATCGAGGCCATCGGCGTCCTCGGCTCGCAGTGCGTGGCCAAAAAGGGCGAGTTCCGGGAGGGCGACGCGTGCGTGTACTTCGAGATCGACAGCCTGCTCCCCGAGGAGCCGCGGTATGAGTTCCTGCGGCAATCGTCGTTCAAGCCCGACCTCGGCAAATTCAAGCTCCGCACCGTGCGGCTCCGCAAGCTGAGTCAGGGCCTCGCCCTCCCCGTCGGGGCGTTTCCCGAGGCGGCCGGCCTGCCGATTGGCTCCGACCTCACGGCGCTGCTCGCCGTGGAGCAATACGAGCCGCCGATCCCCACCTTCATCGCCGGCGACACCCGCACGTTCATCATCGATCCCCGGAGTGGCGAGTTTCACGCCTGTGGCCGCAACTACAGCTACGAGCAGACTCCCGAGCACGCCTTCTGGAAGGTCGAGACACGCTACGGCATCCAGGCAGGCCTCGAGGCGCTCGGCGGCACGCTCGCGCTCCAGGGAGAGATCGTGGGGCCGGGCATCCAGTGCAACAGGCTCGGCCTGCCGTTCGTGCCGGTGCTCGAGCGCGGCGATGCGTTTTCCTATTCCCTCGCCGATCTCCTCGAGAAGGCCAAGGGCCGCTACCGCGAACACTTTCCGCTCGCCAAGGCGACGCAGGAGCGGGAGGGAATCGTCGTGCGGAGCCTGTGCGGCTCGATCAGCTTCAAGGCCATCAACAACGATTTCCTGCTCGCCGAGTAGGGCCGGGGAGGGCCGGCGGGCTCCTCAGCCGACGACATACACCCCGATCGCGGCGGTCATCAGGGCGGCGGCGGCGATGCGGCGGACGAGCGTGGCCCGGTCAACCCGCTGCTCGAGCTCGTGCCAGCCGAGGTGCGCGAGGGCCGCCCCGAACACGATCGACATCACGCCCCGCGTCGACTGCACGACGTTGCCGAGCACGGCGCCCACGAGCCCGAAGCAGATGTAGAGCGCCGCCATCGCCACGAGCCACGTCGCTGCATACGCGGCCGCTACCCGCCAGTCCGCCCCGCCTTCCGCCGCCCGCTGCGAGCGGCGCACGAGGAGCGCCGCGGCGCAGCCGAGCCCGCAGGCGGCGTACGTGAGCAGCATGCCCAGCACCGCCGCCGCCATCCTGCCCGCCGCGGCTGCGCCCGGCGGTGCGATCACGTCGATCAGCCGCACGATGGCAAGGTCGGACGCGGCGAAGCAGCCGCACACCGCGAGCACCCGCACGAGCACGACAGGCGGCAGCCCCCCTGCCGTCCCCTGCAGAACCGCCGTGGCGGCGACGCTGAGCCCGACGCCGAGCCATTGCCGGGGCGCGAGCGACTGCCCGAGGAACATCGCCGCCACGAGCGCGAGCAGGAACACCTTGAGCCCGAGGAACGGCGTCAGTCGCGAGGCCTCGAAGCGGCGGAGGAGCCCGAACAGGATGAGGTTTCCGGCCAGATAGGGGCCCGCCGCGCCCACGAGCGGCCCGACGAGCCGTGCCGGCCCCGGCAGCGCGGGGGGCAGCACGAGCCCCGCTGCGGGGATCGCCACGAGCCCCATCACCACGTGTGCCCGCAGGAGCAGACCGAGCGCCGCGTCCTGCCGCGAGTCGACCGCCCGCGCGAGCACGTGATGCCGCGAGAGCAGGTAGGCGAGCGACATGCAGGCCGCCGACACGAGGCCGGCGAGGATGCCGATCCAGAGGGTCGCGGAAGCGAGGCTCGAGGTCATCGACCCGTCGGCGGGTTGCGGGGTGGGAGGCGGGAGGATACCCCAAACCCGCACATCCGGCACCGGCGGCACAGCCGAAGGCCGTTTCCGCGGCCGAGTCGCTCCGCTGCAACTCTCCGCCGGCTCAGTGCACGAAATCGACCGAGAGCATGCACTCCGGGCAGAGCCCGATCTCGCGTCGGCCACGGACGGACAGTGGCTCGTAGCGGTTCGACGATCCCAGACGCAAGAGCGCCGAATCATCGCCGTCGGGATCGATGATCAGATACCAGCCGACGCGGCTCGCCTCGTAGAGATCGCGTTTCACCGTGAGATCCCGGCTGCGTGTGGCTTCCGAGAGAATCTCCACGACCAGGGCCGGCGGGCGCTCGACATGCCGCTGTGGTGCCGGGCCGCACACCACCACCAGATCGGGCCGAACCACCGTGTCGTTCGACACGATCCAATCGATCTCGGCGAGCACGGTCGCACGGCAGCCGGCGGCGTCGATCGCGTTCCACAGCGTGGCCGCCAGACGTGACAGCTGCTCGGCATGTCGGCCGAAAGGACTTGGCGTCATCGCCACCGCCACGCCATCCATCAACTCCCAGTCACCCTCCCACGATGCGTGGTCGGCGACCGTATAGTGCGGCAGATAACGAGGGGCAGTGCTCACGCGACGCTCCGACACACCGGCGATTCCGCCGTTCCGCATCAGAGTGTACTGACGTACCGTACGATTGGTCAACCGGGAGGATACCCCAAACCCGCACATCCGGCACCGGCGGCACAGCCGGACCATACCGCGGCGGGCCGGGCTCCACCCGAGCGCGTTGCCGGCTCCGCCGCCGCGATCGGCCTGTAGAGTTTCCTAGGCTCGTAGAGTTCTCAAGGGAAGGATGCCCACGCCATGGCCTCGATCGACCGTCCGCTCGCGCCGCCGTTTTCCACCCGGTTCACGGCCCGCCCGTCGGTCGCTGAGCCCTGTGCCGCTCCGCCTGCCCGCGACCGGCTGCGCGACATCTCGGCCCTCGCGCTCCTCGCCGGCTGCTTGTTCCTCGTGGCGGCCCTCGCGACCTACCATCCCGCCGACCCGCCGCTCGCCCGCGGGTTTCCGCAGCACCCGCAGCCACGCAATGCCTGCGGCCTGTGCGGCGCGGCTGCGGCCGCGGTGCTCACCGAGTGGCTCGGCCTCGGCGCATGGCTCGTCGCGGCGCTCGCGGCGGTGCTCGACGCTGCCCTGCTGCGCCGCCGGCCGCTCGCCGACCTGCCCGTGCGGGCGCTGGGCGGCGTGCTCGCCGTGGTGGGCGTCTGCACGCTCGCGGCCCTCTCCCTGCCCCCCTGGTGTCCCCGGCCCTTGTCGGGGCCTGGCGGAGCGCTCGGAGCGCTCGGACGCCTAATGGCCGAGACCTACCTCGCGACGACGGGCGCCACGATCCTGGCTGCGGGCCTCGCGGCCGTCGGCCTGTTTCTCGCCTGCGACGCCCTCATCGTAACACTCGGCGGTGGATGCCTTGCCGCCGTCGCCGCGGTCGCCGCCGGAACACAGGCGGCCTGGCGGGCCGTCGCCGTTCGGATGCCCCGCACGCGGGGCGCCGACGCCGCGCACCCCGGGCCGGGAGGCCTGCGGCTTCACGACGCCGACTGGGCCGACGCGCCCCGCGCCGGCGACGACGACCGGAATCAGGACGACGACCAGGACGAGGATGCCGAAGACGCCGGGCCCACGATCAAGGTGCGCCGCCGCGAGGTCGCCCCCGTCGAGGCCGACGACGACTCGTCGTTCGAAGCCGACGTCGACTCCTTCGACACCGAGGCGTCCGACGGAGCCGATCCCGCCGGAGCGAGCGAGGAGGATTCCGCCGCCGTGCCTGTGCCGATCCGGTCACGCACGGGCCGCTGCAAGCCGGGTTCCGTGCTCGAAATGGCCCCCGACCCGTCGGCCGACTACGAACTGCCCTCGGTCGATCTGCTGCTCCCCGCCGAGCAGCTCCAGCTCGACGCCCAGGAGCAGGAGGTGCGCGAGCGGGCCAAGGTGCTCGAGAAGACGTTCGCCGACTTCGGCTTCAAGGTGCGCGTCGTCGAGATCGAGACCGGCCCGGTCATCTCGCAATACGAGATCGAGCTCGAAGCGGGCCTGCGGCTGGCGAAGATCGCGAACCTCGCCGACGACCTCGCGATCGCCCTGCGCGTGCCGAGCGTGCGGATCGTGGCCCCGATCCCCGGCAAGAACTCGGTGGGCATCGAGGTGCCCAACACCGACCGGCAGATGGTCCGCCTCCGCGAGGTGATCGAGGAGACGCAGGCCAAGAGCCGCACGATGAAGATCCCGATCTTCCTCGGCAAGGACGTGGCCGGCAACCCGATGGTGGTCGACATGGCCGCCATGCCCCACCTGCTGATCGCCGGCCGCACCGGCACGGGCAAGAGCGTGTGCCTCAATTCGCTCATTGTTTCGATGCTCATGACCCGCCGGCCCGACGAGGTGCGGATGCTTTTGATCGACCCCAAGATGGTCGAACTCACGCCCTACAAGTCGCTGCCGCACCTCATGCACCCGGTAGTGACCGACATGAAGAAGGCGGAGGCGATCCTCGCTTGGGCTGTCGACAAGATGGAGGAGCGGTATGCGCTGCTGGCGAAGGTGGGCGTGCGCCACCTCTCGCAATACAACGCCCTCGGCCGCGAGACGATCCTCGAGCGGATGGCTCCAGAGAGCGACGAGGAGGCGGCCGCCATCCCCACCACGATGCCCTACATCGTGATGATCGCCGACGAGATCGCCGACATGATGATGACGGCCGGCAAGGAGATCGAGCAGCACATCATCCGCCTGGCCCAGAAGAGCCGGGCCGTGGGCATCCACCTCGTGCTCG
>Ga0214923_10001730_pt1 | contig 30383 bp, 30 predicted proteins | sample LL1510_MetaG_FD_177993 | JGI IMG/M metagenome (GOLD analysis project Ga0214923, IMG submission 177993) | Freshwater microbial communities from Lake Lanier, Atlanta, Georgia, United States - LL-1510 | ecosystem: Environmental > Aquatic > Freshwater > Lake | place: USA: Georgia | collected...
AAGCTTAACCTCTTCTCAGTAAATGTTACGCTACCACCTACACACACTGTTAATTGAGAAGAGGTTAAGCTTGACGAAGAAGTTAAGCTCATTGTTGGAGTTGTAGTAGCGACTCCTGTACTCACTTGATTTACATTACTCGTGCTACATGCAGGAACGACACTTGAGCTCAAAACACGATAAAATCCAACTGCTGTTGGTGTGTAGGTAGCTGCTGTTGCACCCGTAACATTTGTATACGTTCCCGTAGATGTTGTGGCTTTTTGCCATTGTAATCCAGTTGTAACAGAAGATGTTAATACTATCGGAATTCCAGTACAAATAATGTTTGTATTAGAACTAACTACTGGAGATTGGTTCACAGTAACAGAAATTGCAACTCTTGGACTTTCGTCTCCTGCTGAATTCTTTTGGCTAACATAGTATGTAAAAGAACCGGCTGTAGTTGTACTAGGTGTTAAAGATGACGAAGACGTTCCTCCAGATGCCACAGTGTACCATGCTAATGTATTTCCAGGTATCGCAGTAGCTACAAGTGCCGTAGCAGATGCTCCTTGGCAATATGTGTAACTTGTTACAGCAACTGTAGGAGCCGCAACGCTAAAAAACTTTGCATCTGTAAAATTAGCACCCGTTGCAGCAACTGAACCACTAGCCAAACGAGCATCCGGAGCAGATCCCATTGCTGTAAACATATTCACCCAATTAACTTGAGATAATGTTTTAGTTGAATCATTATTGTCAGCACCCCACCAAGATTGATACCATGAAGTAGTTGCTGGAGAAGCTACTTGTGTATTTGTATTATTTGAATTCCAAGTTGGAGTTGCAAAATTTGTAAGAATATTATTTGCAAACACCATGGTATCACCATTTAGATTATTTACTACTGCTGAACCCTCGCAATACAAACCTTTTTCAAATCCTGTTGCAATTGAATTGAATACGTTCGTTGCTGTATTTCTTCTTAAACGAAATGCGCGTTCATGTTTTTCTCCTGTAGGTAACGTTACAGTCCCGTTTCCTTTTGCACCAACAAGTGTTACATTTGAAAATATTGGACGAGTTTTTGGTTGTGCGGTAGAACCAGCTGCGTCATTATCAGACTCGAAACCGTTTGAATCACCAATCGCATCAGATAAATCTTTATCTCGAATAATTAAACCAAATTGAACTTTTCCTCGGTAACCGAAATCTGTATCAAAATCATCATCAACAGCCCTATAAGAAATTAAATGCTTACAATTTACTGTTCCACCGAACCATTCAAAAGAATCATCTCCAGATAATGTAACCTGAACATAATCTATTGTAGTTCCAGAACCAACAGACCCCATGGTTAATCCATTAATTTCTTTGTTTGGCTCTAATGCAATTCCAGCAAACTCAATTCGAACGTATTTAATGGTACCCGAATTATCAGTGTCAAAATTTCCACCAAACTGTGTATCAGTTGTTGGGACAATTCCTTCAATGTTTGCTACACCTGTTGGTTGATTGTTTCTAGCCAATCCTAAAATAACTACACCACCCCAATCGCCTGGCGCACGTGAACCTATCGCTTGATTTGATGTAAAAACAATTGGTTGAGATTGCGTTCCAATTGCATTTAACTTGGCCCCTCTTGTAACAATTAACGAACCCTGAGTAGCTTTGTCACCTAGAATAATCGTTCCAGGCTGAATCGTTAACGTTGCGTTATTTCTAACGTAAATTTTGTTCACTATTAGAACTACTCCGGACCAAGTAGTGTTTGTAGTAACATCAGAAGAAACTGTTAAAGTAGGAGTTGACGGATATGCTGTATTCTGGGGGTCAAAATTTGACCATCCAGAAGTCCAATCCGTTGCAGCAGTGTTGTCCGTCACCGGAAAAGCACCTCTGTAAGAAGTCGTCGTCCAGAATGCATCCTGAGCAAACGAAGCGGTCACCATTAAAAGAGCCGCGAAAGTTGTACATAATTTTTTCATAAATTTCTATTTTTTTACTTTACAAAGGTCACAAGTGGTTGTAACGTTAAAATGAATCATAAATTAATTATATGTTAATATTTTACTCTGTATATGTTAAGTCTGACAGGGTGTGTTTTTTCATAAAAAAGGGCCAACTGAAATTGACCCTAAAAAATATACAAGAAAGAAATTACCTAAAAGTTATATTTCAAACTTAGTGATACTGTCTGTCCAAAAGTTATTTCTTGCCATCGGCTATCGATACCATTGTCAAATTTCTTATTCTTATTTATGTCTTGAAAGAAAATTAAATCTTGGGCAAGGATGTCTTTTACATTTAATTTCAACTCAAACTTTTTCTTTATAATTTTAGAAACTTGGAAATCAATAACATTTCGTCCATTTTCCCATACACTTGGCTCTTGAACACTTCCCGCAATTGAGATTCGTTGACCCACCAAATTATATGAGAGATTTATGTTAAAGTCTTTCGGCCCTGCATAGAAAATACCTGCGTTAATCAAATAAGGAGATTGTCCTTGAAGCGGTCTTCTCGCATTTGGATATTCCGCTTGACCAGCAATTGCACTTAAATCCATGACTGAACGAATAACAGCACCGTTGAAATACAGAGTAAAGTCTTTAAGGAAAGAGGAAGAATCTTTTTTGTTTAACAATCCTAAATTCATTCTATATTCAAATTCAGCACCATAATTGATAACATCTCCCACATTATCAAAATATAATTCAGGTGTTCCAGAAGTTCCTGTTCGCAAGATCAGCTCAATAGGATTGTAAAACTGCTTATAAAAACCAGAAATACTTATGATTTGACCTGCCCCAGGGAAATATTCAAAACGCAAATCGTAATTATTCATTTTTGCCCTTTTCAAGTACGGGTCTCCAGAAGTAAGATTATCATTCACAAAATTATAGAATATAAAGGGAGCTAATTCGCGGAATTCAGGTCTTGAAACTGTTTTGGAATAACTCGCACGAATATTAATTTTCTTTGTTAAAGAATAAATAAGATTAAGTGAAGGTAACAAATCTACAACGGTTGTGTCAATATTTTGAGGCAAGTTAGAGCCAAATTGTACGTAGTTAAATACCTGATTATATGATTCTATTCTTGCACCTCCTACTAATCTAAATTTCTCACCATATTTACTATCCAACTGTGCAAATGCGGCATTTAAGAAGGAACTGGCTTGATAACTATCATCAACATTTGTACCTTCTTCTAATTTGAAGCCACCCTGACCATCAGCCATTGTTCCCATGTTTTCGTGAGAAAATAACTTATCCGGATCTAAAAGTAATAAACTCGAATTAAAAGAGGATGGACCTGCCGGATCATACATTGAGAAACCTAAATTTCTCGCCGAAAATTGCCTAGATCTGTATTGATGCATACCACCTAATTTAAATTCATTTTTAAATTTCCCGAATGTTATAATTTTTGAAACATCATAACGAGCATTTGAATTTTTTTCAGTTAAAGTGGACCAAAACATATTTCCTGCACCCAATGTCGAAATATCATTATACTGAACAATGGCAATATAGGGCTGTGTTGTATCTGTTTGTTGATAAACCGTTCTTCTTAGGTTAGGGATATCTCTTTTTATACTACTAAATCCTAAAACCCAGTTAACTTTTATTGCATTTTTCAATTCATGACTTCCTATCAATTGGCTAGTATACAAATTGTTCTGCGTATACCACATGTTTGTTGAACGCTCGTTGTAGTTGTTCCCTAGCATGTCACGCTTTCCTTGACGAACATTTACTTTATCCTCCGAATTGACTGTGTATAAATTTTTAAATTGAATATTGCTTTTCTTTCCAAAGGAATACTTGAAATTAGCCATGGTATTACTAACAATTGTGTTGCTGTAAACAGAATCACGCAAATCGTTAGTGGTAATCACACCGGTAGCTTGCTCTTCAAATTCTCGCCTAATAATTCGATTAACAGAATTATTATTTTGATAACTATAAGCCAGGACATACCCTAATTTACTAGAATCCTTGAATGCTATTGATCTTCCAATGGTATACTGCAAACTTAAATTTGGTAAGGCTACTCTGTTCTTTGTTCCCCATGAAGTGTTAATGAGTTTAGCTTGTTCTGCTTTATCAATTGATGACATTACGTCAAATTGTTCAGTGGTCGCCAACCCATTAGGTAAATTGCGGCCCGACGTACCGTAACCTAAGAAATCAGTTGATGTTCCTTCATATGTTTTGAAATTTTTGAGAGTACTTAAGGTATTGTAGGCAGTTGATATTTGAATATTTTGAAAATTCTTTTCCTTAGGCTCTGTTGTGTTTATATTGATTACACCACCTGCAAACTCTCCGGGCAATTCAGGAGATGCAGTCTTTGTTATCAATAGATTATCTAACATGTTGGAAGGAAATAAATCGAAAGAAAAGGCTTTTCTATCACTTTCAGAGCTAGGTAAAGCTGCACCGTTTAATAGAGCAAAATTATAACGATCACTCAAACCACGAATTACTACAAACTTATTGTCTTGAACACTTGCACCCGAAATTCTTTTTAGAACGTCAGAAGCCTTAGAGTCTGGTGTTCTTTTAAAAGATTCAGCGTTGATACCGTCAACTACAGTAGCACTGTTTTTTTGCATTCTTATCAACTCCGTTGTAGATTCTTTGTTTATAACCTTCCCTTTCAAAGTAACGGGTCCGAGTTGGGATGCCTTATCTAACTTTAGGTCCATGATAAAATTTTCATTATCCTTAAGTTTAACATCCAAAAGCAAATTGTTATACTCGTTGTAACGAACCTCAACTTTATATGCCCCCGAAGACAATCCTTTTATGGCATATTTTCCATCCAAATCCGTTGTCGCTCCTTTACCCAATCCTTGAATCACCACTTTAACGCTGAATAATTTTTCTCCGGACAGCGCGTCTGTAATAACTCCGCTGATGCTTGCGTTCTGCCCAAACGAGATGCAAGACACACACAAACTAATTGTAATAATCAATCCCTTAAATACTTTTTTCATATACATTATTTTCTGCTGCAAAGGAAGGGTATTGCCATAATTCTTTAATGAATGAAAGGTTATGTTTTTGTTAATTGAATGGCTCTTTTTGTTAACACTCAGTTAACATTGAAAACTATTTACAATTGTTGAAATAAATAGCAAAAAGTAATCGGTTAATTACTTTAATTTTGCACATTATTTTCAAGCAATGGGTGAATCAAAAAAAATAAAATCAGCGTTAATTTCAGTCTATTACAAATCAGGATTAGATGAACTCGTAAAAGAGCTTCATGCCAACGGTGTAGAAATGTATTCCACTGGCGGAACCCAAAAATTTATTGAAGAGTTACAACTTCCGGTGACACCCGTAGAAACCCTGACGCAATTTCCGGAAATACTTGGCGGACGTGTTAAAACATTACATCCAAAAATTTTTGGAGGTATTTTAAATAGACGGAACTTTAACGAGGATCAAATTGCCATTGAAACCCATGACATTCCACAAATTGATCTAGTTATTGTTGACCTCTACCCTTTTGAAGAAACTGTTGTTTCAGGAGCAACACATGAGGACGTTATTGAAAAAATTGACATTGGAGGTATTTCACTTATAAGAGCTGCGGCAAAGAATTACAACGACGTAGCTATCATTTCTTCTGTAAGTCAATACGATCATCTGCTTGAGCTATTGAAAAGTCAGCATGGCACTACCACCTATGAGCAACGAAAAAACCTAGCTGCAGAAGCCTTTCATATTTCATCGCATTACGACAACTCAATCCATAATTATTTCACTGCAAATGATAGTAAACACTTGAAATTGAGTGAGCAGAAAGCAGAAGTATTGCGCTATGGAGAAAATCCTCATCAACGCGGTTGGTTCTATGGAGATCTTTCCATTCTTTTCGATAAATTACACGGGAAGGAATTGTCCTACAACAATTTGTTAGATGTGGATGCTGCAGTTAATTTGATTGGTGAATTCACTACGGACGGACCAACATTTGCAATTCTCAAACACAACAATGCTTGTGGGTTGGCCACGAGGGACACCATCAAAGAAGCTTATGAAGATGCCTTAGCTGCTGACCCGGTGAGTGCTTTCGGTGGAATTCTCATTTCAAATGCTTTCATTGACAAGGAGACTGCAACGCTTATTAACGAATTGTTTTGTGAAGTCTTGATTGCTCCAGGATATGATTCCGAAGGTTTAGAACTTCTTAAATCAAAGAAAAATCGAATAATATTAGTTCAGAAACAAGCAGAATTTAGTCAAAAACAAGTGAGGTCAGCTCTCAATGGATTTTTGGTGCAAGATAAGGACCTTAAAACTGAAACCGAAAGTAATTTAACCACGGTAACCAAAAGGCAGGTAACTTCAAATGATATTTCCGATTTATTATTTGCAAATAAACTTGTGAAACACACGAAATCAAATACAATTGTTTTGGCGAAAAACAACCAGCTCTTGGCAAGTGGAACCGGACAAACATCACGAGTTGATGCATTGACTCAAGCTATACACAAAGCAAAAGCATTCAAATTTGATTTAAACGGAGCTGTTATGGCGAGTGATGCGTTTTTTCCTTTCCCTGATTGTGTGGAAATTGCGCGCAAGGAAGGTATTCAAGCAGTCATTCAGCCGGGTGGATCTGTGAAGGACCAATTGTCAATAGACTATTGCAACGAGAACGATATGGCGATGGTTTTTACAGGAGTGCGTCATTTTAAACACTAATTTTTTAAATTCAACTGAACTTTTATATCTTTACAACTTGTACGGAGTCTTGATTAGGCGACAGTGCAAAAAGAGGACTCTTTTTTTATTTAAAGTGGGAACACGAAATGGGATTATTTAGCTTTTTAACTCAAGAGATTGCCATAGACTTAGGTACTGCCAATACGTTGATAATTTGGAACGATAAGGTTGTGGTTGACGAACCTTCTATTGTTGCAAAGGACATTCAGTCGGGAAAGGTTGTGGCTATTGGGAAAAAAGCACAACAAATGCATGGAAAAACCCACAAACTCATTGAAACCGTCCGGCCACTTAAAGATGGTGTAATCGCAGATTTCCAAAGTGCAGAACAAATGATTCGCGGAATGATCAAGATGATTAATCCAGGAAGAAGTTTGTTTAATCCTACCTTACGTATGGTGATTTGTATCCCTTCAGGAATTACCGAAGTAGAAAAACGTGCAGTTCGCGATTCTGCTGAACACGCTGGAGCAAAAGAAGTTTACCTCATTCATGAACCTATGGCAGCAGCAATCGGTATAGGTATCGATGTGGAAGAACCAATGGGTAACATGATTATTGATATAGGTGGTGGTACTTCTGAAATTGCAGTAATTGCCCTTGGAGGTATAGTTTGTGATAAATCCATTCGTATTGCCGGGGATGATTTTACAAATGACATCGAAGAATATATGCGTCGACAGCACAACATTCTTGTGGGTGAACGTACTGCCGAGCAAATAAAAATTGAGGTGGGTGCAGCACTTCCCGAACTTGAAACGCCTCCTGCGGATTTCGCTGTTAGAGGGCGTGACTTGATGACAGGCATTCCCAAAGAAATTATGGTTTCTTACGTGGAGGTTGCGCATGCACTTGATAAAACTATCTCTAAAATTGAGGAAGCTATTTTAAGTGCGCTAGAGATGACGCCACCTGAATTATCGGCGGATATTTACAAGACAGGTATATATCTTGCTGGTGGAGGTTCAATGTTACGTGGTCTAGACAAAAGAATTTCAGCCAAAACAAAACTACCCGTTCACATTGCAGAAGATCCTCTTAGAGCTGTAGCGAGAGGAACAAGTATCGCATTAAAGAATATTGATAAGTATCAGTTCTTGATAAGGGATTAATTCGATAATTCAGGGATTAATTGAACCTCAACCTCTCCGGTTGTTAGAATGTTTTCATTGTAGATGTAGCAATTTGGAAATCGGAATATGTATTTCTTTCGGGCAGCAACTACTTGAATAAATAGTTGTTTTTTTGATACTCCTGGCTCATTTAAAATTCTCATTTCAACTATGGTGACTTTTTTATTATTCCAGCCAAGATTTCGCTGAGTGATCATTTGTTTATCAAACAAGTCTCGCGCTGAAGAAAAACTTGAATTATACAACATCAATAATTTAGCTTTTTGATCCTCCAATAATTGTAAGTTTACTATGGCATCTCGCGTTAGAAGAACTTTTTCTAAATAATCAAAATTACTTGAACGAACTGTTTTTAATACCGCACGTTTCCAGGTTTTATCTTCAAATGCTTTAGTCTGGGCAAAGGTTGTCATAACTTGAGCTAGAAACAACAAGATAAAAACAAGTCTCATTCTGCTAACAAGGTTTTAATGATTCCCCTCATTTCTTCTTTATATTCCTCATAGACTTTACCTGTTGCCGGACCACTGAATCCAGTATGAACATGACGAATTTTGCCATTTTTATCAACCAAAATGCTTGTTGGAAAACTCATGATTTGATTTAGCATTGGAAATGTTGCGGATGCGACCTCTTTCGAAGCACTGCCTGCATAACAAATGGTGTATGGAATTTCCATTCTTTTTGCAAATTTCTTGAGCTTGGACAAAGCTGAACTTATTTCCAGCTGATTTTCATAGGCAAAAGCAATAATTTCTAATCCATCATTGGCAAACTCCTTGTGTAATTCCTTAAAAAACACCATCTCATCTAGACAATTAGGACACCATGAACCCATAATTTGATAGAGTTTTGTGTTTGAATTTTGTGTAGAACGATAGGGTTTCCCATTCAGCGATCTAACAGAAAAAAAATTAACAGCTTGGTCATTTAGCACATAAGTAAGTGATGACTCTTTTCGTAGCATCGCATTGTCATCTGCCTTCCCTCTCCAACCAGTACGATAACTTGAACCGCTATAAAAGTATCCAACAATACTATCCCCTATAATTTGACCTTCCACTAACATAGCCCAAGTTCCATTAAAAGTTGACATTTTAAATGAATTTCCGTTTACATTCCCATCTAAGAATCGATAATCGCCCGTCTCTGTCATGATGGTTCCTTGAATAATGCCTTGTTCAACTTTGAATAATCCAACACAAATGTTCTTTTCTGTGTCGTCGTCAAATACCAAACTATACTTTTTCCTCACATCCACAGGGTCTTCTTTGGTAGACCATTCAAATCGTAATTTTTGATTAACAGAGGCATGAAGAGGGATTTTTTGCAACTTTTTTTTATTTAGATTCAACCAATATCCTCTCATTTCATTACCATCAATTTTAAACTTTAAATAAGCATCAATACCCGGAAACAAAGCTGTTATACTATCCTTTTTTTGCGTGCATCTCAAGTTAATTTTTTCCTCACCGTTTAAAATGGTCATTTTGTATTTTTTTCCATTTTTTTCTAGCGAAAACAAAAAAGGAATTTCTAAACGATCATTCATGCCAAGTTCTCCTCTCCAAAATTGCAATTTCGTGGTGGTAGCATTTTGAGCGTGCAGACAAAAACTTAAAAATAGAATTAGAATAAGAGAAACTGATTTCATAGTCATAATATAATCTAAATTAGCGCCTTTCGCTTAATAATATGACTTTTTTAGAGTACTTTGTATCGTTACTTTCAAAAAAAAAATAAGTTTGTGCAACTTTTAGTTTAATTTTTAAGTCTACAAAACGCATTATGGATGAAATTACACTCGTCTCCGATTGTTTAAAAGGAAATCCAAAAGCACAAAAAGCGTTTTTTGACAAGTTTGCCCCCAAAATGATGACCGTTTGTTTGCGGTACATGAAAAGCAGCGAAGAAGCTGAAGATATGTTGCAAGATGCAATGATTAAAGTTTTTCATTACTTAGATCGATACAAAAACGAAGGTTCATTAGAAGGTTGGATAAGGCGTATCATCGTAAATACCTGCCTGGATCAAATTAGAAAAAATTCAAAACTAATTGGAGTTCAGTCGACGGATGATGTTGAATATAAATTAACGTCAGATGATAAAACTCTTGAGCATATGGCGGCTGCAGAATTATTAAATCTCATCCAAAAAATGCCGGACGGCTACCGAGTGGTATTCAACATGTTTGCGATTGAAGGCTTTAGCCATCAAGAAATTGCACAACACCTGAATATAACAGAAAGCACATCCAAATCGCAATACCTGAGAGCAAGGGCTTACTTGAGAGAACGAATAGAAAAAAAATAATGGAAGAAAGAGATTTATTTAATGATTTATTTAAAAGCAAGTTAGACAACTTGGATTCACCTGTGCGTGCAGACATTTGGTCTAATGTCTCATCTTCGATTTCTACCGGCTCTGCAACCGTAGGCACAGGCATTAGTGTATTGACGAAAATTGCAATTGGAGTTTCGGTTGTGGCAGCAACAGTAACCGGCGTTCTCTTTTATTCGGCTGATAAGCACCAACAAGAAATACAAACAATTGAAACTCCAAAGCAACCTGAAGAGCTTAAAAAGGAAACAACGAGCTCCACAGAGATTAAGGAAACCACCAAAAAAGAGGAAATTACATATCCATCCAAGATTTCTGAGGTTATTTTGGAAGGCAATAACAATCCTTTGGTTGACGAAAACAACACACAATTTATTACAGAGAACTTTAAAGAAAGTAAGTCGGAGAAAAAAGTGGAACAGCTCGATGATGTTAATCCACAACCAATTGTTTCGAACGGAACTAGTATAAATAACCAAACCCCTTCAAATGAGGACATTAAACTTCCTCAATCGAGTACATTGGATTTAGTTCTTCCAAATATCTTTACACCAAACAATGATGGAGCTAACGATATCCTCACTGTTGATATCTCAAAACTGAGGGAGGCCTCAGTTGTTGTTTTAAATAACAAAGGCCAAGTAGTATACTCATTCACCGGTGAAGAATTTACCTGGGATGGTTTAGATAAAAATGGCGATCTAGTGCCAACCGGAAGTTATATTTACTTTATTACTGGTCTAGACAAAAATGGCTTAACTTATAAAAAATACAGTAAACTAGAAGTTAACTACTAAGTTCCTGTTAATTTTATGCCGTGATGACCGTTCACTGCATATTCAATGGAAGCAAAAAGAAATCAAAACGTTTTCTAGCATTTATTTCCAAATGTCGATTAGAGTTGGGAAATGGGTTTGTGCTGTCGGAAACAAATTCCTCAATGCATGCAAGCGAAATTGCTGAAAAGGTGAATGAAGAGCTCATTTTAATCATCGGCGGCGATGGAACAGTGAATGAAGTCATAAATGGTTGGGTAAGAAACTCAAGTAAACCACAACTAGCAATTATTCCATACGGAACCGGAAATGATTTTGTTAGAGGAGTTGAATCCAAAGTGAATTTTGATAATTTCATTGACTGCATCAAACAACCAAAGATTCTTACAGTTGATTTGCCTTATATACAAATTGATAGTTCTTTACGGTATTTTGTCAATATTTGCGACTTAGGATTCGGAGGTGACGTAGTACTCAAACTCAATAAAAACAGAAAGACTTTTGGTCCAACATTTTCATATGCCTTGTCCATTATACAGGCATTTTTTTCGTTTCGAAAAAAAGAGCTCCATCTCCTATCTGACACAAAAGAAATCAAAGGAAAATCGTTGATGATTGCCATTTGCAACGGACCGATGTTTGGTGATGGTTTAATTATTCAACCCGATGCAAACGTCCAAGACGGAATTTTACATTTTGCTTTTTTTGGAAAAGTCTCCTTATTCGATTACATAAAAAACCTAGGTAACCTTAGGAAAGGTAATAAACTAAAGCACAAAGAGGTCATTTATGGCGCCGATACCAACATTAATGTCTCTTCACCGGATACTATTTTCGGAGAATGCGATGGAGAACTTCTGAGCGGAAAGAATTTCAAAATTGGAATGTCTTCGTATAAGTTTCCTTTATTTATCGGATTTTTAAAAAATTGAGTAGATTTGAGTAATGACAAGCAGAAGTGTTATAATTACAGCTGGTGGTATTGGAAAAAGAATGGGCAGTGACTTACCCAAACAATTTTTGTTGCTGGGTACAAAACCCATCCTTATGCATACCATTGAATTGTTTTATCGTTTTGATGAAAATATAGAAATTCTATTGACGCTTCCTGTAGATTGGAAAGGATATTGGGAAACTTTAGTAGAAAAACATTATTTCCGAGTACCTCATTTAGTTATCAGTGGAGGAGAAGAGCGCTTTGATTCTATAAAAAATGCATTGAAAAGAGTAACAGGTGAAGTTGTGGCAGTTCATGATGGTGTGCGGCCATTTACCTCACAGGCTGTTATTAAGTCTTGTTTTCAAGAATTAGAAAAATATGAGGTTGTGGTACCTGCAATTCCTATTAAAGAATCCATTCGTCAAGTAACTAATGACAAGAACTTTTCAGTAAAAAGAGACGAGTTTAGGTTGATTCAAACTCCACAGTGCTTTCGAAGTCAAGTATTAAAGACATTGTACGAGCAACCATATAATATCTCCTTCACCGATGATGCAAGTCTTGCCGAAAAAATGAATATACCTGTCCATTTGGTTCCCGGAAATGAAGAAAACATAAAAATAACCACTCGTTTGGATATGTTGATTGCTGAAACATTAATCGCCAAAAACAAATGATAAAACCTAAAGCTCTCGTTCCCGGAGATTTAATATACATTACTGCGCCGGCTAAAGCTATCGAAAACACTTTTGTGGATTACGCAGTAGATTTTTTTTATAATCAAGGTTTTAGGGTATTAGTTTCGCCCAACTGTACGTGTAAATATGGATACTTTTCTGGATCCGATCACGAAAGAACGATGGACCTACAGAGCGGAATAGATAACGAAGAGGTGAAAGCCATTATTTGTGCAAGAGGTGGTTACGGATCAATTCGAATTCTTGACAGTTTGAATTGGGCAGCAATGTTAAGGCAACCAAAATGGCTCGTTGGTTTTAGTGACATTACCGTTTTTCATCATCGACTCTTTAATTTAGGTATTCAATCCATTCATGGCACTATGCCAGTTAACTACACGAGTAATTCACCAGAGGCATTGCAAACGCTTATGGATTCTTTATGTGATCGAGAAATTAAAATCTCTTATCCAACTACCAATTCAGCAAAACATGGACGTGCCGAAGGCACACTTATTGGAGGAAATCTTAGCATTATTTACTCCTTGTTAGCCACAAAAGATAGCTTCCAGTTTAAAGATGCTATTCTGTTTATCGAGGATTTATCAGAACAACTGTATCACCTTGACAGAATGCTATTTGCATTAAAAAAAGCTGGGGTATTCGACTTAATTAAAGGATTGATTATCGGTGGGATGACAGATATGGAAGATACTACTGATTCCATTGGATTATCCGTTCAAGATATTATTCTGCAACATTTTAATTTTTCCAAAATCCCCATCGCTTTTGATTTTCCTTGTGGACACTTTGAAGACAATCGCGCTATGATTATCGGAGCAAATGTTCTATTTTCAGTATCAAAGGAGGAAATTCAATTGACTTATCTATAATTGTTCTAAATAAGAACTTAATTAAAAATTAGTTGTTCAATACATTAAATTTGCAAACGAATAAAGTTATCATCTTATGAGTAATTCCGCATTAATTAAGTCTTCGATTGCCAAAAAGTACTGGATGGCTGTAACTGGTCTATTCTTGTGTTTATTTTTAGTAGGCCACCTACTCGGAAATTTGCAATTAATTATGAAAACTGGAGAGGAAGGACGCCGTGCCTTCAATGAATACGCCTATTTTATGGGACATAATATTTTTATTAAAATTATGTCATACATAACTTATGCCTCCATCATATTTCATGCTGTTGACGGGATTTTGTTGACAATACAAAATAAAAAGGCAAGACCTGTTAACTATGTTTACAACAATCCTTCAGCAAACTCCTCTTTACCGTCGAGATGGATGGCAATCTTGGGGTCTTTAATTTTGGTATTTATTGTCACGCACATGGCTAATTTTTGGTGGAAGATGAAAATTTCAGAAGAAATACCGCTACACACATATTACTCTCAAACAGCAAAAGATACTGTATATTATACTCTAAATAAAAAACAAATCTCGGTAAAAGATATTAGAGAAAAAGGAAAGATTGAAGGGGAAAAAATATTTTACAGTTCTAAAAAATTTAATGCTTCTTTAGAAAATGAAATAAATCAAGAAATAATTAAGGCTCGGAACCAAGCTGAACAAACAGGTCAGAATATAAATCCATTAGATATTGAAAAATTCAAAACAGAATCAATGGAGAAATATTCTATGAAAGAGGATGAATTAATAGATGAAGGGTATAAAGATCTACATACTGTAGTAATGCAATTTTTCAACAAAGACAAAAATCCTCGAGCAATTTTCTATTTGATTATTTACGTCATAAGTATGGGAGTGCTTGCCTTTCACTTATGGCATGGATTTGCATCAGCTTTTCAATCACTTGGTTTAAATCACGCTAAATATAATATTTTGATTAAAAAAGCAGGTCAAGGCTTTGCTGTAATCATACCGCTTTTATTTGCATTGATTCCAATATTAATTTTTATCAAATAGGAAAAGAATATGAAATTAGATTCTAAAATTCCTGAGGGTCCAGTAGCCGACAAATGGACCAATCATAAAAATCACATGAAACTTGTGGCTCCTAATAACCGACCAAAAATCGATGTTATCGTAGTGGGAACAGGTCTAGCGGGAGCTTCTGCGGCTGCCTCTTTAGGTGAAATGGGTTATAACGTAAGTGCTTTCTGTTTTCAAGATTCACCAAGACGTGCACACTCTATTGCGGCCCAAGGTGGAATTAATGCGGCGAAAAATTATCAAAATGATGGTGACTCCGTTTATCGTTTGTTTTATGATACCATTAAAGGAGGTGACTACCGAGCTCGTGAAGCCAATGTTCACAGATTGGCAGAAGTTTCAGGTAATATTATCGATCAATGTGTTGCACAAGGTGTTCCTTTTGCCCGTGAATACGGTGGTTTATTAGACAATCGTTCTTTTGGTGGTACACAAGTTCAACGAACATTTTATGCGGCTGGTCAAACAGGCCAACAACTTTTATTAGGTGCTTATTCTGCTCTCTCTCGTCAAATTGGTCTCGGAAGGGTTAAAATGTATCACCGTCACGAAATGCTTGACATTGTAATTGTGGACGGTAAAGCACGTGGAATAATTGCAAGAAATCTAGTAACTGGAGAAATCGAAAGACATGCGGCACATGCTGTAGTACTTGCTTCAGGTGGTTATGGAAATGTCTATTTCCTTTCAACTAATGCAATGGGAAGTAATGTTTCCGCAGCTTGGAAGGTTCACAAAAGAGGAGCCTTGTTTGCTAACCCATGTTTCGTTCAAATTCACCCAACCTGTATTCCTGTACATGGAACAAATCAGTCGAAATTAACGCTGATGTCAGAATCTTTGAGAAACTCAGGAAGAATTTGGGTCCCGATGAAAAAAGAAGATGCTGAAGCTATACGAGAAGGAAAATTAAAACCAACTCAAATTGCGGAAGAAGATCGCGACTATTTTTTAGAAAGAAGATACCCAGCATTCGGTAACTTAGTACCTCGAGATGTTGCCTCTCGTGCGGCTAAGGAAAGATGTGATGCTGGCTTTGGAATAGAAGCAAATGATACAAATGAAGGTGTTTACCTTGACTTTTCGTCGGAAATTAAAAGTAAAGGAAGACAAGCGGCATATGCTAAAGGTGAACATTCTCCCTCTGAAGAAAGAATTTTAGAACTTGGTAAAAAATGGATTGAAGAAAAGTACGGAAACTTGTTTCAAATGTACCAGAAAATTACAGATGAAAATCCTTACGAAACACCAATGAAAATTTATCCAGCAGTTCACTATACCATGGGCGGAGTTTGGGTGGATTATAACCTGCAAAGTACCATTCCAGGATGTTTTATCACGGGAGAAGCGAATTTCTCTGATCACGGAGCCAATAGATTAGGAGCTTCTGCTCTGATGCAAGGATTAGCTGATGGTTATTTCGTTTTACCTTATACCTTATCAGATTATTTAGCCAACGAGATTAGAACTGGAAAAATTTCAACAAATTCACCAGAATTTGAGGATGCTGAAAATAGCGTAAAGAACACGATTAATAAATTCCTCACAAACAACGGTACAAAATCCGTTGACTATTTCCACAAGCGACTTGGTTTAATTATGTGGAACAAGGTGGGAATGGGTAGAAATCAAGAAGGACTCAAACAAGCAATTGAAGAAATTGGAGTGTTAAGAGAAGAATTCTACAAAGATGTTTTTGTACCTGGAGATGCAAACGAAATGAATCCAGAATTGGAGAAAGCATTGCGTGTAGCTGATTTCATCGAGCTTGGTCAGTTAATGGCCGTAGATGCACTTCATAGAAACGAAAGCTGTGGAGGACATTTCCGAGAAGAATTTCAAGATGCCGAGGGTGAAACCTTGAGAGATGACGAAAACTTCAAATACGTTGCAGCTTGGGAATATAAAGGAATGGATGCGACACAGTCGGTTCTGCATAAAGAGGAGTTAAAATACGAAGCAATTAAAATTGCTGCTAGAAATTATAAATAAAGTGGTATGGCATCGAAAATGATCAATATTACCTTGAAAATTTGGCGTCAAAAGAATAAAGACGCAAAAGGTCAAATGGAAAGTTATGCGTTGAATAATGTCTCAACAGATAGTTCTTTTTTAGAAATGTTGGATCAATTGAACGAACAACTTATTAATGAGCGTAAAGAACCTGTTGCATTCGATCACGATTGTAGGGAAGGAATCTGTGGAATGTGTTCTTTGTATATCAATGGCCGTGCACATGGTCCTGATACCGGAACAACATGTCAATTGCACATGCGCATGTTCAACGATGGAGATACTATCTATATTGAACCGTGGAGATCTGCAGCTTTCCCAATCGTTAAAGATTTAGTAGTGGACAGAAGTGCATTTGATCGCATTCAACAAGCTGGAGGCTTTGTCTCTGTTAATACTTCTGGTAGAACGATGGATGCCAATGCGATTCCGGTACCTAAGGAAGACGCAGACAAAGCTTTTGAGGCAGCTGCTTGTATTGGATGTGGTGCTTGCGTTGCAACGTGTAAGAACGGATCTGCAATGTTGTTCGTTGGCGCGAAAGTTTCCCAATATGCTTTACTTCCTCAAGGTAAAGTAGAAGCTAAGGATCGTGTACTTAACATGGTTCGTCAAATGGATGAGGAAGGCTTTGGAAATTGCACGAATACAGGCGCTTGTGAGGTTGAATGTCCAAAAGGAATATCCATAGAAAATATTGCGAGAATGAATAGAGAATTTTTGAAAGCGAGTTTGACCTCAGAAAAATAAAATCTTCAAAGACAAACAAGGATTTAAAGTTCTATTTTCTTTGAGCTAGAAGTTTTTGTATAAATCAGAAAGTACTGAAGTAGTTCTCTTTTTCAATAGAAAAATTCTATTCTAGAAAATACTAATGAAATGAAGCGGAATTTTGCTTTCTACTTTAGTTTTCTTCCTTGTTCATTATACCAACCCTTAAAACTTGGATCGGAAACTTCTGACGGTACATTTGACTTTGCACTTAACTTTCTTTGAACATTCATCCAATAAAAGAAACCGAAAAAACCGAGTAGAATTAGCAAATAATTAAAATAATTACCCACCATGTCATAAAACAAAAATGCGGTTTGAAATAAATCTCCTAGATTCCAAAAAAAGTCTGTTGTGCTCATCTTTCAATTATTTTTACAAAGAAACTAATTTTTTATTAATTGAACTAGTTATTTCTAAATTTCACCCATCAATTGAAATGTCTCGCGGGCTGCCTCTTGCTCTGCAGCTTTTTTAGATTGTCCGCTTCCAATACCGTATTCAGTGTTATTAATAAGAGTTTTCACACGGTAATTCCATTGGCCATTATCATGTGTCTCTGATACAACAATGAACTCAATGATAAGCTTTCTTTTCTGACACCAAATGAATAATTTAGATTTAAAGTCAATTTCTTCCTCTAGTAACTTGGTTAAGTTTATGTGTTTTCTTATAATGTAATTATTGATAGAAGCCCTGGCTCTTTCAAAACCTCCATCCAAATAAATGGCACCAATAATGGACTCAAAGGCATTCCCTTCTAAAGAAGTCAAATTTATTGCTCTTGTTTCATTGTAAACGAGCACCTCGCGAATTTTCATTACACTTCCGATATCGCTAAGATTTTTCCTATTAACAATTTTAGACTTAATTTTTGTTAGATAACCTTCGTCCTCTTTAGGAAATTTCGAAAATAAATATTCCGCAATAACCGCATCTAAAATTGCATCCCCTAGAAATTCTAAACGTTCATTCGAATCCTCTGAGTTTGGATTTGCTAAACTTGATTTATGTGTAACGGCCTGAAAAAAAAGAGATAAATTTTTTGGTTTGTAACCAAATCGTTTTAAGATAAATGAAATTAATTTTAATTCATCCTCGTTTTTCTTTCCGTAAAATAAAGGCAGCTTCAGTGTTTATCCTTTAAATTTCTTTACAATAATAGAAGTATTATGACCGCCAAAACCAAAGGTATTGGAAAGAGCAACCTCGACCACTCTTTTTTGAGCAGTATTAAATGTGAAATTTAATTTCTGGTCCAATTCAGGATCATCATTGAAATGATTTATAGTTGGTGGAACAATATCATGTTTAACAGCCATAATGCATGCGATCGCTTCAATTGCCCCAGCAGCACCCAACAAATGACCGGTCATTGATTTTGTTGAACTAATATTTAAATTATAGGCATGCTCACCAAATACTTGTTGTATGGCTTTAACTTCAGCCACATCACCAAGAGGAGTTGATGTACCATGGACATTTACGTAATCAATTTGGTCAGGAGTAATTTCTGCATCCTCAATAGCAGCTAACATTGTGTTTCTCGCTCCAATTCCTTCTGGGTGAGGAGCGGTCATATGATAAGCATCTCCGGACATTCCTCCACCTACCACTTCAGCATAAATCTTCGCACCTCTTTTCAGCGCATGCTCAAGTTCTTCCAAGATCAAAGCACCTGCTCCCTCTCCTAAAACAAAACCGTCGCGTTCCGCATCGAATGGTCTTGAAGCAGTTTTAGGGTCATCGTTTCGTGTAGAAAGTGCTTTCAATGCGTTAAAACCACCCATTCCCATTTCGTTTACTGCAGCTTCAGAGCCGCCGGTGACAATTGCATCTGCCTTACCCAAACGTATGAGGTTGAATGCATCAATAATCGCATTCGTAGAAGAGGCACAAGCGGAAACTGTTACATAATTTGGTCCTCTCAATCCATATTTTATCGAAATATGACCTGCAGCGATGTCAGCTATCATTTTTGGAATAAAAAATGGATTGAATCTAGGTGTTCCATCACCTCGGAAGAAATCTTTAGATTCTTCTTGAAAAGTCTTAAGACCTCCTATTCCTGATCCCCATATAACACCAATTTTATCCAAATTTGGATTCGATTCCATTAAACCAGCATCAACCATAGCTTCCGTTGCGGAAACTATGGCGTACTGAGAAAATTGATCCAACTTGCGAGCCTCTTTTTTGTCCATGTGGTCATCCACATTAAATCCTTTAAGCTCACAAGCAAATTGTGTTTTAAATAGAGTCGCATCAAACTGGGTGATTGGAGCAGCACCGCTTTTTCCAGAAATTAATCCTTCCCAATAGGATTCAAGAGAATTTCCTAGCGGAGTTAACGCCCCCATTCCTGTTACAACAACTCTTTTTAATTGCATGGTTCGATCGGAATAACAAATTATTTCGCGTTTTCCTCGATGTAAGCGATTGCATCACCAACTGTTTGGATGCCCTCAGCTTTATCGTCTGGAATAGAAATGTTGAATTGCTTTTCAAATTCCATAATTAACTCTACGGTATCCAATGAATCGGCACCTAAGTCATTTGTGAAGCTCGCTTCGTTCGTTACTTCACTCTCTTCAACATTCAGTTTATCAACGATAATCGCGATAACTTTAGCTTTGATTTCAGACATCTTAAATAATTTAAAGGTTTCAGCCTGCAAAGAAAAAAACAAACTGCCAAAAAACAAAATAAATCGTGATTATTTATCAACTAAATCCAAAGAATTTCATAATCCCTTATTGTTTTCTAACTTTGTAATCCCATGAATTCACCTAAAATAGCCATATTGATTTCAGGAACAGGATCCAACGCGCGCCGGATGATTAATTTTGAACCTTTAAGAACTTGTTGTAGTTTCATTGTGTTATCCTCCAAAAATAACGAATCAATTCAGAGTTTTTGCAATGACCGAAAGTTAGAATATCTTGAGCTATCTGGAGATACCGATGAATTGAATATACAAATAGAAAGAATTTGCCAGGAAAAACATGTCACTCACATAATTCTTGCAGGATTTCTTAAAAAAATTTCTCCTAACATTATAAAAAATTACAGAGAACGAATATTAAACATTCATCCTTCACTACTTCCCAAGTATGGTGGAAAAGGCATGTATGGTCGTCATGTTCATCAAGCTGTTTTCAATGCAGGTGAAACAAAAACAGGAATTACCATACATGAAGTCTCTGAAATATACGACCAAGGAAAAATTATCGCTCAGTATGAAGTAACTATTTCGAAATCAGATGATGTAGATCAAATCGAACAAAAAGTAAGACAACTCGAGGAGCTATATTTTCCAGAAGTCGTTAAAAACTTTGTTATTGGATAGCAGCTTGCAAGGCCTCACCAAACCGAAAACAATCTTCAAAGGAATTGTACAGCGGAGCAGGTGCAACGCGAATAACGTTTGGCTCTCGCCAATCTGAAACAACTCCCTCTTTACTCAACGCTTCAAACAATGATTTTCCTTGTCCTTTTGCCATTATTGACAGCTGGGCTCCTCTTTTTGATTTATCCCGCGGTGTTATCAATTCAAACGTGCACCTTTCTTGATTTCGAGCAGATAAATCATCTATGATGAATTCTAAATATTCCGTGAGTTGATCTCTTTTTTTACCAATGGCTTCCATGCCTGCCTCACTAAAAATTTCTAAGGAGGCTAAATGGACAGCCATAGACAATACAGGCGCGTTACTTAATTGCCACCCATCTGCACCTGGCATAGGTTGAAATCCAGCTTCCATTTTAAATCTCTTTGACTTGTCATATCCCCACCAACCTGCAAATCTAGGTAGTGTGCGATCGTTTGCATGACGTTCATGGACAAAAATCCCAGAAACACCACCTGGAGAAGAATTCAAGTATTTATAACCGCACCATGCAGCAAAATCAACACCCCAATCGTGCAACTTGAGGTTAATATTTCCAGCAGCGTGTGCCAAATCGAAGCCTACTTTAGCTCCTACAGCGTGTCCAGCGGCCGTAATTTTTTCCATGTCGAATAATTGTCCCGTGTAATAATTCACACCCCCAATCATAACCAAGGCTAATTCGTCACCTAATTCCTCGATTTTGGCAAAAATATCTTCCTCTCTAATCAATTGATCGCCTTCCCTAGGGAATATTTCTACAAGATGATCCTTCGACAAACCGTGAAATGCAACTTGCGATTCTAAAGCATATTGATCACTTGGAAATGCCTTTGCCTCACAAAGTATTTTTGTTCTTTTACCTTGTGGCCTGTAAAAAGAGACCATTAATAAATGTAAGTTCGTAGTGAGCGAATGCGTTACCACAACCTCGATAGGTTTGGCACCTACGATTTTAGCAGTCAATTCTGTCAGTTGTTCGTGATATGAATACCATGGTCTCCTCGCCAAAAAGTGGCCTTCAACTCCATATTTTGCCCAATCCTCCAACTCTTCATTCAAATATTCTGAGGCTTTTTTTGGTTGAAGACCTAAGGAATTACCGGTAAAATAAATGACTGGTTTTTCAGTAAACGTTGGGAAAATAAATTTTTGCCTGAATTCTTTCAATGCATCTTGTTGATCCATGCTTCTCGCGAAATCAATGGAATTCTGAAACTTAAACATATCTTGATTGTTCGTAATTTTGTACAACAAAGATAAGAGAAATGAACAGAAATGAACCAATAAGTCGAGTGGCCTCAGCAGCTCTTTTTGATAAATCTAAAACCTTTTTTCCAGGAGGTGTAAATTCACCTGTACGCGCTTTCAAATCAGTTGGTGGAACTCCATTGTTTATTCAAAAAGGAGAAGGAGCTTACCTTTGGGACGAAGACGGGAATAAATTTATCGATTTTTGTTGTAGTTGGGGACCGCTTATTCATGGTCACAATGATCCCGATGTTTTTGAAGCAATTATTGACACATTGAAAAATGGAGCAAGTTTCGGAGCACCAACAAAACATGAAAATAACTTAGCAGAGTTCATTTTACAAAGAATCCCGTTCATAGATAAAATAAGATTTGTAAGTTCAGGAACCGAAGCGGTCATGTCTGCTATCCGATTGGCTCGTGGGTATACCGGAAAATCGAAAATTATAAAATTTGATGGCTGTTATCACGGACATGTAGATTCATTAATGGTAAAGGCAGGAAGTGGATTGGCAACATTTGGCACATCATCAAGCGCAGGCGTACCGGAACAATTAGCGAACGAAACAATAGTTTTACCTTTGAATGATAGTGAAACTCTTAAAAATTGTATTTCTACTTACAAGGAAGAGCTTGCTTGTATTATCATTGAGCCAATTCCCGCAAACAATGGATTAATACTTCAGGACAAATCGTTTCTTCATGAAGTTAGAGAAATTTGTTCAAATCATGGAATATTATTGATTTTCGATGAAGTAATTTCAGGCTTTCGCGTAGCTTTCGGAGGCGCGGCTGAACTCTACAACATCAAACCCGATATTGTAACCTACGGCAAAATTATTGGGGGTGGTTTGCCCGTTGGTGCTTATGGTGCAAAAAAAGAAATAATGTCCTTTGTCTCACCCGATGGCCCTGTTTATCAGGCTGGAACGCTTTCTGGCAATCCAGTTGCCATGGCCGCAGGTTTGGCGCAACTCAAAAAATGCAGCGAAACAGACTTTTACACTTCTCAATCCGAGAAAACAAATAGTTTCATAAATGACATTAATGCCTTTTGTTTAGAAAATAATTTGGCAGTAGAATTAGTGGCCATAGGATCCATTTTTTGGTTCTCATTTAACGGAAAAAAACGCGTTCGGCAAGCTTCGGAAATTGATGCTGACATGTCTCATTTTAACAAACTGCATTCTTTTTTACTTAACAACGGAGTTTATCTTGGCCCAAGTGGTTATGAAGTTGGATTTGTTTCCTCTGTACATGACGAGTATTTGCTAAAAGAAGCGTCAAACATAATCAAGAAGGGATTAGTTTACTGCATGAACTAAAATAAAAAAAAACTCTGCATACATAATACTTGCTGAACAAATATTTCAGTAACTTTGTTACATATGTATGACCTAGCAAAGCGTTAGGTAGTTATTAACTTTAAAAGATTTCTTTGAAATGCAGCACAAAGGAGAAATTTTAGAGAAAGCTGTTCGTGATAGCGGAATGCCTCTAACAAAGCTTACTCATCGATTAAAAAAAAGTAGACGGTGGATCTACAATGCCTTCGAAAACCCGAATGTTTCAATTGATTACGTTCTAGAAATAGGAAAAATCATTCATCATGATTTCTCAGAAGATATTATTGAGCTAAAAAAATACCGTAACATGACGGTTGCCATGCAATTGGAGGACAGTGGTTCCGACTCTGAAAGCAATAATACCGTAGAGTTCTGGAAAAATAAATACCTCAATTTATTAGAAAAATACAATCTTTTACTTGAGAAAAATTCCAAGTAGTTATTAATCATTAGTTTTGTCTAATGATTGTCGTTACTGGTGGAACAGGCCTTTTAGGATCACACTTACTTTATTTTTTAACTAAAAATAATGGTGAATCTAACATTCGTGCTAGTTTTCGTTCTCAAAAACGTATTGACCAAGTAAGAATGTTATTTTTGATTTTGGGCGGTGAGTCCGCTATTGTTGATTTTGACAGAATTGAATGGCGACAAGCTGATTTGTGCAATCCATATGATGTGGGTACATTATTGGAAAATTGCTCCCAAGTTTATCATTGTGCTGCGCTTGTTTCTTTTTTCTCTTCAGACTTTTCAAGATTATTAAAACAGAATAAAGAAGTTACCGCTTTATTGGTAAATACTTGTCTTAATATCCCAAACATTCGACTTTGTTACGTCAGTTCAACGGCTGCTGTAGGATTTTCAAAAAGTGATTTGACAACCGAAAACTCCAAATGGGAATTAACAAAAGGAACAAGTGCCTATTCTATATCAAAACACCTTGCCGAAAAAGAGGTTTGGCGAGGAATTGAAGAGGGATTAGATGCCGTCATAATAAATCCATGTGTGATTTTAGGCGCCGGAAATTGGAATGATTCATCGTTGTCGATTTTAAAAACTGCTTCAAAAGGAATTTCGTTTTATACCCCTGGTTCTAATGCAATTGTAGATGCAAGAGATGTTGCTCAGTTTATGATTCTTTTAATGAATTCCCAAATTAAAAAAGAGCGCTTTCTATGTATCGGGGAGAACATTAGTTTTTTGGAATTGTTTAAAAAGCTCACTAAATACATGGGTACTAAATCTCCTCGTTATAAAGTTACGTATAACTTAGCGCTTTTTGTTGCCTTATTGAATGAGTGGTTTCAGCTTTTTAGTAACAATAAGAAAGGTTTGAGTAGAGACACTGTAAAATCTTCCTTTAAAACAATTACTTACAGTAAAGAGAAGTTAAAATCCGCATTCAATCATACTTTTTTTTCACTCGATGAAACGATTGATTATTCCATTAAAAATAAGATATCGTGAAACTCGTCCTTAAAAAAGAACACCTTTTAATTTCCCTTTTAATCTTATTTTATTCAATTGGAGCTGTAGGCTCAACTTTACCTTCTCATAGTGAATGGTTTCTTTCGTTAACGCCATTCAATCTTTTATTAACCTTTTCAATTGTTATTTTAGGTAAAAAAACAAAGAAGAAGAATTTCATTATTTTTCTTATTTCGGCATTCATTATAGGAATTTCTGTTGAGCTCATTGGTGTTCATACGGGTTTACTTTTCGGCAATTATAGGTACGGAGAAAATTTAGGAGTTAAAGTTTTTGATGTGCCTCTCGTGATCGGTTTAAATTGGGGAATTGTTGCTGTTGCTGCTTCATCTTTAATGGCTAGAACAAATCTTAATACAATCGTTAAAATTGTCGTAAGTGGTACACTAATGACCATATTAGATATGCTTATTGAACCTATTTCTGCGCATACCGATTTCTGGTATTGGAAAGACAACATTATCCCAAGCTATAACTTCATCTGTTGGTTTATTACCGGAATTGTTATTCAATCTATTTTCTATGGATTAAAGTTAGAAGAAAAGAACAAAGTTTTTGAAGTATTGTTATTAGTTATAGTTGTTTTTTTTATCATACTTAACGTGCATTACTTATGATTGTTTTTGGAGTGATTATTTTACTGTTAACCTTCTTCGGAATGGAATTTATGGCTTGGGCCACACACAAATTTGTTATGCATGGCCTTATGTGGTATTTTCATAAAGACCATCATCAAGAAGAGCCTGGATTTTTTGAAAGAAATGACGTCTTCTTTTTGATTTATGCCATACCTTCTTGGTTGTGTATCATGCTAGGACTCATGAACGAAGTTTATCCTGCAGTATGGATTGGTTTTGGAATCGCTCTATACGGTTTCACTTATTTTATGATTCATGATGTTTATATCCACAGGAGATTTAAATGGTTACGAGATATTGATCATCCTTATTTTTATGCCATTAGAAAAGCCCATAAAGTACATCATAAACACCTAGGAAAGCATCACGGAGAGTGTTTTGGAATGTTGATAGTACCAAGAAAATATTACAAAGAGGCTGTTCAAACGTACAAACGTAAATTCTCCAAATAATGAGCACCTATGCCTGGGTTATATTAGCTTCATATATTGGTCCGCTCCTTTTAAGTTTTGATAAAAAAGTTGCCTTTTATAAGCATTGGAAAAGTGTTAGTATTGCTATATTAAGCGTCGCATTCCCATTTTTAATTTGGGATGAACTTTTTACCCAATGGGAAGTTTGGGGGTTCACGGAACAACATCTTCTTGGAATTTATGTGGGGAATTTACCTTTAGAAGAAGTTTTATTCTTTTTTGTCGTTCCTTACAATTGTGTATTTATTTACGAAGTATTAATAGCTTATTTTAAAGACATTTCCCTTCCAAATTTTTCTAGAGCCTTTTATTTAATTTTTGGTTGCTTAGCTATTTACAATTCAGTTATTAATTGGGATGGTTTGTATACATTTTACGCTAGCATTTTCGCCGCATTGTTCAGTTTCATTGCATTTTTTTCGAAATCGTATTGGTTGCAATATTTTACTTTAACATACCTGGTCGCTTTAATTCCATTTATCATAGTAAACGGTGTTCTCACCGGGGCCGTAACGTCTACGCCCATAGTTTGGTATAATGAAAACGAAATAATTGGTTTGAGAATAATAACGATACCGTATGAGGATTTATTCTACAATTTTGATTTGATTTTTCTGGTTATTCTCATCCATCAAATCTTGAGATTCAAACCTATTACCGGCCAATCCACCTAAAAATATCCAAAAAATAGGAGCAACAGCAATCACACTAATGTTGAAAAACGCTTGAATTAAGTAAGCTGTAACAGCTAAACAAATCGCCATGCACCATGTAGAAGTAAAAATGCTTCTAAAAGACGATTTAAAAGACATAAATATGACCAATAAATAGGTGCACAATGCCGGTATTCCACATGTTACAGCCATATGTAAATATTCATTATGCGCTTTGTCTATTGTAGTTCTAGTCCTTCTATAATATTCATTGTGAAGTTCTGGTTGTTCTGTTTTAATTGCCAATTTCAAATTTTCGGGCCCTACACCAGATAAAGGATTTTGTAGGAGTACCTTATTCGTGATTGACCAAATTTTTAATCGTCCTGAGCCGCCATATTCATTAGATAAATCCATTTCTTTGGCGATAGTCTTGGACTTCTGAATAACGGTATTCTGTTTTTGAGTATTGAATAAAATCGAGCACACTAGAACGTAACCTAAAACCAAATAAGAAGGATACAAAATGTTCTTTTTAATAATAAACTGATAAAATATTAAGCCTGTGATTACTATTACTCCGGCTACCCATGCACTTCGTGTTTGACAAACCACCAATGTGCTAAAAAATAACATTGCGAAATAGAAATAAACCCACTTTCTCTTTAATACAAACAGAGACGAAGAAAGTACAACGAGCATTACCGCTAACGATCCAACAAAATTAGGGTTTCCGATAGTGCTAAATATTCTTGGTACAAATCCATAATGAATCACTAAAGGATCTTTTCCATAATATTGAATTAATGCATAGAGTGAAAATGGTATTAGTCCTGCGAAAAATATTAAAATTCTTTTAGAGTTTATTTTTAAGTAGTTCTTAGCTGCAAACCAAAGAAGAACATAACAAAATAGTGATAAGAATCCTTCATATCTACCAAAACCATTATAAAATCCTAACAATGCTAATTCCAGATTATAAGCGTTAAGCGAAGCAATGAACACTAACAATATCCAAAAGATGGCTATAAAACTAATCTTATCAAATTTTATCTTGCGTTGTAAGCCTATTAGTATTAAAATAATGCCAGAAAAAAATAGTAAAATCGGAAATTTAAATGGACTAAAAAGATTCTGAATATCACAAAAAGAAATTGCAGTTGGAAGAACTATTATTACACTCCAAAGTAATACATCAATCCATCGTGTCAAATCTATTTTCATTCTCTCATTAAAAAAAAAGGGGAAGACTAAGTCCTCCCCTTTTAATTAGTTTTGTATCTGATTACTCAGCAGATGCATCTGCAGATGCATCCATTGGCATCTCTTCCATAGTTGCAGGAGCTTGTTCAGCAGTTGCTTCAGTAGTTGCAGCAGCTTTCTCATCTTTCTTTCCACCACATGCAGTCATAGTAAGAGCTGCAGAAGCGATTAATAACATAAATACTTTTTTCATTTTATAAAATTTTTTAATTAAATCAAAGCAAAAGTAATATGTTTTTTTCTAATCAACAATAACTCATTAAATATTTTTTAATTTTTTAACTAAATGCTCTGCTTCATCGGAATTAAGTCTAAGTTTTTCATTAGTAAAATTCATGTCATTTAATGAATTTATTGGAATAAGATGGATATGTGCATGCGGGACTTCTAATCCTATAACTGTTACACCAATTTTCTTGCAGGGGATTACCTTTTTTAAAAGGATTGCGACCTCTTTACTAAAAGCAAACAACGCTTGAAAATGTTCAGTTTCTATATCAAAGATGTAATCAGTTTCTAATTTTGGAATAACCAAGGTGTGCCCGAATTTAATTGGGTTTATATCTAAAAATGCCAAGTGATTTTGGTCCTCATGTATGATATATGCAGGAATTTCTCGGTTGATAATTTTTGTAAAAATGGTTGACATTATCTCGATATTTCTAAAATCTCGAATTTCATATTACCTCCAGGAGTTTGAATTTCTGCAACATCCCCTTTTTTCTTTCCTAGTAATCCTTTACCTATGGGAGAATCAACAGAAATTTTCTTTACCTTGATGTCAGCCTCATTCTCAGCAACTAAGGTATATTCCAGTTCCATTCCATTTAATTGATTTTTTATTCTAACCTTGGAAAGAATAAAAACTTTCGAATTATCAATTAGTGTTTCATCAATTAATCGTGCATTGGCAATAATATTTTCAAGTTTAGAAATCTTCATTTCTAAAATTCCTTGTGCTTCTTTCGCAGCATCATACTCTGCATTTTCAGATAAATCTCCTTTATCTCTGGCTTCAGCAATTTGTTCTGAAATTGAAGGTCGTTGAACCGTTTTTAGCTCATGTAATTCATCCTTTAACTTCTGTAGACCTTCGACTGTATAATAATTAATTTGTGACATTGCATTAAACTTTATGAAATAGAAAAGAGCCCAATTGGACTCTTTTATTTAACAAAAATAATAAATATTTATTTAAGACTAATAGTTGCTCCTACGGTATGAATTATACCAAAAACTCCTGCCATTCTCGCACAGTACTCTATACCGAGTGCACTTTTGCTTTTTCCAACCAAAGCATCAATTGAAAATCCAGCAGTTGGCCCTATGAATGCATTCGATCTATTTTCTATGTTAAAAATTCCAGATTCATAACAATATCCTCCTCTTAAATTAAAAGCCATTTTATCATTTACAATGGAATAATCTAAACCTAATCTAAACTGATCTTTCATAAATGAGTTCGCCGTAAATCCAAATGCTACGTTTAGTTTATTTTGTTCGTTGAAAATAACATCATATGACGCACCTATTCCTAATAAAGATGGCAACTCAAATGTAGCCGAACGCTGTTCCAAAGTTGCAATATTCCCGTTGGAAACGTAAGTAATCTGATTTGCTAATCCATCCCCACGAAACTTCATCACTGGACCTACGTTTTTCAGCGTGATACCAAACTTTAGTTGATCTTGCTCACCCGTAACATAACGTATACCCGCATCTATTGCTATTCCAGACGCACGCAAATTTGAAATGCTTTCAGAAATCACTTTGAAATTAATCCCACCATAAATACTAGATGAAAATTCTTTTGCATACCCAACGTTGAATACATTAGCTCTAGGCGAGAAAAAACCTATGTTTCCTTCTGGGTTGTTTACTGTTGTAATTGGAATATCACCAAAATTCAAAGATTGTACACTTACAGCAATAACATCTGAACTAGAAACACGTTGTGCAAATCCCGCTGAATTTAAACCAATTCCTGCATTACCCATCCAATTAGAATAATTAAATTTCAATTGTGTTTTTTCAGTAAATGCGAGTCCAGCAATATTTGAATAGGTTGCTTCTAATCCATTTATGTTCGCATAGGCCGCATCGGCAATTGCAGAACTCCTAGCCCATGGATTCATTAATAAATGAGAAGCACCAGCAGAACCAACTCTGTCTTCATTACCAGCCATTGCAAATGAACCTAAAATGGCAAATAATGTGAACGATACTATTTTCTTTTTCATAATTTCTTATTTACTTTTCTTAAATACCTTGTAAGTCAACTTGACGCATTCCACCAAAGAATTTCAACACCCTCTCTCCTACTTCTGGAATTTCAACATGAATTAAATAAACACCTCCCGCAACTGGAATATTTTTCCAATTCGTTAAGTCCCAATCCTGTGAAGTAACCTCGGAATCTTTATTGAAGGTCTTCACCAACTTTCCACTTATTGTGTAAATCTTGATGGTACACTTTGTCGGTAAGTTCGTAATCTTCACGCGTGTATCCAATCTATTGCGCTCATAG
>Ga0214923_10001731_pt1 | contig 30377 bp, 21 predicted proteins | sample LL1510_MetaG_FD_177993 | JGI IMG/M metagenome (GOLD analysis project Ga0214923, IMG submission 177993) | Freshwater microbial communities from Lake Lanier, Atlanta, Georgia, United States - LL-1510 | ecosystem: Environmental > Aquatic > Freshwater > Lake | place: USA: Georgia | collected...
TCGTAAATTTTACAATAAACTCTTCACATTCACATTCATATTCCTTTTCACATTTACATTCCTTTTCACATTCACATTCCTTTTTACATTCCTTTTCACATTCCTTTTTACATTCCTTTTTACATTCACATTCCTTTTTACATTCCTTTTCACATGCACATGCACATGCACATTCACATTCACATTCACATTCACATTCACATTCACATTCACATTCACATTCACATTCACATTCACATTCACATGCACATTCACATACACATTCACATGCACATTCATTACATACATTTATGTCTAATGTTATATTTCCTTTATCAGTAAATTTAATAGAATTACTTAATAAATTTAATAATATTTGTTTTATACGATTTATATCTCCATAAATATAAAAAGGCATATTTGATGCAATATTATAATTATATTCTATACTTTTTTCATACAATTTTGATATTAATATATCATTTGTAGATTCTATACAATGACGAATATCAAACGGCTTATTATCTAAAATAATTTTTCCAGCTTCTAATTTAGAATAATCTAAAATATCATTAATAATTGTCATTAAATTAACGGAACACTCTCTCAACATGTCTAAATAATTTTTTTGATCATTTGTTAAAATGGTATCTTCTAATAATGTTAACATACCTATAATTCCATTCAATGGTGTTCTTAATTCATGATTCATATTTGCTAAAAATAATGCCTTATGATTATATGCCGCTTCCGCTTTTTGTTTTGCATTTCTTAACGCAATTTCCATTTTTTTGATTTCATCAATATCCTCAAAAGTATAAATATATGTATCAGATAATTTATTATAAATTCGCTTTATATTATACCAATGATACTCATTTTGATGCAAAATCCGACATATATTTTCAGACTCAATTTTATTATTTAAAAAATTTAAATTACATATTTTATTCGTTTCTACATCATCTATATGCACATATTTTTCACAATTATGTAATAACCACTCTTTTGATATATTTTTAAATGATAAATCACATGTAGTTGTTATATAATTATTATAATAAATACACTGAAATTTATTATTTAACTCTAATATACCAACATGAATATTATCTAATATATGTGTCATTCTATATTACCCTATTAAAATATTATTTTTTAATTCTCTTTATTATACAAAATTAAAATAAAAATTTATTCACAGGATATTATATTCACAGAATATTCAAAGAATATAAACAATATGTTATAATCACCGTTATCAAATTATCTACAGTATACCCATATTTTGCACCACTTGATAATAATGCATAACTACATACTATTGATAATGTAATAAATATATTATTATTTACAGATAACATTAATATTAAAATACTAAAAATGGCAACTTTACTGTTAAATTGAAAATATTTATTACTTGCCACATCCCCATCTGAACGCTTTTTATCACTTAATTTTACTTCTTTTATTTCTGTTATATAACTTAATAAATACCTTAATACAAAAATTAAACCTATATATTTTAAAATTCTAAAATTCTGTTCATAATCTTGAATAGGCCCAAAATAATAATAATATACAATAATTCCATAAAATACTATTTCATTTATTATTACTAATGTATTTTTATCAAACTTACTTTCTATATAATCTTGAAATTTATCATTTATAATAAACATCATTTATTATATACATACAAAAAATAAATTTACAATTTATATTTTATCTTTACTTTTCACTTTCACTCATTTCATTCGTTTCATTCGTTTCATTCGTGTTACTACTCATTTCATTCGTGTCACTAAGTGTGTCATTAGTGTCACTACTCATTTCACTACTCGTTTCATTCGTGTCACTACGTGTGTCATTCGTGTCACCACCTGCTTGTTTTTTATAATATTTTTTATTATTATATTTATTTTCAAATCCCTTAATATCTTTTGCTATCATTTCTACACCTGTTATTATTCTATTCATTTTATGTAACAACTCATTCATTTTTTGTTTATAAATTATCATTTCATTCTTGAGTTGTTTTTTATCATCTTTATTTTTAACTTTTTTATATTTGTCTTTTGCATTTAAAAAATCAGTTCTATTTTGTGCAAATTGTTCCTCTATCATTTGTGCCGCACCTCCATACATTGTTAATAATCCACCCATACCTTTCATAAGATACATACTTGTATTATTTATTATTTATATAATATAAAAAATAATTTAATTAATGTTAATTAAATTAATGTTAATTTAATTAATTAGCCTAATAATACTGACGTTGTTGATTATTTAATAACATATCAACTGACTCTCTATCCTGTAATAGTTGTTGTAACTTTATATCCATTTCTTTATTTTTTTGTGATATACCATTTTTATTTGATTTCCCAAAATTCGGGTCTGTAAAATTAATCATACCTTGCATCGGCATTTGTCCTTGCATTTGCCCTTGCATTTGCCCTTGCATTTGTCCTTGCATTTGCCCTTGCATTTGCCCAGTTTTCATATTATTAAAATATTGTCTTTCATTTCTTTCATTTTGTTTTTTATCAAATTCTACATTTGACATTTTTGTTTCTAAATCATTTAAAAACCCATTTGTTTTACCTTTATTATTTGGGTCCCATGTTTTTGATGTATTTAAATAATTATCATCTGTTAATTTTCCATCTTTATAAAATTTAAAATTTTGTTCCTTTGCATCACATAAATCCGTTGAACCATAATTTGCATAATTATCAGAAAAGGAAATCATTTCATTCGGATTAAATGCTTGTAATTTTTCAGACATATTTGTCAACATTTTTATTTGATACTCTAACCATTTAAACGCATCCACATCTGATAATACATATTCAGCATTTGGTGTAATTACAGTAGGCACTTTTGTTATTTTTATATTTAATATTTCTTGTACTTGATAAAATTGCCTCGGTCTTTGCTTTGTCTCAATATTTACATCTATATTCATTCTTATAAATGAATTATACAAATCAGGATATTTCATTAAACTTTGTAAAAAATTTTTACAATAAACACAATAATCAGAATATATTAAAATTGGCTTCTCAAACATACTTTATTAATTCTATTAAAAAAAATTTTTACTCTTTTCGCAATTTTTTATTTAGTCTAAATATAAAATAAATAATCTATTATACTAATAGAAATGTCTAACATAAGATTACAAAAAATAACAATTGAACCTTCTAATACTCTTTTAATACAACATGGTAATACCAATTTAACAAATACAACCATTTCAATTAATCGAGCTAATGGTTCTTTTATCGTCAATGGTGGTATTGGTATTAATTCTACTTATGATGCTCTTTCATCCACTAATGGTGGGTCATTAACCGTCGGTGGTGGATTAGCAGTTTATAACCAAACTTATTTAGGAAATAATTTAATTATGGATAATAACTCTAGTACTCTTTCTATAAATGGAATCACTTCAAATAGAATGTTCTTAGATAATGTGAATAATAAATATTTTTATTTAAGCCCTGACGGTATCTCTAAACGCCTAGAATTATATGATACATCACTTCAGATTCATATCACAAAAAACTCTACAAATTTAAATACTGGCTCATTTGTTATTGATGGAGGAATAAGTATTAATTGTACATATGACTCTATCAATTCAAGTAATGGTGGCTCATTAACAGTTGGTGGCGGTATTGCAATTGGTGGAAATGCATTTTTATCAAAAACATTAACATTAGGACAAACTTATAGTAATAATACTGGATTACTGATTAGATATACTGGTAATTCACAAATAGCTTTACAAAATAGTGATTCTTCATCTAATGCAACTTTTAATATGGCCAATAATGATTTAATTATATCAAATAATTCAAATATTGCATTTAATTCATCAAATGGTAATTTTATTTTTTCTAATGCATGTACTGGAAATACATTATTACATATAACAAATAATTCAAGCATTTTTGATAAATCTGTTTCAATTATAGATACTATCCAATCATTAAATTTAACAACTGGATGTTTAATTTTAAATGGAGGCATAACTATTCAATGCTCTACAGATTCTTCTTCTTTTACAAATGGAGGCTCCATTACAATCAATGGTGGAATGGGAATTTCTAAAAAAATATTTACAGGAGATTCTATCGGTATTGAATTAAATAACCTAAATAAAAATAATAAATTAACATTATATCAATCTCAACAAGACCTTACTGAACAAAATCTATTTACTGGTCTAGGAATCAATAACGGGTCCATGCGATTTCAAGTATATGATACATCAAAAGATTATATATTTTATAGTTCTAATACAAATGGAAATTCAAGTGAAATTTTTCGTATTAAAGGCTCAAATGAAGTACAATTTTTAGGAATTAATCAAAAATATTCTTTTATTGGTGGTGGAAGCTCCATCAATGATTTAAGTATTCAAAGTCAATCCATTGCAACACCTTCAAGTATTTGTTTTTTTACAAAAGATGGTGACTTGAATGATAACAATGATATCAAGATTTTTGGATTAGGTACTCCAAATAATATAACAAATAGCGAATACATTAAGATTGGTTGGAATCAATCCGATTATATTATTAGCACTAATCAATTCGGTACTGGAAACTCTAATCAACTTATTTTACAAACTAATAATAATATAAATCAACTCAAATTATTAACTAACGGAACAATTTATTTGAGCTCAACAACTTCTAGTCTTAATAGTACAACTGCCGGATTAGTAATATCCGGTGGAATATCTATTTCTTCTACTGCTGATGCTACTAGTTTAACAAACGGTGGCGGATTAACTTTGAATGGAGGAATAAGTATTAATAAAAACGCATATATTGGTAATACATTAAATATATATAGTACTTTAGGTAATATCAGCTTTTATTCTCAAAATACATCAGGTGATTTAATTATAACAAATCCATCAAATATATATACCTTTAGTGCAAATAACACATCTTCAACATATACAAACGAATTACACTTATTTAGTTTAAATAATCAAAAAACAAATAATTATGAATTACTTGAATTATTATGTACAAATTCAAATGGAAATGGCATTTATAATATTCATACAAATGCAAATGGTTCCGGTATTTTAAGACCATTACAAATTAATGTAGGTTTAAATACAGGTTTATTTATAGATACAATTGGAAATATAGGTATAAATTCAACAAATCCACAATATCAACTTGATATAAATGGAACTATTAAATCAAATAATTATAATTATTTAAATCAAGTAACTATTTATAATACATCTGACGCCATTGATGAAACTACAAGCGGAAGTCTAACTGTTCTAGGTGGCGCATCTATAAATAAAAAATTATTTGTGGGTGGTCAAACTTCATTCACAAATACTATGGATTCATCAACTACGTCTGCATCTGTTTATTTATCTGGTGGATTAACTATTGCAACTGGACAAGCAAGTAATTATGGTTTTGGAGCATTAACTGTTTTAGGTGGTGGTTATTTTGGAGGTGAATTATATGTTCAACAAAATCTAAATGTTGAAGGTCAAATTAATGGTGGTGGCGCAAGTTCAAGCACTTTTGCTTACTTAACATTAACTGCCACTGATGAATCCATTAATTTAAGTACTGGTAGTTTGTTAACATTTGGAGGAATCACAATACAAACTTATCAAAATTCTCAAAATGTTAGTAATGGAGGAAGTTTCTTAACTCCTGGAGGGGCAAGTGTTGGAAAAGATCTTTATATAGGTGGAAATTTATATAATTATGGCACTACAAATTATTACAAAAATATTAACAATTTATTAAATTTCTATGATATTACTAATATTAAACGTTTTTCTATTGATAGAAATACTATTACTAATAATTTCTCTATTTCTCGTTATAATAATACAGGGCTATTTTTAGAAAAAAGTATAGATATATCTAATTCAACCGGTTCTATTACACTCAATAATAGTACTATAAGTTCTAATTTAAATACAGCATCTTTAATCACTATTGGTGGTATAACTATAAAAACATCCTCTCCTGCCACATCATTTGAACAAGGTGGGGGATTAACTGTATGCGGAGGAGCCAGTATTTCTAAAAATGTATATATAGGCGGTGATGTTGAATTTTTAAGTACAACAGATAGCACTGATTCAAATACTGGGTCATTAAAAATTGCAGGAGGTGTCGGTATAAAAGGAAATGTCAATATATTAGGTAATACTGTTATTACAGGTAATTTATCTATTATGGGAACAACAAATACAGTATATTCAACAAATACCTTTATATCAGATAATTTAATTGTACTTAATTCTGGTCCAGCTGGCTCATCCGATTCCGGCATTTTAATTCAACGTTACCAAACACCAAATGATACTAGTAGCGGTGATGTCGTTAATGATACACAAGATTTATACCAATCTTACACTATTCCAAATCAATCTGGTATGTCTAATACTCAAATAAAATTACCAATATCTTCAAATTCAATAGATAATTATTATGTCGGATGGTGGATTAAAATTACATCCGGATTTAGTACTGGTCAGGTTCGAAAAATTATAGGATATACTGGAAATACACATATTGCAATAATTGAAACACCATGGACTACTCAAAACCCCAGTATCGGTGATACAATTAATATTTATAATAGACCTTATAATGGTCTTATTTGGAATGAAACTACTGACCAATTTGATTTAGGTTCTGTTTCTATTGACCCTGGAGCCGGAAGTGTATCATTAACACAATACGCTGGTCTTAACTTAAATAATATTACTTTACATCAAACTACAAATTCATCAAATCCAACAACTGGTTCTTTAGTTTTATTTGGTGGTGCAAGTATTAATACAACAGCTGATGCTACATCAATTACCCAAGGTGGAGCCTTGACAATTGTTGGAGGTGCAAGTATTGGCAAAAGTTTATATGTTGGAAATAATTTATATATTGGAAATAATAATATAACACCTAATACTTATGACAATTTTTCAACTGTTACAGTTACAGCGGCTAATAATGTTAATTCAACAAATATTCCTACATTAAATTATGATAATACAGTATGGGGATTTGATATTTATTTATCAGCTCAACTTATTGCCACAAATAATTTATATTCTAATTATCATATTAGAGGTGTTAATAAAGGCACTACATGGGAAATTATTACAAATTATGTAGGAGACTCAATTGTTTCATTTGATATAACAGATTCTGGACAATTAAGATATTCCACTCCAAATTATACTGGATTCTCCAGTTTAATATTTAAATTTAAAACCTTTACTAATTAATTTAATGTAATTTAATGTAATTAAATGTAATTTAATGTAATTTAATGTAATTTAATGTAATTAAATGTAATTTAAATATAAATAATTTTTAATTTTATGAATAACATTCGTAAAAAAAGAGATTGGAGTATTTTTAAATGGAATAATTCATCTGATTTAAATAATTTAAATAAATTAAACACTGATATTCATTATGAAAAAAAATCAAATACACAAGCATATTGTATTTTAAAAAAATTTTATGATAAATACTCCTTCGATAAAGAACTATACACTATTATTTTTTTAAAAAAAACTCATTTAAATATAATACCTGAAATTACACACATTGATTATTATAATAATATTATTGAATATAATTTTACAAATTTATTACCATTAAAAAATATTCTTCAATCACATCATTCTAATATTCATCTGATAATTAATGAATTACTATCATTTATTATGTCTATTCAATTTAAAAAAATAATTATTGGTTACTTAAATATAGAAAATATTTATATTAATTTATCTACTATGCAATTTTATATAATTGATTTATCTAATATAAAAACAACAAATTTAAATATTGAATTAGAATCCAATTTAAAATCTTTATTTAATAGCTTTTATTACGCTAATATTAAACATAAAATACTTACATATATAAAACAAGAATTTGATATTTTTATTAAAACACGTAATATAAATAGTGTTATTGATTTATACATAACTAATGTTAATACATAACTAATGTTAGTACATAACTAATGTTAGTACATAACTAATGTTAACTAGCGTTTTTATACATATAAATCAATTAGCGAATGTTTGTTATTTTTTTGAGGTATAACTGAATAATTTGTACTATTATCAAAAAATTTTGGGCCATCTATATTAATAAATACTGTATCTGAATTAATACCGTTTTGTTTAATATAATCTAAATGGTATGTATGAATTTTTTTTATATTTTCTGTTATTAAATTATTATAACTGATTATTATATTATCAATATAATTATACATTACATTTATTTTTGGAACAGTATATATAAAATTTTGAAGATTATTTAAACAATTACTTTTTAATTGTATCGCTATTTCTAACATTTCATGAATATTTTCAGGATATTTTGATTCTGCTTCGTATAATTTTTCAATATCATTTCGTAATTTTAAAATATTATTTGTACCTTTTAATAATAAATAAAATTCATTTAGATTATACTCATATAATTTAATAATACTATATAAAAATATAATCATATTTGCATCAATATATAATGCATCTAATTTATTTTTTTCGTATAATGTTTTAATATCATTATGTGACATATGCTGATTATTAATACTTGACGTAGAAATCTTATATTTTATATAATCATACACTTTTGATTGTAATGATTCTAATTTAAAATATATTAACTTATTTGAATCATTCAAATCATCTTGCTTTATTTTTACATATATATTTGTTAAATATAATGCAATTATAATAGCTATCAATACATATACAGAATTACCTAAAATATTTAATTTTGTTAACAAAATTACTATAATTATAAATATAACAATAACTTCTGCCTTAAACATTTGTTTATATAAACCATGCTCTTTTGTAAATAAATTGATTATATTATCCATTATTATATATACAGAAATTAATTAATATTAATTTAATTAATTTAGATTAATTTACTCAAATTTATTAATTTACTAAAATTTATTATTTAATCCATTTTTTCTTTCATAGACATAGACATAGACTTGCGTCTATGGGAACGAGTCTTGCGTTTGTGAGAAGGAGACTTGCGTCTGTGGGAACGAGTCTTGCGTTTGTGAGAAGGAGACTTGCGTCTGTGGGAACGAGTCTTGCGCTTGTGAGAAGGAGACTTGCGTCTGTGAGAGCGAGTCTTGCGCTTTTGGGAAGGAGACTTACGTCTGTGAGATCGAGTCTTGCGCTTGTGGGAAGGAGACTTGCGCTTGCGGGAAGGAGACTTACGTCTGTGAGAGCGAGACTTACGCTTGTAAGAAGGAGACTTCCGTCTTCGGGAAGGAGACTTGCGCTTGCGGGAAGGAGACTTGCGTTTGTGGGAAGGAGACTTACGTTTGTGGGAAGGAGACTTGCGTCTGTGAGAACGAGACTTACGTTTGTGGGAAGGAGACTTGCGTCTGTGAGAACGAGACTTACGCTTGTGGGAAGGAGACTTGCGTTTGTGGGAAGGAGACTTACGCTTGTGGGAAGGAGATTTGCGAGAAACGTGTTTACGGCCAGCCATTGTTATTTTATATTATAATAAAACATTTTATTTTTTTTAAATTCTGAAAAAATTAATTAAATAATATTATTAAAATATTAATTTAAATAGTATCATAATTACTTATAATAAAATTATCAAGTTTATTAAATAATAATTCACTAGACTCTTTTAATATATTCTCTTTTACAGTAAGTTTTTCTTCTAATGTATCTATATTTTCATGTAATTCCATTATTTCTAATTCAAGTTTATTAATTTTTGATAATAACCATGAAATTTGTTCATCTTTTAATTTTGATACCTTTTTAGTTAAATAATTTGTTAAATAATTTATAATAATTATACCAGATATCCCATTTATAGCAATAATTGATAAAAGTTGAACTGACATCTGTTCTAATTTATATGTATATATTCATTAAAAAAGTATTTTTAATAAAACTAAATATATAATAAAAAAATGATTTAAAATAAAAGTTTATATTTTTTAAATGTCATCTATTAACGAACAATTTGATATTAATACAACTAATAACGCCTATTTATTAGGATGGATTGCATCAAATAGTAAAATTAATAAATCAGGAATCACAATTAGTGTGATAAAATATAATAAAGATATATTATATAAAATTAATAAAGAATTTTTTTCTGATGAATTAAATATTTATGATTATAAAAATATTACTCATTTAAATATCAATTCAGAACCTTTTTTAAATAAAATATTAAATATTTTTCAAATAACAGAATTCGATGAAACATCACAATTATATAACAAATCAAATTTAATATTTCCAAACATTGATAATAAATATTTATATTATTTTATTAGAGGTTTATTTGAAGGAAGTGGTTATATTAAATATAATAACAAAATACCAATTTGCGGATTATATTGTGAATTTAATCTTTTACATGAAATTATTAAAAAATGCGATTTAACATGTGACATTATAAATAATTCAATCGAATTATCTGATAATATGGCTTTGGATTTTTTAAATAAAATATATAAAAATGTTGCTATTTATAATGAAACATTATTTATGAATAAAATGTATAATTTCTATATCAACATTGCAAATTGGATGCCTTTTATGTCAAAAAAATGCCTCTATTTTAATTATATTCGAACGGACCCAGCTGCAAAACCTCCTCAAAAACAACGTGCTAGTGATTCAGGATATGATTTAACATTAATTCGAAAAATTAAAACACATGGTAATGTTGAATTCTATGATACATGTATCAAATTACAACCAGTATTCGGGTATTATTTTGATTTGGTCGGTCGAAGTTCAATTAGTAAATCAGGATATATGTTGGCAAATAATATCGGTATTATTGATAGAACATATCAAGGTACAGTTATTGTACCATTAATTAAAATTGATACTACTCAACCAGATTTAGAATTACCATGTAGATTAGTTCAAATTATTCCAAGACAAATTCAACATTTAGAACCTATCGAAATTTCAGAAGAAGAATTAAATAAATCTGATAGAAATACAGGCGGATTTGGCTCAACTGGCACTCATTAAAATTACTATTATTTATTTTTTATATATTTTTTTTGAATAATTGTATTTAATTTATTAATCGTCTTTGATCCATTTTGTTCAAATATATCTGGATAAAATCCATGTATCATAAAATACACACTACTTTTTAATGAACACCACGAATAAAACATCGAATCTTGAAAATGTTGAATATATGTTTGATTGACTGTATTTAAATGAGGTGAATTTTTAAATATAGCGTTAATAAATGTTTTCATATAAATTTTTCATATAAATTAATAATAAAAAAATTTTTATTAATTTATAAAATTTTTATTAAATAATTAAATACATTTATTAGGAAATTACAATAAATTACATTACATTACATTACATTACATTACATTACAATAAATTACATTACAATAAATTACATTACATTACATTACATTACATTACAATAAATTACATTACATTACATTACAATAAATTACATTACATTATATTACATTACATTACATTACATTACATTACATTACATTACATTACATTACATTACATTTACATTACAATAAATTACATTACATTACAATAAATTACATTACATTACATTACAATAAATTACATTACATTACATTACAATAAATTACATTACATTATAACTTGAAACAACTTGAAAATAATGAATTGCAGTTGAAACACTTTGAAATTTTATTAATAATCTTGTAGTATTTACTATACCACATGATATAATATTCATTATTGGAATAACATTTGTATCATCTGTATATCCAGAACAATTTGAAATAATATCAAATCTATGTGTAAATACACTTGTTTTTTGAGGTATTTCTATTTCAACTTCACAATTTTGACTATCATTTAATGGACTAACCGTAAATGCAAATTTTAATGTTCCTAAACTGCCATTTATAAATAAATTATTTGAAAAATAATCTATTACAGAACAATTACGTTCTGCATAAAATATAATATCTGGTGATGTTATTGCACCAGATACAGTAAAACTTCCATCTATATATATGTTTCCACCAATATAAACATCTTTCTTAATAGAAGCACCACCATTAACTGTTAATACACCGCCATTTGTTACACTAGAAGAATTCGCTGTAGCATTAATTGTAATTCCACCATTTGTTATTAATGAACCAGAACTATTACTATTTGCTAAATGTGTTGTATTAATCGTTACTACTCCATTACTATTTATATTTACTCTTTGAATATCATTACCAGTAAATATATTTACACTTCCCGTACTTACATTACCAGCATATAAATTTAAACACCCTTGACTAATACTTGATGATTGATTATTTGCATATAATAATACTCTAGAACCAACTGTATTACTATTTACATTTGTATAACCTGACACTAATCCCAAATATCCTGTACTTGAATTTGTTGAAATAAAATTATTCACATTTAATGTTAATGGACTATTTATATTTGTTGTTGTATTAATACCTACATAACCACTATTATTTATCGTTAATGATTTATTTGCATCTTTTGGTGTTTGACCAGAATTTGAATTTGTTAAATAAAATTGATGTTCACTTGAATCCATTATTATACCAAAACGATTATTTGCACTATTTTCCACAAAATCAATATAACTATAAGCACCCAAATCATGTTCATATCTCATTGTTGCATTTGATTTTCTAATATGCAATGATTCCTGTGGAGTAAAACCATTTGTTCCTACTCCAATATTATTACCAACTAATAAATTTTTTCTAATACCTACTCCACCAGCAGTTGTTATCGTTCCTCCATATGTACAACTATTAGCATCATTTGTATTATTAATTGAAATACCACCAAATAATATAATAGACCCACTACTTATATTTGTTGATATGGTTGTATCCGTTGAATATAACCCCTTTAATCTTAAATTAATATCTCCAGTATTATTTATTATACCATTACTTGGTCTTTTATCCGTATAACATAATGTAAATATATTATTTACTTCATCATAATAATTACTTATATATATATTTTGATAAAAATTAATAGATGAACCTGTATTTGGATTCTGATTTGTAAATGGTGTATTTAATGTTACAATTCTCTGTGCCCCATTATAACTAATTACTTTTCTTACTTGATTAATATTTGAACCACTCACAACTTTTATCCACCAACCAGTATAATAATTATCATTCGCATTCGCTAAACTACTTAATTTTAATTGATATAAACTTGACACAACAGATTGATTTGGTATAGAATCAATATATTGTGGCCCATACGTCAAATCATCCACTATATCTCCATACCCCATATCATTTGCAATTTGATATCGTTCATATAATATACCAATGTCTCTTGATTGAGTTGTATTGTTATTATTGTAACCAATTATAGGTAAATTATCATTTATCAATGCTGTTTTTTCAATTACTAAATCACCTGTTGTATATTTTAATGTACTTTCTTTTTGAGTATGATATACTGTAGTCCAAGTATTTGTATATCCACTAAATGTACCATTTGGCGCACTATTAAAACCTTCATTTAATATTAAAAATTTCGTGTTTTGTTGTGCTGTAACATTTATATTTGTTTGTGAATACGGTGATAATTTTACAAATATATAATAATCTGTTACATAATCTGTAAACAAATAACAAATAGGTTTATCACTTGATGTTGACATAATATCACCATAATGTAAATGAGATATATTTGCATTTGTATTATTACTAGATACCATAAATTTAAGACCACACAAATTACCACTTGATAAATTTGTTCCATTATTAAAATCAATTTCACAATATCCATTCGGACCAAGTGTTCCTAAAAATACCCACATTGAATTACCACTTGAATTTATTACACTTTGATGTAATGCATTTCCTGAATATTCAACTCTATCATTAAATGCCACTGGACCATTTAATGTTGTATATACATTATTTGTTAATATTAATGTACTAGATGAAATATTACTTGGTGTAAATGTAATAGATGCATCTCCACTATTATTTGAAAGTTTTGTAATTAATTGACCACCTGTACTACCCTCACCTAGATTTAATATCATATTTGAACCACTTGCTTGAATAAAAGTTTGGGAATTAACATCAGGAGATTTAACTACTATACTTCCAGATAAATCATTCTTATTTAATTTAATTGCGGCATTTGTTAACATTAAATTAGAACTAGAACTATTCCAACTTATTTGACCATTATTATTACCATATACATTTAAGTTAGAATAATTACCAACTGTACCTATATTTACATTACAATAAGATACATTTGGAACAATATTTAAATTATTTGATATATATTGTAATGTATAACCATTTGGATTATTAAGACTACCGCCAATTTGCATAGAATACGTATTATTTAAAATAATACTATTATCAGTAATTGTTAATTTTTTACTTGCATTATTATTATAAGATGTAAAATGAATCGGTAAGAAACTATTTGTTATACGGGTTTGATTTGGTGACTGTATATAATTACTTTCCGTATTTGATGTAATATATAAATTATTAATATACATATCTAATTCCGCATTTATCGTATCTCCAACATACAAATTACCACCAATACTTACACCACCTGGTGTTAATAAACTACCACCATCTGTTGTCGATGATGCAAACGTAGAACATTGAATTGTAATACCTCCATGTGTTATAAAAGAACCGGTTGTTAAATTATGCGCTTCATCTGTCGCCATAATTGTTAATTTATTTGACATAACATTTGTACAATTAATTGTTCCACCTATATATACATCCTTACCTATACTCACTCCACCTTCAATTGTTAATGCTCCACCATTACCTACACCTATACTATTTGTTGAACAACCAATAGATAATCCACCACTCATTAGTATTCCACCTTCTGTTATTGATGTACTAGGTTTTGTTATAGAAAATGTACTAATATCCGTTACATTTAAAGTACCCTTAAGAGATAATGTAGAATTTGGAATTGTATCATTAATACCAATATTTCCATTAGATAAAATAGTTAATCGCGCTACTTTATTTGTAGCTAACTGAATTCTTGAATTTGTAGATGTTTGGTCATTACTAATTACTAATGCATCATTGTAAATTTGAGTAGCATATTGATTAGATGTTCTTGTCATACCAATATAACCAATATTTGTACCTGCGTTATATGTCATTTTAATTTCTGGATTTGCGTTTACATTATTTCCATTTGCATCAGCATTTAATAAAATAGATACATTATTTATACTTTTCACTTCAATATTTTTTGACGGAGTATTTGTACCTAATCCTAATCTAACATTTGATGCATCATAAAACAAATTTGAACTTTCATTTATAAAAGTTACTCCATTTCCAAATAAAATATTTCCTTCACTAAATGTTGTTTTACCAGTACCACCATAATTAACATCAATTACATTTGCTTGCCATATACCAGTATTAATTGTGCCTAATTTTGTTACATGAGATTGATCACTTAATGTTTGAAGTCCTACACCACTTCCACCAGTTAATCCTTGTCCAATACCAGCACTATTTATTCTTAAGGTATTTGTAATAGGCTCTATTTCAATTGAATAATTATCAACATTTACTCTTAATTCATTAAATGTTTTTGTTAAACCATCTCTTGCAACTATATCACTTATTCCAGCAAATTGTGTAAATGTAATATTATTTACACCTACAACATCCTCTCCTGGTAATGAATTACAAACAAATCCTAAATTTTTATTAACTACACCAGATTGTACAAATATAAATACACCACTAACATGTGAATTTAAATTAAAATCAACAGGTCTTTCAGGAAGACTATTTGTAATTGCATAAATACCATTTTCAATTGCATTGTCTTGATCTTTTACTAAAACTCGATCTCCTAATGATAATACATAATTATCTATTGTATTACCAATTACTAAATCTGTATTTAATACAACTGGTGATATAGTGGCAACATGTACACTATCTTTTATACTTGCTATATATTGACCAACTAAATCTACATATGCTTTAGTTGCAACATCTTGTGGATAAATAGGACTTGCTACATTTGTAATTTTTGTATTAACCATATTTAACCCATTTGAAAAACTAGAATTACCATATACATTTAAAGATTTTTTAATTCCTACTCCACCATCTATAATAACACTACCATTACTCGCATTCGTGGAATTCATTGTATTTATTAAATTATATTGTAATAAACTAGTTAATTGTTTTGATGTTGTATTTATATTCAATAATGTATCATTTGTACCCATAATTGAAAATGCATTTGAATCTTGAATATTTAAATTAACTTTTTCATTAATTGTAATTAATTTATTACTCGAATCATTATTGAATAATATATTCCCTGCAGTGTCTTGTAATTTATACGCTTCTGTCGAATTAATCGTTTGAACAATTTTACCAGTTGTATTTATATTTTTTACTACACCTAAACCACCATTTAAAATTAATGACCCAGTTGTAGAAGATACACTATCCTCTGTATTACCAAAATTAAATTGCCCTTTTAAATATAAATTACCGGTTTCAGTTTCAATAGAAAATAATTCAGTTGAACAATTATTTGACATAATACTAAACTTTGGTTTAGTTCCATTATTTGAATACATTGAATATGTTGGTAAATTAATAGTTAATGCTCTTCCATTATTATATGACGATGTACCTCTTCCAATTAAATAACCAATTGTATTATCATAATTACTTATTAATTGGATTAAACTTTGCCCATTTATATTATTCATTGTATTGATTTCTAAACTAGGGTTTGAACTTGTACCATCACCACTTAATATACTAATTTTCCCATTATTTAATGTATTTACATTTAAAAATATACTGCTTTGATTTGCATTTGATATTTTTAAACCACTTGTATTATTTGAATTCACAACGACACTTCCTTCAACAACTATATTTTTACTAACACCTATTCCGCCATTTGTATAAATTGAACCAGTGGTGGCATTTAATGCATCAGATGTATCTGTTATATTTACTTTTGATGTTTTTATTAAATTATTTGATGATATAATAATATTGCCTAATGTATCACCAGATATAGATTGATTTGTTGTTGCAAATGCAATCGGTATATTTGTTGGTATTCTAATTTTAGAACCAGTAGTTGGAGTTAAAAACATATCACCTGTTGAATAAATGTATAATTGATTACTACTATTTGCTACTATTCTTTGATTACCACTACCAAAACGTACACCTACATCTATAGGTATTTTTACATCTAATGATGCACCAGGATTTAAAATAATATTATTACTTGCTGATAAAGTTAAATCACTACTAATATTTGATATAATAGATTGATTCGAATTTCCAAATACCATTGGTGTATTTACAGGTATAAAAATTCTTTTTGTTCCAGCACCATTATTTGGATATAAATATATATCTTGGCTACCTGCTATAACCATATTATTTGAGCCATCTGTATAAATTTTTTCATTTTGAGTTGAAAATGTAATTGGTATTTGATTTGGAACATTGATTTTTTTATTTATCGCAGGAGTTAAATTAATATCACCATTACTATTTATACTTAAATTTGATGTTACATTATCTGCAATAATATTTTGATTACTATTTCCAAATGACAAATATTTATTAAATGGTATTACTATTTTTCCAACAGGCATTATATTTATATCATTTACACTTGTTATATTAAATGAATTATTTGTTGTATTCGTATACAATGTAGATATATTATTTATATTTGAACCCTGTATTACTATTTTACCATTCATATATATATCATTATTTATTCCCACACCCCCATTTACAATAAGACTACCAGTAGAACTACTTGTACTATTTATTGTATTACTAAATATTATAGGTATACTTAAAGATGTATTTGATTCTATTCTTTTATTATTTGAATTCCATATCATTATACCATTATTTATAGGTGATGATTCTCTTATAACAATTGGTTGTAAATCATTAATCGTCCCTACTTCAACTCTCGCATTTGATTCATTATATATTATTCTATAATTTTCTAATGACCCTCTATCTATTTCAATTCCTGCTTGATTTAATGTAACTCCCGCATTTGTTTCTTGATTATTAATTAAAATTATATTATCCTTAAATTGAACAATATTTGTTTCCAATATTGATGTATTTCCTTCTACATATAAATTACCTTGAATTGTAGCATCTCCAGATAATACTAAATTATCAAATCTTGGAGAATCCTCTACCCTAACACCTTGATTTAATAATAAATCATGATAAATTATACGCCCATACGCATTTTGATAATTTATTCGATTATTACTTACAAACTTAGGCATACCTACTTATTAATATAAATTTATATAATATTTTTATTCAAATAACGAAATAATCATTCTAACGAAATAATCATTCTAACGAAATAATCATTCTAACGAAATACTCATTCTAACGAAATAATCAAAAAGAATTTAAAAGATTTAAAGAATTAAAAAGAATTAAAAAGAATTTAAAAAGAATTTAAAAGAATTTAAAAAGATTAAAAAGAATTTAAAAAGATTAAAAAGAATTTAAAGAATTTAAAGAATTAAAAAGAATTTAAAAGAATTTAAAAGAATTTAAAAGAATTTAAAAGAATTAAAAAGAATTTAAAAGATTTAAAAGATTAAAAAGAATTTAAAGAATTTAAAAGATTAAAAAGAATTTAAAGACATTCACAAGGAATTTATATAATTATTTAAAAAAATAATTGAAATTTAAAACTAATTTTAATTATTTTAATAGAAAAATGTCCAGTATAAAAATGTCTACATCAAAAAAAACAATAGAAGATACTTACAAAAAATTAACTCAAAGAGAACATGTCCTTGAACGTCCCGGTATGTATATTGGTTCTATTAAAAAACAAATGGAGGAACTATGGGTAGCAAAAGAAAATGAAGATGGTATTCCAAAAATGGAAAAAGTCATGGTTGAATATTCACCTGGATTTATGAAAATATTTGATGAAGTTCTTACAAATGCAACCGACCATTCTTTCCGCGATTCAACTACTACGATGATTAAAGTTGAATATAACAAAGAAACGGGAGAAATAACTGTATGGAATAATGGAACTGGAATCCCAATTGAATTACATAAAGAACATAATATGTATGTACCAGAATTAATATTTGGACAATTATTATCTGGTAGTAATTATGATGATACAACTACTCGCACTGGAGCAGGTACAAATGGCATTGGCTCAAAATGTATTTTACACTCTACTTTAGTACCATTATTTAATGGCGAAATTAAACAAGCAAAAGATATTCAAATAAATGATATTTTAATAGGCGATGATGGAACACCAAGACGGGTTTTAAACAAAATTGAAGCTTTTGGCGAAATGTATAAAATTAAACAACATTATGGCGAAGACTACGTAGTTAACAATAATCATACTTTAACATTACATATGCCAGACCATAAGGTTATTTTTTGGAACAAAAATGGTTGGAATGCATTATGGTGGAATAATGATGAAAAATGTATTAAACATAAGTTTATAAAAGTATTTAATAAAAAACAAGAATGCCCTAAATGTAAAACAAAATTAAGTTCCAATTTGAAAAGACATTATAAAAAACAACATAAAGATAACAATAAAATATACAATAAAAAATACAATAAAAAATACAATGAAATGATAAAAAATCCAATTGTAAAAGAAAAATACAATGAAATGAAGGATTATTTAAAAACTATTCCATATCAAAGTGTTTTTGATATTCATATTCAAGATTATCTTAATTTAAATAAAACAACACAAAGACATTTAGCTGGTGTAAGAAGTGATTGTGTTCAATGGCCAGAAAAAGATGTTAAACTAGACCCATATCTTCTTGGCTTATGGTTAGGAAAAGATGGAGACATAGTTGATTATATTAAAGATTCTAATTTAATAAATAATAAACATATTCCTAGTGATTATATAATAAACAGTCGTGAGACAAGATTAAAACTACTTGCTGGTTTAATTGATACAAACGATAATGCTACAAGAAAAGGTACAAAAATAAGTTTAACACAATCATATAAACATAAAAAACTTATTGATGATACTATACTATTAGTCAGAAGTCTTGGATTTTGTTGTTCAATAAACGAATATATGGCAACGTATACTTTAAAATCAGGTGAAAAAAGAACAAGTAAAGCGTATAAATTAAATATTTCTGGAAATATTGATGATATTCCAACTAAACTACTAAGGAAGAAATGTAGAAAATCAACAAAACAAAATACAGATAAAACGACTGGTTCTATAAAAATAGAAAAAGTTAATGATGATAAATACGTTGGGTTTGAAATTGATGGAAATAAACGGTTTGTTATTAATGATTTTACTGTAACACATAATTGTACAAATATTTATTCATCCAAGTTTATAGTTGAAACAGTTGATAGTATTAATCATAAAAAGTTTGTACAAGAATATACAGATAATATGTCTCAAAGAAGTAAAGCAAAAATTACAAATAATTCTGGAAAAAGTTATACAAAAATTACATTTATACCAGATTATAAGCGTTTTGAAATGGATGGTCTTGAAGATGATACAATTCTGCTTATTAGGAAACGAGTATTAGATTGTATTGCATGTACAAATTCAAATGTTCAGATTTATTTAAATGGTGAAAAACTAAAAGGAAAGGGATTAGTTGATTATACAAAATACTTTTTTGATGGAGAAAAGGTTATACATGAATTGCATACAGAACGAATTAAAAATAAAAATGGTGAAATAACAGAATATATATGGGAATATGCTATTGTACCATATTCACAATTTGAACAAGTATCTTTTGTAAATGGAAATGCTACAAATCAAGGTGGTAAACATGTTGATTATATTTTGTATCAAATTATTAATAAAATAAAAAAGATGTTAGAAGAAAAGAAAAAACTAAAAGAATTAAAACCAAATTTTATCAAAGATAAACTTTTCTTGTTTTTAAGAGCAACCGTTGCTAATCCATCTTTTAATAGTCAAACAAAAGAACAATTAACAACACAATCTAAAGATTTTGGATGTAGTATAACTGTTAGTGACGCCTTTATCATGAAAATTTATAAAAGTTCAATTATAGACGAAATTGTTGAATTTTGTAAATTAAAAGAAACAGCTGCTTTAAGTAAACAAACAGATGGTAAAAAAACGAGTAAAATTTTCATTCCAAAACTTGAAGATGCACTTTGGGCAGGAACAAATAAATCTAATGAATGTACTTTGATTTTAACAGAAGGTGATTCTGCAAAAACATTTGCTATGTGGGGACGTTCAGTCGTTGGACCAGAAAGATATGGTGTTATGAGTTTAAAGGGAAAATTTTTAAATTTACGTGATGCTTCTGTATCACAATTAATTGGAAATGAAGAAATTAATAATATTAAACAAATTATTGGATTAAAACAAGAACGTGTATATAAAGATACTTCAGAATTAAGATATGGTAAAGTAATGCTATTAGTTGATTCGGATGTCGATGGATCACATATTAAAGCATTACTTGTTAATTTCTTTCATTATTGGTGGCCAAGTTTAATTAAACTTGATTATATTCAAACATTAAAAACACCAATTGTAAAAGCAATTAAAGGTAAAAATGTTATAGAATTTTTTACTGAACAAGATTATAATAAATGGAAGCAAAGTGGAGTTAATGTACATAATTATCAAATAAGATATTTTAAGGGTCTTGGTACATCAAAAAAAGAAGATGCAAAAGATACCTTTAAACGTTTTGAAGAGTTAAAAGTAGATTATTATTATAAAGATAAAATGTGTGATGAATCTATTTTATTAGCTTTTGAAAAGGATAAAAATATTAAAAATACAAAAGCATCTAAAAAACAAATAGATGATGACTCATCCGATATATCTAATGAACTTATTAAATGCTCAGATAAACGTAAAAATTGGTTATCACATTATAATAAAAATATATATCTTGATATGAATCAAAAACGTGTAAGTTACCAAGAACTTATTAATAAAGAACTTATTCATTTTTCTATTTATGATAATTTACGTTCAATACCAAGTTTATGTGATGGTCTTAAACCATCTCAAAGAAAAATTCTTTACTATATGTTGAAAAAAAATAAGAAAGAATTAATTAAAGTTGCACAATTATCTGGGTATGTATCCGCAGAAACATCATATCATCATGGAGAAGCATCTTTACAAGGAGCAATTATTAACTTGGCACAAGATTTTGTTGGTTCAAATAATATTAATTTACTTTATGGAAGTGGTAATTTCGGTTCTCGATTTCAATGTGGAAAAGATGCTGCTAGTCCTAGATATATTTTCACTCAACTAGCACAAGTAACTGATATTATATTTAATTCAAATGATACACCTTTATTGCAATTTTTAAATGATGATGGAATTCAAATTGAACCAGAATGGTATTTACCTATTATTCCAATGATATTAGTAAATGGATGTGAAGGTATAGGAACAGGGTATTCAACATATATTCCTAGTTTTAATCCGAAGGATATTATTATTGAATTAATAAAAATGATTGATGATGAAGATTATACACCAATTAAACTTATGCCTTATTTTAAAGGGTTTAACGGTACTATAGAAGAGTTAGAAAATGGGTCTTATATTACAAAAGGTAAATGGGAACGTTTGAGTAATAAACAAATTAAGATTACAGAAATTCCAATCGGTATGGGTGTAACAATTTATAAAGAATTTTTAGAATCATTTATTGAATCTAATCTGAAAAAGGTAGATAAAAATTCAAAAACAAAACATAAAAAGTTTGAGTTAAAAGATGTTCAAAATAAAACACTTGACGAAAATGATGATATTTGTTTTATTGTTGAATTTAAAAATGAATCAGATTTATCAGACCTTATTACATCTAATACTCTTGAAAAAGAATTAAAACTTGTGAAATCATTTAGTACAAATAACATGTATTTATTTAATCCACATCTTATTCTTACAAAATATGACACACCAGTTGATATTCTTTTAGACTTTTTTGACATTCGAATTGAATATTATATTAAACGTAAAGAATATATAATTCAAAAACTTAAACGTGAACTTTTAATCTTAGAATCAAAAGCCAGATTTATTAAAGAATATATTGACGGAATATTAAATATTAATAAAAAATCAAAGGAATTTATTATATCCCTTTTAAATGAACGTAATTATACAAAAGATGACGATTCTTACGATTATTTATTACGATTACCAATCTACTCATTAACTTTGGAAAAAATTAATGAACTTAATTTACAATGTGAAAATAAGAAAAAAGAATTACAATTTATTAAAAGTAAAACACCTCAACAATTATGGAAAATTGACTTGGAACAATTACTAAATACCATTAAACATTAAATAAAATTAAAATTAATATTAAATAAAATTAACATTAATTTACCATCCAGTATGTTTTTTCCCACCTGACTGTTTTCTTGAAGAACGTCTTTTAGTATAACTTCTTTTTTTAGTATGACTTTTTTTAGTATAACTTCTTTTTTTAGTATGACTTCTTTTAGTATGACTTCTTTTAGTATGACTTCTTTTAGTATAACTTCTTTTAGTATAACTTCTTTTTTTAGTATGACTTTTTTTAGTATAACTTTTTTTAGTATGACTTTTTTTAGTATGACTTTTTTTAGTATGACTTTTTTTAGGAGATGCGCCGAATGCTAGTTTTTCTACATATTTCATGTCATCTGTGTATGTTTTTGAATTTTTTGGAGATGTATTTCTTGATAATATACGTATAGCATTTAATTTTTTAATTAGAGAGGAATATCCATATGCTTTATATGCTTTTTTAAGAGCTTTATGTCTACTATTTTTAGTACTATGAACAGAATAACCATATTTAGTTAACGAACCACTTTTAAGTTTTGGAATAACTTTCCGTGGTTTAATACCTTTACTACGTAAAGATTTACTTTTAATACATGCACTTTTAACTTTAGTGCCATTTTTTCTTACATAACTTTTTCTAGAAATAGAACCTTTTGGACAAGACATTTTGGAATACATCTAACTAATTAAATAGTTATTATTATTATTACAAAAAAATTTAATTAATTAAAATTTTAATTAAAAATTAATTAATTAAATTTACAATTAACTTATTTACAATTAACTTGATGGTTTTTTTAGTAAAAATATACCAATACCATTCCACCATGTATCTTTTCCTTTATGATTAGGCATATTTTGTAATTCATCTCCGCTTACAAATTCTTCATGTCGAAATTCAACTATTAAATTTAATTCATTGATTGCTCTCATTGTACCATCTCTTACATTTGGCCAATTCCAATCATCTACTAAAAATATAAATTCATCCTCTAATACTGGTAAATAATATTCTAATGATTTAAAATGGTCTAGTTCACTGTGATCACCATCAAATAAATAAATATTAAATTTTTTATCTAATATATCCAAATCTATATTCCAACAATCTTCTTCAATAAATGAACAGTCTGACTCACCGCAATATTTACTAATAACATTTACAAAATCATCTACATTTCCATTAAATTGACTCCAATTGTCAATAAATAATGCATTTATTTTATTTTTATAAATTGCACTTATACTTGAACTACCTTTCCATGTTCCTATCTCTAAATAATTAATATCTTTTAATTCTGAACAAATATTATTATAAAAATGACGTGTTTTTGTACCAGTATACCCTTCATACTCAAGTATTTCTTTACCTTCTTTTGTATTTATATCAATATTGGATTTATTTTCTAATGCATTTAAAATTGATTTTGCAATATGATTTATAAGAGTCATTGTTTTTTCATTAAATGGTGGAGGAGTATTATCATATAATAAGTGTATATACTTTGTTAATGTAAGATACGAATCAGGCACAGGAGGCATTTAATAATTATGTACACTAAATTAAATTTATTATTTAAACTTAATTAAAATTAAATTTAATAAAATTTAATAAATTGATGAAAATTATAATTGGAATTATAGCATCACATGATAATATTTATACACAATTTAAAAATGTATGGTTAAAAGCTATAACTAAATTTAAACAAACACGTTTTCATAAAATAATAGATTTTTACTTTTTATATTCAGAAGAAAATAAAAATAGTCAATTAATTCAATTTACTGATACAAAAGAAATGTTATATGTTAATTTTTATGATAATCAAGTATATAATTCTACTACAAAAAGTATATTAATGAGAACTATTACGTTTTTTAATTATATAATATATAGTTATAATTTAACGAATATTAATGAATATGAAAAATATAAAAATGATGGATTATTTTTTCTTAGAACAAATCTTTCAACAATGTTTGATTTTATGAAATTAATTCAATGGTTTGAAAATAAACCTAAAACACATTTCTTTGGTGGTTCAATTAATGGTTTTTATGATAATATATATACAACTTTTTCTGGTACAAATTTAGTATTTTCAACTGATATCATGTTATATTTATGTCATAGTAAAGATAAAATTGATATAATTTCATATTATGAAGATCAGGCTATTTCACAAAGAATTATAAATGATATTAGTGTATATTTAATAAATATCAAAAGAATTGATTTTATTGAAATGGCAGAATATAAAGTAACAAGTATAAATCACGTATGGCCACCTACACCTAAATCGGTTGTATATCATAAAACAACAATAGGTGATAATGATGTATTTTGTTTTCGTTTTAAAACATTTAATAGACAAAATGATATAAATATTATGAATTTATTAGTTGATAAAATGTTTGAAAATAATTTTAATTTAACTGTATTTATAGATGATTATTGTAATTCATTTCAACCACCCTTATCTAAAAGTGAAGAAATGCCTGAATATGACACTTTATATTCAAAAAATACATTTCAAATAACAACTTAAATAAAAATTGAAATTATTATAAATAATTAGTTTAATTGTCAATTGTTAGTTATAATGAGAATTCCAGAAAATTTTCGATTAGGATATGCGTGTATAAATACAGAGTTAAGAAAACGTGATATTTATACATCACGTACACTTCGATTATCAACTTTAAAAACAAAGGGGATAGAATATGTAAAAGAGTTAGGTTTAAAAAATGTGGATGATTTATTAAAAATATTAAAATGGAATAAAGAGAATGGTATTTATTTTATGCGAGTTAGTTCTGAAATATTTCCATTTGCAAGTCATTTAGAATATGGTTATTCATTAGATTTTGCTAATGAAAAACTTAAAGAAGTTGGTAAATATGCAAATGAGAATAATATAAGATTAACAATGCATCCTGGTCAATATAATGTGTTATCGAGTCCAAATGAAAAAGTTGTTTTAAATACAATAAGTGATTTAAAACATCATTGTGATATTCTTGACAGAATGAATATGGGTATAGATAGTGTTATTATAATACATGGCGGTGGTGTTTATAAAAATAAAAAAGAGTCTTTGAAACGGTTTGAAGAAAATTTTCATAAATTGCCTAAAAATGTTCAAGACCGGTTAGTTTTAGAAAATTGTGAAATGGCATATTGTGTTGAAGATTTAATTCCTGTATCTGAATCTTTACAAATTCCTATCGTATTAGATTTTCATCATGATGATATTTATCACTCTTCTCAACCAATTCAATATTATTTTGAACGCGTTTTTGCGGTCTGGAATGCCAAAGGCATTAAACCAAAAGTTCATGTTAGTAATAGTGTTCCCGGCATCACTGAAAAAGATTCTAAAACAGCACGTAGAAAACACAGCGATTACATCCAATTTTTACATGAATCTTTATTAACTATCACCTTCCCAATTGATGTTATGCTCGAATGTAAAATGAAAGAACAAGCCATCAAACAATTAATTCAATTGTAAATTAATTATTTAAAATTAATTGTTTTTTAAAAATTAAATTTTAGTTTTATATTAAAATGATATATAGTATAATTGTACTTACAACTGGTATATACATTGGCCAAGAATATGACATCATTCCATCTATCCGATTATTATGTCTAAATGTACTTTCTTATTTACGTAATCTACAAGAAATAAACAATCCACCCATTCAGCAAAATAATATTCCAACATGGATTATTCAATCTATTCAACGCTATTTCATTAGACAATAACAATTACAATAACAATTCAATTTAAATGACAATTTAAATGACAATTTAAATGACAATTTAAATTTCAATTTAAAGTTAAGAAATATATAAATGTATGAATAATCTCGAATATATTAAGAATAATTTAAAAACAAATTCGCCTATTTATATTGTTGATTTTTTAAATGTATTTTCTGATTTTAGAGAAATCAAATACAAAAAATTAAATATTGATTTTCATACTGTAAAACATTTAAATAAAGAACAAGATACTTTTGCATTTTTTGATGTGTTTTTTACAAATTATCTTAATTATATGAATATCAACAAAAATAGTAATTTTATTTTTATTTTAAAAAAACTTACAAATTATGATTTTATATTATATAAAATATTAAATAAATATAAAAATTTAAATATTCGTTTTATTATAATTGAAACAAAATATAATATTGACATTTTAGATAAAAATAAAGATGATTTTTTATGTCAATATATATTTTGTTATTTAATATCACATAATGACAATTGTATATTAATATCTACTGACCAATACCGTGATAAAAAAAATTATATTATGGAATTTAGTAATAATAATTGTACAGCATCTATACGTATTGTAAAAATCACAAATAATTTAATTGAAAATGCTACCTTAGAATTAAATATAGAAAAATTAATATGTCATACTATTTTTACACAAAAATGGAAAAGATGTATGGTACCTAAACATAAACTAAAAAATATTTTATAAAAAAATTTTATAAAAAAAATTACTTTAATTAAATAAATTTACAAAAATTTTTTATTTAATTACATTAATTAAATGAATTCTCAAAATAAAAAAATACCAAATATAGCAAATTTACACGCTGAAAAAAATCATAAAATACAAGCTCGTAATCAAATATTTACTATTGTTTTAAATAAATGTATTGACCAAATAATAGAAACAAATAGAACAACAGATAAAACATTTGTATATTTTGAAGTACCAAATATTATTATAGGTTTTCCTGGATATGATAGATTATCATGTGTACATTATTTAATACATGAATTAACAAAAGAAAAATATAATGTTGAATTTATTGAACCATTCTTTTTATATATTGATTGGTCATCAACTGGATATTATAAATCAAAAATTATTGATAATTTAAGTATACAAGAAGTTATACATACATCAAACCCTAATAAATTAAAAGAACAAACAAAAGAATTATTAAAAAAATATCCACATGCATCTAAGATTGTATTCCAATACCAAGATGATTCACGTACAAATAAAAAAAATAAAAAATAATTAATAATTAAATGAGTTTTTGGAAAAGTAAACCACTTGAAATTACTTTAGACACTAATCAACATTATAAACAACTTCTTCCAACAACTGAAATATTAAAACAACTTAATGTAGAAATATTAAACTCAAAGATTCATTTAAATTATATCTTATACACACAAGAAAATCTTTCACATAATAAACTTCAACATATACTTGATTTTATTAATAAATATTATATTGTCTCTGATTGTAAATTACGTTCATTAATCTATACATATGAATTACTAGAATTTTATTCTAAAAATTCATTAATAATAGAATTTTACCCAAAAAATAATAAAACACCTATAGGATATATCATTGGTAAACCTACAAATATCAATTTATATAATAATAATTTACCATCTTTAGATGTTAACTTTTTATGTATTCTTCCTACATTACGTAACTTAAAAATATCCTCTTATATGATTAATATTCTTACAAAAGAATGTATACTTAAATTTAATAATATATCTTTTGCACATTATACTATTCAATCAAAAATTAATAGCCCATCTTTTTGTAAAAAAAATTTTTATCATCGTTTATTTTCTATTGAATCATTACAACAAACTGAGTTTTTACCAAATGATATTAATGTACAATTATTTAAAAAATATTTTAACTCTTTTGATTATGATACAAATTGTAATATTGAATTTGAATTAAAATATATAAATAATGATAAAACAACCGATACAAATTTAATTAAAACATTATATAATAAATATTTAGAATATGCTTCTAATACTTTTGATATTTATGAACACATTTCATATGACGAATTTATGGAAACATTTTATAATAATGCATTTTATCATTTTATTATATTTCATAAATCACATGTTGTTGCATATATATGCATGTTTAATATTGATGTTTTACATTCAATTACTAATGTGATTAATAAAACTGGCTATATATATTATACATTTTTTGATGAACAAAAAAATACAATTTTTAATAAAAAAAATTATTTGGAATTTATACATCATTTTATTTATAAAAATAATATATTTGATTTAACTACATTTACAGAATCATTAAATATAAATTATAATTTAATAAAAAGTATATCTGGCACTGGATTTCTACAATTTTATTTATTTAATATGAAATTAAACTCTATAGAAAATACCAAAAATGGATTAATTACAATTTAATTACTTACTTGTTAATTATTTATTTTTTAAATATTTTCTTTGTATATATTAATATGGAGTCTGATATATCATATAATTATTTAGTAATTGATAAATATAAAAATAAACGAGGAGAAGATATGACTGAATTAAAAGAACATGAAGGAAAATTAATAATAAAACAATATTCCGGTATAAATACAGATAATTTTGTTATAAAAAAATTTGATGGTAAAAAAATAACATTCTCTTTTTGTAAATTAAATGGAATTTATTATATCAGTATTAATGGAGACCATATAATTGATTATAAAAAATTTATAAATATTCAGCAAATTTCAAAAATTGAAAATGAAAATGACGTTACCAAAAATTCTATTAAGATTAAGAATATACATGTAGGAGATATTATTATCCATAATTGTGATATAGAAATTGTTCAAAAAGCATTAACCATCATGTCTACATACATGAAAAATAAAACAAATTATGTATCTGATTTTATGCATTTTTTGTTTACTTAAATTTACATTTAACTTAAATTTGCATTTACTTAAATTTACATTTAACTTAAATTTACTTAAAATATTACATACAATAATATTGTTATTAAAATTATAATATTTTGCATTGTATATAATGTTTTTTTATATCCATCTGAATCAACTCCAAACC
>Ga0214923_10001732_pt1 | contig 30334 bp, 35 predicted proteins | sample LL1510_MetaG_FD_177993 | JGI IMG/M metagenome (GOLD analysis project Ga0214923, IMG submission 177993) | Freshwater microbial communities from Lake Lanier, Atlanta, Georgia, United States - LL-1510 | ecosystem: Environmental > Aquatic > Freshwater > Lake | place: USA: Georgia | collected...
ATAGTAAGATCTACTCCATCTTTAGAGTTTATACCAATTCCATCTAAAACTGCAAGTGCGACATTTGATTTTTGTTTTAACATGTCATACTGGCGTTCTTCAATAGAATCCTGTACTAGTATATCTTGAATTGTTATTGTTGTCCAGTCCGATGATGTACGCTGAATACGTCCATTCCTTTGAACTGCTAACCCTGCTGACCAAGGCTGGTCATAATTTATGAGGAGATTAGCTTGAGGTAAATCCACGCCATAGCCACCAGCATCAGAGCTAACCAAAACGCGTACTCCAATTCCTCCTTGAAATTGTTCTTTGGCGGCTTCCTTTTCTTTGGCATTCATTTCTCCTGTATATTTGACTGAGTGTATACCCAGATCATTTAAAGTGTCAACAATCTTGTGGACTGCCTCTAAATAAGAAGCAAACACTACAACTTTATATGAAGCATCAATTTCAATATGATCTTTTATATAATTGATTGTAGCATCTAGTTTATTGTTTTTATTTAAACCTGTCAACTTGTCCATCAATGAGTGTATGTATGCACTTCCTTTTCCTGTATGATTTTCAAAGTTTATAGCACTTGTTATTAAACTATGTGGATTAGAACAAAGCATCCTTAAAGCTGAAATCCTAGACATGATTTGACCACGCATTTCATTTGCTGGATCGCCTGGATCGTATACTTGCCCATAATGAGCAGCAAGATTAAAGTTTGCTCCAAATAATTCACTAGCCTCAATAAGTAAGTTTATTGTGTCTTTAGATATATAATCATACAGCCTTTTTGCATCCCTGTCAAGTTTGACGATCAAAGGCTCCCTGTATACTGCATCAGGCAAATAAGGTTTTACATCATCATCTTTTTGAGATTTACGAACTGTTGCTTTTTGTATTGTAGCATGAAGCAATGACATATTGCGGTAACGATCTACCCCACCAAACCTATTACGAACAATAAATGTTTTGTCAAAAATATCAAACCGTCCTAGAACATCTTTGTTTACAAATTGCATAATGGAGTAGATCTCTTCTGGTCTACCATTCTCTATAGGAGTTCCTGTTAGAGCAAATTTGATTTGAGTGTACTTTGATAGTTCTTTTACTTTTTTAGAGCGTTTAGACTTAAATCCTTTAATTGCAGTAGCTTCATCGCATACAATCGCAGAAAAGCTAAATCCCTTTATAATATCCCAATCATTAACTATTTGTTCATAATTCATAATTACGTAATCGTGATCTTCCACTTGATTGTACTGAGCTGACCTTTGCGAAATCGTACCATCAATAACAATAGCTGTTTTGTTAGAGAACTTTTCTATCTCTTTTTTCCACTGATACTTTAAACTAGCTAGACAAATAACTAAAGTTAATTTGGAATTTAACTGCTCAATGGCAGCAATAGTCATAGGAGTTTTACCTAATCCCATTTCATAGGCAACAAGTATCTTTTTAGAAGAAACCATTTTATTTACAGCTTCAATTTGATACGGTTTCAGTATTCCTATAAACATAAGAAGATTCTCCATATATTCCTGGTTTAGCGTGTTCTAGACCCCAGTTTATCTCATCTTTAGTTAGATCACCTGGATCTTTGGCATCACTAGCACCGTAGTTAAAGTAATAAACCATTAAACCATATTTACGAGCTAGTATTTGCATTTCATCACATGCTTTTTTTCCAGCTTTATCTATGTTTGGATTATCAAATGCAGCAATTATTGTACTTGAACTCCTTAATAATTTTACCTGATCTTCGCTAATTGAGGAACCGCAAACAGCAACAACTGGTAGTGTACATCCTGTTGAACGAATATGGGCAACATCTAGAGGGGATTCTACAACAATAACTGGTTCATTATCTTTAATTGTTTCTACTCCAAAAAGCGTTGTAGATTTTGCCATGCCTGCAGGACGATTCATAAAGCTACGTGTAAGTGTTCCTTTTTCTTGCCAGCCCATTAAAGTTCCACTATCTGGATGACGTAAAGGAAGAATCCAGGTCTTTTTATTTGCATCCCACAATATACCTAGATCTTGAGCGTCGTTTAAAGTAATACCACGTTTATCTAACTCTTCTTGTGGTGGGTCAACAAATATAGCTAACCTAGCCTCTGACATGGGAATAGGCTTTGGAATAGGTTGAATAAATGTAGGTATAGATTTTAAATGTTCTAGTAGTTTTTCTACAGGCGTATCGGATGCAGTTACTAACCAAGATTTACCAGCTTGATAATCATAGGATAAAGTACCATCTGGAAGCTTGACATAAAACTCATGTAGATCACAAACAAGCTGTAAAAGGTTACCCTTGTAATGACATGAAAAACAAATGTGAGCACCGGTCTCAAGATTGATCCACCAAGAAGGGTTATTATCTTGGCGACCTGTCATACGTTCATGCATTGGGCATAAGGCATTAGCCTCTACATTCCTTACAGTATACCCGATACCTAAGACATTTAAAGTGGCTTCGACATCAAACATTACACTGCACTCCATGGTGTACAGTAATCACAAGTATTGCTCTTAGCTTCATCGTGAAAGCATCCAGTATCCCAGTCCCAAGTAAGAATAACTTCTGAAGGACCACAATTACGAGCCTGAACAACTTTAAGAGTCCTTTGTTTAGGCTCATGTTCGATCTGTTCTAAACCTAGAATTACATCTGAGTCCTGGAAGAATGATGATGAGTAACCAATGCTATCGGCAGTTACTTTACCGCCTTTCATTTTCCATAATAATGTCTGAGTTGTAATAACAACAGGAATATCTAAAACCTGAGCTACACGCTTTAACCCGCGAGTAATATTAGTAAGGGCTTGTGGAGTATTTGAATCACCAGTAACCTGATCAAGCATCAAGTACACACCATCAACAAACAAAATGTCTGGTTTTATTTGCTCTGCTTTTGCAACTAAAGCATCTATAGTTAAACCATTAATAGCATCAACTAAGTGGAATGGATGGGAAGTCTTCATGTGTTCAAGCATGTCAATATAACGTTCTTCTTCCTGTGTGTTTAACTTACCAATACGAAGATTTTTAGCAGATAGATGTGCACGAATAGCATCGTGACGTTGAGATTGCTCATGATTGTTCATCTCAAAAGATTGAAACATAGGTACTTTACCGGCTGCATGAACATTGATCGCCATCTGTAAAGCAATTTGAGATTTACCTGTTTTAGGTGGCGCGATAACAGTAATTAGTTGACCACCTTGTAGACCAGCTGTAGCCTCATCAATCTTTGAAAAACCTGTTGGTATGCCTAGAAGCAAGTTGTTTTGTAGGTTTTCATATTCTAGAAAACGACTAGTAGGGTCTTTAGTAAGATCAACGTGAGTAGTTCCAATATTGCCTTGCTCATTTACTAAAGAAACAGTCTTGCTCATTTCAGCAAGGGCACCTTCATGGTCATTTAAAACCATCTTAGCTAAAGAATCTTCAATACCATTCTTAGTAAGAGTTTTACGACGAAATGAGACCATCTGATCGATTAGATAATCAATACTATCTTGAACATCTAGTATCTTAAATGCTGGAAAGTTATCCCTTACAGTTGTTGCTGTGGGTACTTCACGATACTTTACGTAATGTTCACGTACAAATTTCCAAACACGACGAAGATCGTCATCTACAATCCAATCGTCTTTTATTCCAACTTCTATAACCGGTATGATATTGCGATCACGAATGACCTTGCTTACTAACCTATACTCGTTATCGTATGCCATTTATTATTCCTTCTTAGAGATTTACTAATTCTACACCATAAGAGCCATATCTTGCAACACGCCCTGGTAAGTCTACTACACCTTTCAAGTTTGAACGATAGGGCAGAATAGAAACTAGTTCATCTATATTACTATAAAGTTCTGCGTAATTAAAGGGGTTTGATACCCTGCGTTCTAATTTATCCATTAAGTTATTTAAAGCTTCTTCAGTCCAACCTTCGTCTTCAAACGCAGCTAGTTCTACTGAAATGCCGTATTTATTTGAGATGTTCCATAAATGAGAAACACTTTTTAAATCAATTTTATCTAACTTTTTTCTTGTCTCTTTCCTAAGAAACCTTGTAGATACTTCTTCTGTGGTTATTGACCCTACTACATCGACTACTACGATAATTTTAAAGGAGGTTTCATTGGAGATGTCTCCACCTTTCATTAAAGAACCTCTATTTTTGCATGGCGTATTAGAAACTCCCTAAACAGGTCTGGATCATTCATAGCAGCACTTACATTCTCAACATCAATGTCTTCAGCAAGCTTTACAGTGAAAACCCCGGATTCACCTATGCGATCTTTTACAAACCTAACGTGTTTACAACGGGCAAGAAGACTAAAGTCCCGGCAAGTACAACGAAACTTTTTACTGGAAGAATCATCAGACTGGACTTCACAAACTCCATCTTCAGAAATAAAGAATTGTATAGTCCTCCACAATATGTCCATCATGCATTTTTCCTTAGATCTTTAGCGCCTAATTGAACACGTACAAATGCTTCATATGCAAATGACCCCATTGCTTCTCCATATTGTGCAGCCCATTTTTCACGAAGAAGGTTAGTAGTCACAATAGTAGGAAGACCTTTGTCATACCTAGACCTAAGTATTTCATCAAAGGACGCATCTACGTATTTAGATCCATATTCTTTTCCGAGATCGTCTAAAACTAAAATGCGAACATTAAGATTGTCATTTTTTGAACGACCATGAAGCCCTTCCATCTCTTCATAAAGTTCGCGTTTAGTTTCAGGATCTGCTTCCATAATAGCCTTTTTACGAACTAGAAACTCAGGAAACGTGAGGTAATAAATTGACCTAAAGTTCCTGCTGACCTCAGAACCGGCAGTCATAAAGATCTTACTTGCTTGGTCTTCTGGTAGCCTACGAATAAGTTCCATTAAAGTAACTACAGCATGAGTAGTTTTACCTAGACCAGGACCACCATCAAATAGCAAGCCAACTCCAGTGACACCGATACCACCGAGTTGCTTAATGACACGACCTTCAAGAACATTTGTAATCCACTCCTCGATTTCTTCTGGAAAACTTCCCATTGCTTCTTTGATATCTGAAGGCTCCATTCCAATAAACCTACGAGGAATATTAGATGAAATTGCTATTGCGTGACGTTTATTGCCTTCAAGTTTTGAGACATCATAACTCATTATTTTGCCTTCCTTTGTTCGTACTGTTTCAATGCTAGCCTACCAGGCATAGAGTTGTCAAACCGCTTGCCATCAGATGCATAGACATACTTATTTGAGGTTTCAACTACTGGAGTATTTTCTGGTTGATCTTCTACACCAAGATCTGAAGCTACTGACTGAATATTGTTGGTAATAAAGGTCAAGAACTTGGCGTGGGCATATGCAGGAGCTTGTTTTAAAGAAAGCAAATTACGTTCATCGCCAAAATACTTTTCAAGCAGCTCGTATTCTAGCACTGCTGTAACGCCAAATGTCTTGCGATTCTTAGCTAAAGCGCCCCATAGGCTACGTGTATTAACTACTCCAGGTATGCCTGGTAAAGCCTGATAAACCCGATAAGAAAACTCTGTGGCGATATCTGCAGGTGTCCATTCTTCAATAGGACGACTATGCCTGGTCTTAGGTTCGCGTTTAGAAGGTTTCTTAGTTTGTACAGGTTTATCTTGAATTAGACCTACGCCTGCAAGATCATCGTCATCATTCCAACGATTCACCATTTTTTTGCTCCCTTCCATTAGATACGTAGTATCTAATGCTTTATCTATCTTAATAATTAAAGCTTTATTAGTAGTTGATGTAACTTCAATGTTACTTTGGCTCTGCTGCGCGGAATCGACTGTAACATCTGTGTTACTAAGCAATTGATAAACATTACGATGGTTAAATCCATCCTGACGTTTTAGACGATTAACTTGAATGTAGTTTTGATCTTTTAAAACCTGGACAGCGCGAGAAATCTGCATGCGACTATAGCCAGTAACTTCTTCTAGAATTTTCATAGTAGGATCGGCTACCCCTTTGCTATCAGCAAAGTATTCTAGGGTGAGCAGGACTTTAAGCTCCGACGGTCCTAAAGACAAACGACGAAATTGCTCTTCCTTATTCATTGTGCTCCGATATTAGCGACGTGTAGTTATCACCTGATTTGATGTAGGGCGATTTACAAAGAATACCACAATTAGGGCTATGCAGGAAGCTGCTAACCCAAAAATTATTAATGACCATCCAGTTACACCAAGTAAATAACAGGATACCACATTTAGTGGTAAAGTCAAACTTATCTTTAAAAATTTAGGGCTTAATACCGAACCGGTAAGAGATACCAGCAGTTCTATAATATAAGCAACTGCCATACCAGAGATTAATATGTTTATAAATGAGTCCATTTATGTATTATACACTATTTATGTGTAAACCACATTACCTTGACCGCCACCGCCACCAGTGTATGGATCAGCTGAAGATACTGTTGAGATAGAAGGAACTCCTACAGCTTCAATACCTAAAGCACTTCTAAGCATCCATACTGTATTTAAAGGAACCCAGTCATTTATATGAACTGATAATTCAGATAGTTTTTGATCTTTATTTACATATAGATATGATTTAGATGCGTATTGAGCACCAGACCAAAAAGCACCTTGGTTAGAAAAATCACCATCAAAGTAATCTGTTGCTTTTTGAGATTCCTCTAATTGTGCGTTATCTACTCTAAAAGTTTGAGCTGCTGATCTTGTTCCATAAATAAAAGGAGTTAAACCTGTAGCAATAGATGTAACATATAGAGTAACTGAAAACCTCTTCCAAGTAGTAGTTACACTCATAACAGTAGGTGTCGCGTAATTTACGCCATCATAAAGTCCTAGGTTCAGGGTATAATTATCATTGCCTTTTATATAAATGCTAAATGTATAGTACGAGTTATTATTTGTTATAGCTATAGCAGATGATGTTTTTAAATCAGGAGTAGAAGATGTTGTACTAGATGTTCCAGTAACTACCTTTCCCATTTTTCCAGAAGAAGAATAGGGAACACCTACTAAAGTAGTTGTTTCTAAATTCGTGTATGTACCAGAAGAACTCCAAACACCAGATCCTGAAAAAGTAGGATCAGTTAAATAGTTTATTTTATTTGGGTCAACATAAATGTCTACGCTTCGAGGTTCTATAAAAGAACTTACTGATCCAGGATTAAACTGTATTGCATCTAAATAATACGTTTTAGTTCCTTCAGTTTGAGTAAATCCTAACATAGCAAATTTAGCTTCAGTTTCTTTATTAGTATTTCCTGCGTTTGCTTTATACACTGTAAATGAAGCTGAAGAAGTAGCAAGACCTATTCCAACCGTGGATCCATTTAAACCACTAGATGGCGAAACATCTACTGTAAATGTATTGTCATCAACTATACTTGCAACTCTAGTAGTTCCTCCTAATGTACCAGAACCAGAGGTTATCACAACAGGTTGTGTAACTAACAGTGCAGAGGTATTACCGTCTCCAGTAAAAGTAAATGTTGTTCCACTACTAGTTACGTTTACTAATGATTGCTCATAATACAGAAACGAAAAAGTAATTGAAGTAGAGGTGTATGAGGTAATAGTAAATATTCCTCTAAATGGAACAAGAGTAGATTCAATCCAAATTTTATTGTTTGTAGTGCTATTAAATGTGTGTGTAGAAGGAAGACCCGTTATAGTAACCGTTGTTCCTGTAGCTGTATACCCAGTAGCAGTTACTGAATATCCAGGAGAAGTTTGAGTATAGTTCTTTTTTGCCCAAGTAGTATTCACAGAAATTCCGGAAGAAGAAGACGTGCTTAATAGATTGCCGTAGGCATCACACCATTTAATATAGGGTTTTAAAGTGCCTGTTGTTGCAGAAACTTTTGCATAAAAACTAAATGTATAGTCTTGTCCAGGATTAATAGGTACTCCAGATCCTAGATTTTCTAATTTACTAGACGTTGCTAAGTTAGATCCAAGTCTCCACTCACCTGAAGCAGCCGATCCAGCATCAACTTTAAGTCTATAAGGCGATTGTAAAGAGTACTGTTCAGCTGTCGGTATATCAGAAGAATTTTCAACAGTTAATGTAATATTAGTTGTTAGTGGAGCTCCCGTATACACACGTTTCCAGTTTCCAATTCCTCCTTTATGAAAACTACTATCTTGAGGATTTAAAAGAAGATTGTAAAGACCTAGTTTATTTGTTGTAGTACTGTCCGAAACTGTTGTAGTATAACCTGTAAACGTTTGCACAAATGACTGTAAAGTATCTGCTCCACCTTTTCTTAAAGATAAAGATCTTGCTTTACTGATTAAATCTTTTTTATATGACGTAGCTGAAGTAGAAGTGTTTCGTAATCCAACCGTAGACATTGCAACTGGTACTACATTATCAGGCATATACTTATTTGTGTTTTGTTGAACAGCTAAATCAGCTAATGTCAATATTTCATCATAAGTTAAAGAAAACGCCTTTAAAAACCTATACAGGTCAGAAGAAGTGTCTAATACACCAGAAGAGTTGTTTTCTACACTTGTGTACATTTTAGGAAGTATGTCCATAAATTTATCATGACTGCTTTTTAAAACAGTATTTTTAGATATTACATCATTATGAGCAGCCGGCAATAGTACCGATGTTTTGCCAGCTAATACCCAATCATTAACCATTAATATCCAAATAGTATAAAAGGCATATCTTCCTGGAATTAAAGGAGTATAACTAGAAGGAGAATCTACCCCATCAATAAATGACTCTTGAACAAAACTTCCAATAGCAGGATCATTTATAAACTCAAAAAGAATAGTTCCATCTTCTTGAGTTTCTGAAAACGATTGTTGATTTCTAACCAATCTAAATGCACTATATGGAGCATCATAAGCGTAAATAGTTGCAGAACTTAGTCCAGTAGTGGGAGTAAAATTTACTGTAAATGCTGTGCTACTTGTAATAGAAGTTACTACTGTGTTTGATGCAAACACTCCTGTTCCAGCAGTTACTGAAACTAACTGACCTACTTTTAAACCAGTAGTACTTGATACTGTTATGCTAGTAGTGGACCCAGAACCACTAGTCATGGTTACGTCAGCAGCAGGATACGTTGCAGGTTTATCCCATGTAACTTTTATAGAAGATGAGCTTAAGGCAACTGCTGTAACTGTTCCAGCAGATCTAGTAGATAATGAAGTACCCATATTTTTCCTTATGCACTTCCGCCATCAATGTAATTGCCATTACTATTTCCTTTACCAAAAAGACCTATCCAAACAGGATAAGAAGGGTCTCCACCTTCAAACATAGCCCAGACAGCCTGATTAATTTCAGGAACGTATCTTTTTATTCCCGAAGACTCTTTTTCCCATGCCCATTCAGATACGTTATCATGAAGAACTTGTGGAATCTTTAACTTCAATCTTCTTTGACCAAGAGGGTCATTGTCATCAATAACAACTCCTCTATAGATTCCATAAAATCTTCTATTTCCATAAAAATCTTGAATCATATTATGCAGATCTTACAATAGTAATTCCATATGTTGTTTTAATTCCAGTAGTAGGATTTGTTACTACTACTGAAGTAGTGTTTAATCCTAGACTTATGCTTAAAGTTACAGCTACAGTAGAAGTAGTCACTGATCCTCCAACAGTAATAGTAGCTGAGGAATCTGAACAAGTAGGAGTAATAGATATTGTTACTGAACCAGAACCAGTACCTACAGCAGTAAATGTGTAAGCAAGTGTAGATCCTGCAAATGTTGGTGATATAGAAACTGTTCCTGTTGAAACTGTTGCAGATAATCCAGATAGCAGTGTTCTTCCTGTAGTAGTTACAGATCCAGTTAGTTTAGCCTTAGATACGACAAACACTTCTCCTTGATTCCCAGTAAGAGATGCCGAGTCGGATCCTCCAGTTATTTTTAAAGTAGTAACAGAAGAACTAGTTACGCCTGTAACAGAGTTCATTTCTTTTATAAGCATGTCTTTAGAAATGTACCCAGCAATCGCTGCATTTTGATACGAGAACACATTTAACAGTCTATCTTCAATAGCTGTTTGAACATCAGATGTTGAGTACCCAATAGAAGGTGTGAATGTGTATACAATTTCTAAAGGAGAATAGTACACAGGACTTACAGTTGTAGTTACTCCAATTTGAGTATAATCAGATAAAGCTGAGTATACGCTGCTAACTAAAGTCTGCATTTCTGTTGTAATAGTGGTGTTATCGGATGCCCATCCAGGATACAAATCTGTTGTGTTTAAGTTACTTGATTGTGTATATCCTGAATCTCTTTTAGGAGCAACAAATACGCTTACTGAAGAATAGTCTAATGAATACGCCTTTGCTTTTCCTAAATTAGCCGCTAAAAAGGAAAGTCGCTCATAGTCACTTAAAGTTACAGCACGTTGAAATCCTGCTGAAAGCTTAGAGGCGTTATCTCTAATTGAAGCATTACTTTCGGGATGAGCTCCACCGATAGCTTCATCTTTATTTGTAACAGTAATGTAAGGAGTAAAAGAAGAAACATCAGAGTACCCAGGAACATATGCTAAAGGACTTGTAGTGGTACTAATTGTTTTTTCAACTAGATTCCCATAAACCCCATCGCCTAGATTATATGCAGCATACAACCCATTTCCATATATAGGAATTGCACCAGAAATTCCATCCCCAAATACTATTACATAGTAATCATTCTCATCAAGGTACTTTGTAAATACTCGATCATTTTTGCCGTACAAACTTAGGTCCTCAACTTCAGTCCATTTTACAAATGTGGTACCATCTTTTATGTAAACTTTTAATGATGAATCAATAACGGAATTGTCATTTAAAGTATAAGTTTGGTTTGCTTCTCCAGTAGTCGTTGCTACTTTTAAGACGTTAACCCCTCCAGCATCCTCAGTTGTCTTTACAGTAGCAATGTCATAGCCTTGAGTAGCATTGCACAAAGAAAGGTTGCTTGATACTGTTCTGCCTGCAGGAATAGTGATAGAAGCGTCTGTTGAAAACTTTATTCTTTTAATCTCATCATTATACACAACGTCAGCATACACAACAGTTCCTGCTGGTAATGTTAATGATGATCCTTTTGAATTTCCAAAACTCAATACCGTAGTAGAAGAACGATATCCTGCAACAGTATACCCGCGTTCTTTAGCATATTTTAAAAGGCTACTTCTTTGAGTAGCAGTACTAATAAAAGATTCATTTGCAACTCTATCAATATAGTAATTAGCTATGTCGCCCATATAAGCAAACGCTTCTATTAGTGTCATTCCAAAATCTGCAGGATCATTTCCTAACCAAGCAGGTATATTTGCCTTTACTCTTGTAATCATGTCTTGACGTAAAGAGTAAAAATCTCTACTGGTGTAATCAATTGCAATAGGTAGTTTTTGGCTGGCATCTGTCATAGTAGCTCCTGAGAAGGTAATTGATTTCCAGAAACAGCGACTGCACCTACAGTTGTAGTTGCTGTTTCATTATTAGGAAGAGCATATACTACTGTTACATATAAGTAACCTTGAGTATTTATATTAGAAATTGACACGGACATCAATTCAATTGTTGGTAACCATTTAGCAAATGCTTCTTGTATAAATGGCTCTATGTTATTTAAAGAAAAAGTCTCTGTATTCCAAAAAGCCTCATTTATACGAGATCCAAAATCAGATCTCATTACTCTTTCAGTTACAAATGTTCCAAGAACAGCCGTTACTTTATTTGACCAAATTGTTTTTTGATCAGTAACAGTGGCTATAGTACCTGTTTTTGATATTCTAAATGGAAACTCTATTGTAGCTTCTTTTGAATCAGTTATCATTTAAATCCTTTTTAGAGTAGTCACCCATCGGTATGGAGTTCTTTCAAATCCTTGCATTGATTGAGATACAAGATTAGACGGTGTTTGTAGTACTGTTGTGTCTGATTTTAAAGCTATCGCATCTAATGACAAGATATCCTCAGTATTAACAATACCAATAATGTCTGGATTTGCCTGTCTAAATTGGTTTTCATAATTGACCCCTGTGCCATCCGTGATAGCCATAATGTCTACAGTATAAAGACCGTTTCTTACAAAGGTGTGAGTAACTTCTTTTACAATCCAATACCCATCAGTCAAATCGCCTGTATTTTTTACATAGATAACTGTATATGGTCGGACTCTTGGATCGCCTTTTCCTTTTAAATAAGCAGGTAAATTAAATCTAGTTAAAGAAGCATATCCTTCTGACGCACTTAAAGAATCTTGAACAGAGTACGCAACCTGGTCACTTCTATATTCTGAAAAGTACACATCACTAACGTTTTTCCTTAAAGGAGTGCCTAAAGTTTTAGGGTTAGAACTAGCTTGAACAATCTCTCCTGTAATTGGATTTACTCCAGAAACTATTTTTTCTGATCTATAAATAAGCTCATCTTCAATAAGTTCTCCATTTAAAACTTTAAACTCATCTAATGTTTTAGTTAAACTATCATATGATGATTGGGCTAAAGGGTCAGAAAAAGAAAACACCGGGGCTTCTTGGACAGTTTGATCGATTAGTTTATCAAAGGGTCTAAAAATCAAGTTTGTTCCATCAGCATACACACCATACCCAATTTTGCCAGCAAATTCATTTATCCATTCCCAATAGGAATGTCCTGCTACTACTAGCTGCTCAAATTTTCTAGGGTGATTTTCTCCAATAAAATTTAATCCAAATTCTTCAGCTAAAGACCTTACAACATCAGTAACTGTGACATTAGAAAATACCCGTGTAACTGCTTCTTTTAAAACAAAGGATGCACCAACACAATAAACTTCCATTGTTCTAATTTTGGCAGATACAACAACTTTAGAAATAAAAGAGACATACCCATACCAAGTTTTTTCTAAATGGTTTTGTGTCCATTTAAACTCAATTGGTACTCCTGTTTTTAAGTTTTCAAACCACATATCGCTAGTAATAGAAAACCTTAATACTAAAATGTCATGAGTATTTTGTTTTTGAACTAACTCTGCATAGGTAGGTGTTTTTTGAATAGAAGGAATAGTTGGAAAAGATATTTTATAACTACTGCCTCTTCGTGATTTTAAATTAGATTTACTAAGCATTAGGAACCCTTAATGGCGTTCCAACTGGAATAGTATGTGGATTACTAATTTCTGGATTTAAATCCATAAGTTTCCACCATAAAGAAGAAGACCCCAATAGTTTGGCAGAAAGAATGTCTATTCGATCCGCACTTGTCCATACATAAATTGAAAACTTATAGGTCTTTGTAGGAAACGTTCTAAAAACAGTTATATGATTATTGCCTGTTCGTGCGTTGTTAGCATAAGTAATTTCGCCTGTGGCATATCGACTATCTGTGTATATCATTTTACGTTCCTTCTGAAGGTGCAATAGGATCGGCTATTCTTCCGATACTAACTCCTACGTTAGTAAAAATAGGCACCATTCGTTCATCAAATAGTACGTGAGATACATTTACCTGACTTACTAATCCTAAGTATCTTAAACTATATCCTAAGTGGATTTCAACTGGTCCAGCTGAAATGTATCCCATATCAGATGTAAGACCATCTACTTTTGCATTTCTTTGAGAAAAATACGATTTGTAACCATACCCTAAAATTGCTCGTAACAAGTACTCTACATCATACATAGTACCTTTAGTAAAAATATCTTCTTGTTCATTTGCGTCTGGCATTCTAGGATAATACAATTTATCAAGTTTTGCATATTGAGGCAAAAGCTTTTTGGTAGTTTTATCATAGTACTTCATATCAAACATTCGATTTATTAAAATATTGAAACTAATTGTTGATTGTGTATTAGGGGCACCAGCAACGTTAAACTCATCCACACCTGCTTTTTGCATATTTGGGTCTTGTCCAAGCCAACCAGAGTAAGTTAAATCTATAGATGCAGGATTGTATAAAAATTGAAACGCTGAAACTGATGTAGTTAATTTTTGGCTATTACCAACAGTCCCATCACTTGTATCTCCTATCAAATTTATCGCATCTTTTTTAGAAAGAGTATTTTGGTAGCTTTTTCTCATCCATGGTTGAATCATGCCTTTATTAGCATTCCCATCAACCCATAATTGAGAAGCGTTAGTAATAGCTGAAGGGCTATTTGATTTTTGCCAAGTAGTGAGCTCTTTAATGAACCCACTTCTACTAGTAAAATATGCTTCTTTTACACTGCCAACATTGTATTTAAACCCCGTTATATCTACAAGACTTAAAGTACCATCCGCATTCTGTAGATCAAATCTAGCAGCACCTCGTTCAATGATTGCTTCGTACTCTGCTTGTCTAACCCTAAAGTTGTGAAGAGTTTGACGTTTTTTATTTATTTCAAATACATACCACCAAACCTCAGACCTTTTTGATCCAACTTCAAATCTAGTATTATCTTTGGTCGTAGTATTATACCCTCCTTGATTACGTTTTATACCCGGATTTAATTTAGAACCATATTTTGAAACCCATTTTTGAACTAAAAAGCCAGGTGCATTTTTATCTCTTGCTGCTGATAGTTCTACTTTATTAGCTGCAGTTACAGTAGCTAACTCAGGAGCATTAGGAGGAGTTAAAGTTGGATACATGCTGTCTTTCCATCTCCAATCTTCTAGAACAAGCTCCCAATGAGCATCGTCTCCTACAAATTGAGGCTTAAAAGCACCCTCCTCAACAGCTACTTTTACTTTTCCTTCTAATCCACCTATTTCATTACTGATCTTTGAAATAGCAGTTTTAAGAGCTTTTAGTAGTTTTGTAGCATCATTAATCTCGTCTAAAGTTGGAAGAGCCATTATATCCTACCCATCGCACTCATTAAGTTATCCTGTTCAATATATTCCTTGACTTTTTTAGCAAATATTTTAGCTTCAGCATCAGTGGCTTGTGCAATACTAAGGTTAATAACTACATTATTTGATGATCGGCTACCTGATTGGTTACCTTGAAGTAATGACGTGCCTAAACCACTTGCTCCTCCAATAGCTAAATAGTTTTTAGAAGCATTAACTGAAGTGTATTTTCCTGATAATGGGTTATCTATTCCTATAGTAGAAGAAGATCCACCACCTGTATGATAGTAGTCTGTACTACCAGTGCCCGATAAGGCACCACTTGAAAAACTTATTTGGTTTGATGCAGAGAGAGATACAGGCAGTCCTATTTGAGTATTTTGACCAGCAGCATTCCCAGAATCGCCATTACTAGTATTGTCAGTTGTTCCATCAGGAGTAGTAGCAGCAGGAGGTTCACCATCAATTAAGTAGTTGTGAGGGTTTACTCTTTCTGTTCCTTTCCATACTTCAAAGTGCAAGTGCGGACCATCACAGTTAGTTCCTGTTCTACCAGATTTAGCAATAGGAGTTCCTTGTTTTACAACAGTGCCATCTGCTACAAGGAACCCACTTAAGTGACCATATTGAGTTTTATAAGTCCTGTCACTTCCATTATCTGTCCACCATAGAGTAACGGTTTTTCCTAATTCAGAACCGGCTCTATCATGAGTATGAACCACCCCATTATGTGCCGCAAGAACCGTAGTTCCTTCAGGAACATCCCAGTCAACTGCTTTGTGCAGTCCATCTGGTTTCCATCTTGCGCCTTTAGTATGCCAGTCAGCGATAATTCTTCCACCACGAACTGGTTTTATACATTTAAATTGAGCACTTGTGTTTTGTTTTTTAGCGTTTGATGCTGCAACGCCACCACCACCACTAGAGTTAGATCCACTAGGTGTTGGGGCAGAAGGCTTGCCAATACTACTAGTAAGACCGCCACCTCCACCTCCACCAGAGTATCCACTTGCAGAAGCAAAACTAGACATTCCTGATGTTGGACTTGGCATACCTATGCTAGAAGTGGATCCTCCACCACCAGCTAACCCACTAAAGAAATCTCCAACTGCTCCTAAGAATCCGGCACCCGCTCTATGTCCTGTAAATGTCTGCACCCCAGCCTTTAAAGAACCAAATGTTGCAGCTAAATCACCAGCAGCATCATTCAACATAGTCAGTCCATTTACAGCTGCATCAACACCTGTTTTGTAAGCACCTTCAGCCTTACCCATTTGTTTTGTATCTGATGCTGCAAGTTTATACTGAGATAGCATTGGATTATCATTTGCAAGTTTATCCATTTGTTCAGTATCAGCAAAGTCAATACCTTTACCCGTCTTTGCTTTACTTAGCAAATCTTGAATAATCATTTGCTGCTGTAGCTCATCAAATCCAGAGTTTTGTAATGATGCGCCAAGAGCTCCTCTATGATAAGAATCTAAAATTCCTTGAACGGTATGCTTTCTGCCTCCACCAACTAAATTTTCAAATTGACTTGCAACGTCTTTAAAGTCAAGCATCTTTCCAGTTACTGGATCAGAAGTATTAATACCAAAGTTTCTCATTAAAGTAGCAGAAGTCGCACCACTAGTTAAATCTGCCATAGATTGTGCAGCTACTGAATTGTCCACATTCATGTATTTTGCAAGACCAGATACTTGACGAAGATTGCGCATATATACGCTATTAGGATCAGAGCTATAAGCGATACCACTACTAGCCATGATTCCAGCAACTTGCATATCTGCACCAGCAGAAGTAAGACCGGTTCCCATCATAGCCAAGCTATTACGCTGCATACTTGCACGGAATTCATTATTGCCGCCAGACATGCCATTCATAATAGCTACATTGTAGCCCTGACTCATACGGCTCATTGTGGCATTAACATCAGGCATCATATTGCCGATATTACCAGCAATCTTTAACCCAGTACCTGCTGCTTGCATAGCAGCACCAGCTATACCTATTTTGCCTTTGCCAAAGTTTTGGAGACCGCCTCCAATACCGCCCATAAAATTACTAAAGCTTGCGTCTGATCCACCCATACTAAATGAGTTACCGACACCAGTGTTACCTGCCCCAGTTCCCCCACCAAAAGCGCTGCCTACTCCAGAGGCAGTTTTATTTAACTTTTTAAAGGCAGTATCAATTTTTTGAACTATATTTAAAAAACCAGTGGCTTTTTTAGTAGCAAGGTCTAAGCTACCTGAAATATCTTTTTCAGCCATTCTTCACAACCTTTCCGTATTCTCTAGCAACTTCTAGCCAATTCAATCTTTCTCTAGGAGAAAGTTCTTTTATCTCTTTTAAAGTCCAGCCTGGATATGCATCTACTAGCGTTTTCCATTGAGTCATTAAAACCAGATAATCAAATAGTTTACTAATATCGAAAGATAGTTCCAAGGTTAACTGGAACTACCACCTTTCCGCCACAGTTCGGGCAGTCTATCTCAGTATCTTCAAATTGTGGACCAGGGGCTCGTTTTGCTATTTCTTCGACAACTAATTGTCTGTCAGGAATACTCATTCCTTTAATTTGGTTTCTGCTAATTACTGGAGAATCATTTATCTCAATAATGCACTTTTCTAAAAGAATAGTCTTAATCTCTGCATCTGTTTTATTAGGATCAACACTAATCTCTTTTTGTGCACTTCCAGTAGGAAGAGTAACTAGATAACGGTTTGTTTTTCCAAATACCTCAAACACTCTTTGATTAACTGGATCTGCTAACGTCTTGACTTTCAAATCCTCATTTAGATTAAAAGCAACTGTCTTATACTCTTTGCATCCTATACAGTACGCATCTATATTTGCAAAATTACCAAAGGTAGCTTTGTAAACTCCAAGAACAAGTGTGTCTCTATCTCCAATTAAAAGATCATCAAGAATCTCTTCAGTTACAGAAAGTTCTCCAATTTTTACAACTCCCCTACTTAATACAGTAGACCAAGTTTTAACTAGAGTATCTGCTTTAGATAAAGCTTCTTCATCAGCACCAGTTAATTCTCTAACTTCAACTTCTGTACGTAGTTTTCCATCTGATCCAATATAACCAGATGGAAGAACTACGACATTATTAGAAGGAGGAATTATTCTTGCCGGTTCTACAGGTTGTGGTTTGTCCGCAAGTGCTTGTTCAACTAACGAATTAGCTAAATCAGGATTAGCACCAGCATTAACGGTGTTTAGTTCAGTCACGATTTGTACTCCTTATGTATGTATTTAGAACTTAGCGCTAGCAGTTGTCTTTAGATCAGGTGCCCAGTTAACATCGAATCCTTCGTGTACAAGGCTAAGCTGTTCTACCAAGATAGCATTGTCACCAGCGTTTAGATCTGAGTAAGCTACCGAGGTGGGCCAAGCATTGTATACTTGGAATCTCATGGCAACATGGTCATCATAGTTAACAGTGTTTCCACCACCAGATCCAGCGATAGGGTGAGATAGCACAGCGATCTCAATATCACAACGGAAGTTAGTAGTTTGATCTGCCTTAGCTGATCCACCTTGAACAGTAGCAAACAACTGTCTCATCCAGTCCCAGTGTTGCTTAGTTCCTAGAACCACACCACGCTGTAGTGTTAGTGGGCTAAATGAACTCTGACCTGGAATCTGGTGAACAGTGGTGTTGTAGCCACCTTCACGGTAAGGGATGCTGTCAGTGGTTACTGATAGACCTGATACTGAAGTAAATCCTACAGTAACCTTTTTAGGGGTTGTCAACCAGGTTGCATCAGTTGGAACTAGAGGTTTAAAAGTAACTAAAAACCTAAAGTTTCTTATTGGATCCGTCTCTAGTGTAGAACGGTTATTTATAATTGTTGGCAATTTAACTCCTTAATTAAATAGTAGTCATTTGACTTAGGTTAATTACGATAAATTCAGCAGGACGTTCAAGCGCCACACCTACTTCAACGTTAACAATACCGGCAGCAATGCTAACAGCATCATTGTTTTCTGCGTCACATTTGACATAGAAAGATTCTTCCGTAGTTGCACCACGTAATCCACCCTGGTTACGATAGTCATTTAGGAAGGCTTCAATAGTGGTTCTAACACGAGTCCACAATGTTTCGCTGTTGTTTTCAAACAAAGCAAATTGAGTTAGTACTTCCATTTGACGCTTAACATAGAACAGAGAACGACGAGTACTAATATACTTGCTAACTGTTGAAGAAGTTTTGAAGGTTCTAGCACCCATTGCAACAATACCAGCACCAGGAAGGTTTCTAATAGCATTGACTGGGTTGGTAGCTGCAGCAAGATCATCTAGATTAGAAGAAGTAAACGCAGTTTCTAGAGCAATAGCACCAGAGATCTTTGCACTAATACCAGCAGCTGACTTAAATGGTCCAGCAACTCTATCAGTAGATAGGATCAATCCAGCCATAGCACTTGAAGGTGATGCCAGTCTAACTGCAGATGAGCTTGATGCTTTGTTGTCTGCAACATAATAGTTAGGGAAATACATACCAGCATATGATGATGCAGTTAAAGTATTGCCCCAAGTAATCGCATTTGCTACAGTCTTTCCTGAAGGAATGTCTAGAACTACAAACACCTTTCCATTACTTTCAGCCCAAGATGTTGCAGCATTTTGAACTGTTTGAACGTTTCCTTCTGTAAAAGAAGTAGTGACTTGGTTTACTAGTTCTGGCATAAAGAATACTAGTGGACGCTCCAATACATCAAATTCCTTTAGAGTTGCGTTTGAAGTTCCAGTGTAATCAGATGCTCCAGGAGCAGAACCATCAGTTCCACCAGACAGTACAAGTGGATTTGTATATGCTGGACGAATGTTTGTGTAGTAAGGAGCACCAGTAGATCCACCTATAGAAGTTGTTTCATCTAAAGATAGGTAAGATGACTTTAGGCTTAAAATAGTTCCTAGGTAGTCACTTGACAACTTGTTGTTAAATACAACGCTGTTATAAGTTTCTAGAACTAAGTCATTTGCAAAAACATCTGGTGATTCTGGATCATTAGTCTCTTTACCAATAACAACGTTCCAGTAGTCTCCATACACAGTTAAAGTAGCTCCAGTAATGTTTGAAGTAGTTCCTGTAAGGCTAGTATTTACAGTAATAGTAGTGCTGTTAGTTGTTGCAACTGGAAGTTCTACTACGTTAGCAAATCCAGTAGAGTTTGTAGGTGTACCAGATAAAGTTACAAACTGACCAGGAATAATAGAGCCTGAAGTATTGTCTACAGCAATAGTAACTACGTTACTTGCATAGCTAATAGTTCCAGTAGTCTTAGTAGCAAATACTACCGGAGTTATCTGAACTCTGTAAAGGTTAGCTTCAACTCCTTTTGCCTTTGCAACAAAACGAGTAGCATTTCCTGCACCAAAAGTCAATGTACCACTTACAGAGCCAGAAGAAGCCTGTGAAAGAGTAAGAGCAGTCCCAGAAATTGCAGCAACATAAGTAGAAGCAGCAATATTTGTTCCAGTAATTGACATACCTACAGTAATTTGAGGAGATGCCGCGCTTAATGTAAGAGCAGTACTTGCACCGCTTGTCGTACCAGTTAGACCTAAGTTGTTTAGGTTTATAGCAGCCTTTGTTTGTCCAGGAACAGAGGTTTTTGCAAAAGCAGCCCCATTAGTTACACGACGTACATAAAGCTCATTTCCACCATTTTGGAAGAAATTGTTGACACCATATGTTGCAGGATATAGTGAATTCATATCACCAAAAGTAGTTGCAAAGTCATACCAAGAAGTTACTCTTGTAATAGTCTCTGGACCCTTTTGGAAGTAACCAATACATGCACCTGCAGCATCTGCAGTTCCAACACTGATTACGGGTGTTGGTAGATCGCGTTCATTTACATAAACGCCAGGACGTGAATACGTCATAATAGTCTCCTATAAGTTAGTTATTCTATATATTGTTGTTTAGTTACGGAATAGTAATCGAACCGAAGGACCAATAATCAGGATTGTCAGACCTACCTGTAGTGTTGGCAGGACCATAAGTATTGACTTCTTGCACTTTATAGTATATCGCTGCAGTTTCCTGTGTAATTTCGCTAGAAACACGTACAGTAATTGCATTTACAAACAAGCGCTTTGCTTGCTCGGTTACGTCTCTTTTAGAAACGTTAATGACGTCTAGACGTCTTAGAGTGCTAGTGTTGGTAGTAGTGCTACCATCCACTTCTGTTTTCTCTAGTATTTCTAGCCAGCCAAATCTAAATGGTAATCTTGTAAACAAGATCTCAGACATTAGTTCTCTATCATGTCTTGGATGACGAGCATAAGTAGTAATTTGGTAGTCAATACTTACCGGGATTGGTTTAGGAATAACAAACGTATGAACTTCTGGATCAAAAGTAACAGTATCTCCATTATCATTTACAAATGTTTCAGGGTATGTCATATACTCAGGAGATACAAGACCTCTCTGCTCACGATCCACTTCTCTAACTACATCGATCATGTCAATAGTAATGTATGGATAGTTTTGTGTTCTAAGTTCCTGGTCAGGTTGTCCAAACCAAACACCAACAGCTCTAGGAACATCATCGCCTGTCGCTTTTTGGTCATGTACAACTATGCCCTCAAGTAGTTTTCTAAGAGCCTTATCTTCTGAAAGTAAAAACGTCATAGCTTACCCTCAGTAATTCTGGAAATACTTTTTAAGAAAGTCGATTCCATAGTGTGGGGTCTGTTATTAAATTTTCTAAGAACTGCTGTAGGAGGCGTAGATTCAGTCCCATATTCTAAGTCATGTACTGATTTTGAATGCTGTTTTGGAATATGCACTTTAAACTCATGCCCAGTATGTACGACAAAAAGGCTATTAGCAATTTCTGGATGCCAGCCATGATCAAGGGCACTTTGACGTAACTCATACGTCATAGAACGTGCAGTTTCAGCTGCAGCTTGTGGAAAAGCGTTTAAAACGTGCTTCACTTCTTTTTCTTGCCAATCGATTCGGGTCTAGCAAATTCTGCGTTTATATAACCTGCGATCATTTGAGCCATTAAAGCTTCTTGTCGGTTATTTGGTCGATATGCCGAGGCTCCACGATGAAACTTTAACCGTTCATCGAATAGGTAGTAGTCGTTGACTCTATCCCACCATGGCTTGACTTTTTTAGCAGACACTTGCAAAATCCCCAATCGAGGCGCAGATTCTATATAGCAATATAGGCAGCAGTTCGCACGAACTACTACAGATCTAGAATAAAAGAAAAGCCAGCACTTGGCTGGCTAAACTTTAATAAATAGTTACTTCTTGACGCTTTTACCTTTACCGCCAATATTAGAACCTTTAGGATGAAGTTTAATACTCATCGTGTAATCGCCAAAATAGAAATCTTAGGGGTACCACTAGCTGCAATTGCATAAAGATCTTCAGTTGGAAGAAGACTATCAATAGTCACGGTTGTACCACCAGCAAGAGAGATTCCATAAGCAGTAGTAGAAACTGATGACGTTCCTAGGTACACTACTATTCCATTACTTGCTTCAGTGTTTTGAATAATCAAGCTAGAATCAGTCCAAGTATAAGCAGTTCTACCAGTGGCAGTTCCGGTTACAGTTGCACCAGTAGTAATTTTGGTAGCGGTAGAGCTAGAAAGAGTAATTATATTTTGAGATATAGCCATTATTTTTTACCTTTGATTTTTCTAGCCAGTGCTTTGTCTTTTTTGATGTCTTCCTTTTTGGAAGGCTTCTTAGCATCCATCTTCTTGTCAGCAGCTTCGAATTTCTTTTTCTGAGCAGGAGTCATGCCTTTTTCAAGTTTTTTGTCTTGTTTCTTGTCAGCTTTTGAATCTGTCCAAGACTTCTTACAGTCAGCACATTTGCCACAACTGCATTTTTTTGTTTTAGCCATTACTATCCTTAATATTCAAGATCTTTTTGATATTTTTCAGGTTCAAATGGGTCAGGAGCATTGTAGCCATAAATAGGCACTCTAGTTCCTGCAGCATATTTCAATCCTGCTGTTAAGTCTACTTTATTAGGACCGGTTTTTCCTTCTAAAGGATCAAAATTTAATTTGGCTACTACCTGGTCATATAAAGGCGTAGCTATAGTGGTCCTTAGTGTAAAAGGAGCATTTCTAGTAGGAGCAACAGGAGCCGTTTCATTAGTAGCACTGTGCTTACCACGTAAGTTAGCTTTACGTTCTTTTCTACTCTTTGCCATCTTTTTTACCACACTTGCAGGTTTCACACTTACACTCAGGCATTATCTACCAGTATCCTTTCTAATAATGTTCTTCATTTCGCTAGGGCTTTTAAAAATCTGACTTCCAGTTGATCTACCTTGTTTCATTCCTGATCTTATATTTTTACGAACTACTGCTTTTGCCCTTAGTTTCATAAATGGACCCATTTGAATTCCATTTAAAACTTCTTTTAAATTATGGTCTGCACTGTTAGCAATGCCTTGAGTTTCTCTAATTCCTTGCTCATCCAGACTAACTTCCGCAGACTTTGCAATCCCTCTCATTATACCTGCTGTTTCAGCAGCTATAGGAAGAACATGTTTAATTCTACCTCTTGCGATCTTTTTAGCGTATTTGTTACTTGCCATGTTTCTTTTTTCCTTTGAGACGTTTTGACATAGCAGCCGCCTTTTTTTTAGCATCTGCCTTAGATGAAGCACCCCAAGCTTCAAGACTCAAAAGAAGTCTAGTAGGCTCACCATCAGGTTTTCTTTCAGGACCTGGCATATTTCCCATTCTTGCCAAGAAAGAGGCTCTACGAGGATTGTCGCCCCGTTTTACGGGTGGTTTGAGGTTGTGCCCCTCCTTCTTTGCAGAAGCACGTCCTTTGGCGTTCAAACCGCCTTTAGGGTTCTTACCTTCTTTACGTTGCCATGCAGGTGTTTTAGACATTCCGCTTTCCTTTGCTAATCTCAGGATGTTTCTTGTGGTATTCCTTGGTAGCCTTAACGCCTTGCTTAACAGTCTTGGCACCAGCAAGTTTAGTGAGGTTCATGCGTTCTTTCTTACCAGATCTACTGTTTTGCTCGACAATAATGTCGCCTTTATTACCAGCACCACGGTCTTCTTTTTTCTTAGTGACCTTATGCTTTAGTCCACCAGCAGTTATTTTAGCCATTACTTTTTCTTTCTAGCAACAGCCATATTGTCTACAAGATTAGGGTATGGACGACCGGCAGCACGTGCTCGTGCCTTAGCTTTAGATTCCTGTTTTTTAGACAGATCTTTATGCTTTTTCTTGGGATTTTTCTTTTCCCATACCGGTTTACTTGTTGCCACTTCTACCTGGTCTCTTTGTCTTTGCTGGTTTAAGTAAAGCTGCTTTTGCTTTTCTGTGCTTTTCTTGCAAAGCATGAAGATCGTACGCTTGTTTGGCAATCAAAGCTTCCAATTCTTTACTATGAAGGTCATCTAAAGAAGCAGTCATGCCTTTAGTTCCACCACCATTTGGATAGAACTGTGGCATTTTGGGGTTAATTTTAGTGCTACTCATTTCTTTTTCCTTGATGTCTTTTTCTTTACTTTTTCAGGAAGTTTCTTTTTACCAGTATGCTCTTCCCATTTTTTAGCCATTTCAGGATCATTAGCATACATCCATCTACGTTGAGCTTTAGATTTAAAAGGCATTAATGCTTTACCCGTACTCTAGTAACTTTTTTAGGACCACTACCCATAGTGCCATACTTTTTGTGCACATTTTTAGAGGCAACATCATGCTCACCTTTAGAAATTACGCCCTTGTGGTAATCCTTAATAGAAGATTTACCTTTTCCATTTGTATGCTTTTTAGCTGTATGAGCTTTTACTTTTGTCATTAGAGTCCTAACTGTTTAAAGTTCTTATATCACCAGAAGATGAAGATGCATATTTTTGAAACTGAGGATCATTAACAAGCTCCTCTGAGTTCATCTGGTTGCAGTCAATAGTAACTACTGAAAATCTAGTTCCAAAAGCACCACGAGGAAGTACACGCGCAGGTACGAATACTTCATCTCTATATATAATTCTATCTTTAATATGGTTGCTTGGGTTGGTTAAAAGGCTAGGAAGTAGTCTTTGAACATCTCCTACGTTAATAACTAAACGTAGAGTATCAGTAACATAAAAACCACGTTCATTCATGACGTTGGTAGAACGAATTAATTGAGCCATAACTACTGGAAAGTTAAATGGTAGCATCCACCTACGACCTTTAGTAGGTACAGAACTAGATACATCATAGATATCATCTACGATATCATTATAGTTTTCTTCTAAATAGTAATCTTGCCATCTAAACCAGCTAACCTCTGTACCTACAGTGCCACCAAGATCTTCAGCAACACCTTCATACATGGATTTAGCTTCATAATCCATACCAAATCTACCTTGAATATCTGAACTTCTCATATAAATCCTATGCTATTTGGTTTACAGTTAATCTTACACTAGGAGCCGCTGGTCTTGTTGGGCTAGTTCCAGCAGGTTGATAAGCTAATGATACGCTAGTAGATTCTGTAACCCAAACAAGCTCAACGTAATCATTAGCAACAAATGGCAACGTGTAGGTAAAGGTTCCTACTATAAACCCATTGTTATTAGTACCTTTTTGTTTAGGCACATCTATCAAATTCATTGTGTAATCCATATTACCAGTAGAACCACTTCCATTACCATTTTTTCTTAACCACATTTTAGCTAGTTTAGTATTGGCGGAATCTGTATTTGTTAATTGAACTGACCAAGTTAGTTTATATAGTCCCGTATAGTTGAATTGTATTTTACTTGTAGTTGTTAAGTCAATCTCATTATGATCTATAGTTGTATTGTATGTAACTGGAGTTATAGCTGTAGTAGAGCTAGCTTGATCTGTTGTATCAACAAAAGATCCATAAAAAGGAGTGTTTTGATATGGAAGTATACTCCATGTACTAATTCCATCACCTATTTTAGTCCTATTTGTTTCAATTTCTAAACCAGGTTCACCACTAGCTAATATAGGGTTTACTGTTGCCCAATTAGAACGAGTGTCTCTTCTGATCTGTATTAACGTATCTCTAGGCATTTAATTTAGACTCTAACTCTTCTATTTTAGATACAAGTAATACCAAAATATCATAGGCAGGATAACCCTCATTTGCCCACTGCTCAAGAAGTTCTTTTATTTCATCCATTATGCCCATGTTCCTACCGTTGTTACGGTTCCATTACCAATAGGAGTAAGTTTAAACACAGTTCCAGATTGAACTGTCCAAATGTTGTCAGAAGCACCTACTTGAGACGTAGCCAAAGATGGGTAAATCTTTGCAGTACCAGTTCCAGTAACACGAATGATACCTTTAGCCTGAAGAAAGTTGTATCTTGAACCAGTTGAAATAGCAGCAGAAAATGTAACGCTACCAGTTGTTCTAACCCTGCTCAAAGTGGTAGCAGTAGTAAAGTTAGTCGTGTTACTTCCATAGTCTACAGTTTGAACAAATGCCACAGTTGGAGATAAAGAAACAGTAGATGAGGTAATTGTATAAGTTCCAGTTACCCCAGTTTGAGTTACATACTGGTGCTGAACTGTTGTATAAAACTCAAATTCATAAGTTGTACCAGCAGCAACGGTTATACCAGTAGTAGCCCCACCCAGCATACTTTTAGCGGCACCAGAAGCAGTAAAGTCTGGTCCGTAATCAGAACTAGAAGCGTAATAATAACTTTGGTTTTTTAATGCTCTACCTGTAGTGGTATTTGAAGTCTGATAGAAAACAGTTCCGTCAAACTCAACCGCACCAAGAGCAGCAGATGGGGTTATGCTAGAAAGGGTTAATCCAGAAGTAGTTAGGTTTCCAGCATAAGACAACTTGGTGCCGTCATACCCAAAAGCGTTGGTGTCTCCACCAAAACGAATGTATCCAGAGGTAGATGCTTGCTGACCTTTTAGAGACATAGTATTGGCAACGTTAATGTCACCAAGCCAAACATCATCTCCAACTTTAAAGTTTGTTCCATTACCGTTATTAGTAGAAAGAACTTGATCTCCAGTAATAGTACCGTCAGCAGTTATTCCAGTTTTAAATGCTCTTGCCATGAATTAATCCTAGCCAATAATTACAATTGTGTACGCATTCAGTGCAGGTGTAGTTGCAAAAGTAACAGTAGTAGTTCCACCGCTGGTTGAGGTGTTTACAACATCGACATCTACAAGAGCTCCAGTTGAACTATCAAATACTTGAACAATTACCCACTGACCATAACCGTGGTTAATAGTGGTGCTTAGTGAGTTGGCACAAGTAGTTCTGTAATAACGAGTTAAGTTACCATTTGATTGAGCAGTAGATGAACCGAATGAAGTAGCACCAGTTGAACCGTTAATGCTAGTAACGTAGTTGCTGCTAGTTGTAACTAAAGTATTTGTCGCAAGAGTGGTTCCGTCATCCTTTAGAAGGGTACTTCCTGTTCCACCACTCTTTACAAATGAGCCAGCTGTCATAGCTCCAGAAATTGTTACTGCTGAAGGCAGAGATACAGTTAATGCTCCAGTAGTTTGATTAACTGAAATTTGGTTAGTAGTACCAGAAACGCTTGCAACGTAATCAGTTGAAAGTGCAGGAGAAAGTATTCCACCAGATCCTAATTTAACAAAACCAGAAGTTCCTACAGTAGGAAGCTTTACAGTACCATTTATTGTGGTTGTTCCAATAGTTGAATCACCAATGGTAATAGTAGTTGTTCCACCACCACCATAACCAGTACCAATGTTTACAGTTTTAGTTCCGGTAGTAATACTGCCTGTAGCAATACCAACAGTTTGAGTGCTACTACTTTGTCCTAAAGTAATGGTTCCAGAACCTGCTGTATTACCAATAGTAATTACACCAGTTGAAACCGATCCTGTTCCAATAAAGATGTCTTTTGTACCGTTATTACCAATTTGAACAGAACCAAATGTTCCAAGAGCTGTGGTGTAGTTACCACCATCGAGGTATACATCTCCACCAACTGCTTTAGAACTGGCTCCAGTTCCAGTTGCACCACCACCTGAAACGTAGAGGTGACCTCCTCGTGGGCTACCAGTAGTTGCAGTAGTAGAGTTGTTGTTACCTCTGAAGGTATTATCTGCAGGGTTGGTGCTGATATTACTCAAACCACCGATAACAATCGAACCACCTGAAGCAGTTGCGCTAATAGCGACTCCACCAGTACCAGACGAAGTTATTGTGGTTGTCGCAGCTGATGAAACAGTAGTAGTACCTGTACCAGCAGAAGTTACAGTTGTGTTTGAGTTGCTTGCAGCTTGTAGAGTTACGGCTCCTGAACCAGTTGCAAGGTTTGTAGCGTTAAGAGAAGTGAGGCTAGCACCAGAACCGCTAAATACAGTTGAAGTTAAAGTACCGGTAGATGGTTGATAGCTTAACTTTGTAGAGCTAATAATAAGTGCTGCTGGAGAAGTGCTACCGCTTACAAATGTAGGATAGAAAGTTGTTCCAGCAGAGGTAGTGTCATTAGTAAATACTGAACTATTAGAACTGGTTGCAGTAGCCGCAGAGCTTACGCTAAGTCCAGAGATGTTTGTCCATGCTGGGCTAGAAGCTCCACCAATAAGAACTTGGGTTGCAGCTCCAGCACTTAAAGCTGACATAACCCCAGTACTGCTAAAGTAAGGAATAGCACCAGCTGCCGCTGCAGACAAATCAGCTCCAGTACCACCACGAGCAGATCCTATTTGACCAGTACTGATTACGCTAGCTGCAAGACTACCAATGTTAGTGCTAGAAAGAGATGTAATTTGACCTCTAGAGTTTACTTGAATGGTAGGAACAGCTGTTGCAGAACCAAAATTAGTACCAGTAGTAAGAGATGGACTAATATCGCTTATAATTAGTTGATCAGAAACATTTACAGATAGACCGCCAGCAGCATTAACATCAATTTGATTTGGGTTAGTTCCATTAGGGGTAAGACCAGCACCAGCTGTTGTAGTAGAAGATCCTGAGAACTGTGACCAGGCTATTGGTGTAGTACCAATCGCAGTAATTGTTGCAGTTTGAACAAAGCCGTTTCCACCATTTGCAGTACCAGCTAGAACATATGTAATATCTCCAGCAGCAACTTCAGGAGTTGAGTTGGCATCAGCAGCACGAGTAAATACAAAGGAAGTGGTGTTTCCTACTGCACCGACAGTAGTTACGGTATAAAGACCATTCTGTAGGTTTGAGGTCGTTCCACCCTGGTTTTTAATAAGAATACGGTCACCAGCTGTTACAGTCTGACCATCAACCTTAATTTCAGTCCAGTTAGAAGATGTAGCAATTGTAAGAGTCGCACCATCACCGTTAGTACCATTGCTGTAAGTAGTAGTAATAGTTCCACCAACAAGGTTTGCAGTAGTACCAAGCGCACCAGTAGTAGCGTAATTAACAGCAGGGTGAGCATTAAGACCCGCAGCTACGCCATCTACGTATTTTTTGTTTACAGCATCGTAATCAGAAGATGGGTCTTTAAGACCAGTAATCTTGTATCCATCAGTACCATTAGTACTTCCTAGAGATATATTACCGCCCATAGTAAGGCTAGTCAAAGTTCCTACGCTAGTAAGACCAAGAGATCCTGTATATCCTGTAGTAACCAAAGTTGCTGAAGATGGAATAGTAGTTCCATTTACAGATGTAACTCCTGGAAGAGAAGTCACGTCTCCACTAGAGTTACCAATAGATACTTGCTGAGTGCCAATATAGAAAGTGCTTCCACCAGTAGCAATTGTTTTCCAAGATAAAGAACCACCATCATAATACTTCAATACATTAGTAGTTAAATCGTACTGAAGTCGTCCACCTACTAGATCACTTCCAGTTAAGTTACTTATAGATGTAGTAGATAATCTTCCTACAACAAAATTCTGTAGTTCATTTACATTTAAATTTATGGGGGTTAAAAAGCTACGAGCCATAATATTTCCTAAGATAGATAAGCATAGCCGGTGGTAGCTATACTAAAATTTACAGTTACGGTATTTTCATTTATGTGAATAATTGTACCTTCTATTACAAAATTTGTAACATCCGTTGTAGTCACATTTGGTCTAAAGCCAAGATTGTGATTTATAGTCCAAGTAGATGATACCAAATTCTGTGTATGAGTATATGATATAACTGGAGTTTCTCCAGGGTCACCTTTAGGTCCTTGTGGTCCAGGTGCGCCATTTGCACCAGCAGGTCCAGTAGGTCCAGCAGGTCCAGTAGGACCTCGTTGTCCGGGAACTCCAGGCAATAAATTGATATCAACTTCTTGCCAATCAATATCTGGATCTACTGTTTGTGATGGAGTTCCGGCTTGTGGATAATCGTTTGGGTTATAGGGGTCGTCATAGACAGGAATTAACGACACGTCTTTTTCTGGATAAATTGGAGCATCAGGATTTATTGGACTCATATTACGACTGTGCTCCTTCTAACAGTAAAGAATTTGCCACCTTTTATTTCCACTGTTTTATTAGTAAATACATCCGTAGTAGAGATTGACCAGTATGTTCTTTCAGCCA
>Ga0214923_10001733_pt1 | contig 30333 bp, 30 predicted proteins | sample LL1510_MetaG_FD_177993 | JGI IMG/M metagenome (GOLD analysis project Ga0214923, IMG submission 177993) | Freshwater microbial communities from Lake Lanier, Atlanta, Georgia, United States - LL-1510 | ecosystem: Environmental > Aquatic > Freshwater > Lake | place: USA: Georgia | collected...
AACGCCCCCCAAACTCATACGAACGAAACTACGGCCAAGGGAAGTAGCAATACTTTTCGCCATGCTGGTTTTTCCGACTCCAGGGGGGCCAGCTAAACAAAGGATGGGACCTTTCATGTCCTTCTTTAACTTGGTCACCGCCAGGAATTGAAGAATTCTGGTTTTTACTTTCTCCAGACCGTAATGATCTTTATCCAAAACTTCCTTGGCTTTGGTTAAGTCGATTTGCTCACTCGATAAACCCGTACTTTTGTTCCAGGGGAGAGAAACCAAAAGTTCTAAATAGGTTCTAATGACTTGATGTTCTGGGGAAGACCGAGGAACTTGAGATAATCTTTGGGCTTCTTCTTTAGCGACCTTCAGTGCTTCCGGGGGGAGTCCCGCTTCCTCAATCCTTTTTGAAAAGTCTTCACTGGGAGATTTTTCCTCGCCTAATTCCTCGCTAATAGCCCGCATTTGTTCTCTGAGAAGGTGGTCCCGTTGATCCTTGCTCATTTTCTCAGCCAGCTTTGATTGAATTTCGTTTTGAATTTCTAATCTGTTCTTCTCTCGGACGAGATGTTCCAATAGCTTCAGAAGTCGTTGTTCAACATCCATCATCTCCAGTAACTCTTGTTTCTGGGGAACGGGTAGGTGCAACAAGGTACTAGCCAAATCAGCAATTTGTCCCGGATCGGTCAGTTGAGTTAAGATTTTAATAATCCCTTCTCTTCCGGATACCGCGGCTAGCTTGAGAATTCCTCGAGTTAAGCTTTTAATCTCTTCAGATAAAGTCTCAATTCGGGCCGTTAGGGTCGATGAAATTTCGGGAAGTTGCTGTCCCTGAGCAGAAATAAACCCATTTTCTTCCAAGTATTCGGAAACTTTAAAACGAAATAAACCATTCACGACAACTTGAAAGTTGTCTTTCTCGATTTCAGTTACCTTAGAGATATGGCAAACGACCCCAACTTGGTAAAGATCGTTGGCCTTTGGGTCATCAACGCTTCCATCGCGCTGAGTGACCACAAGGACAATATCACCCATGGTTTTGGACGCTCGAACTGCTTCAACGCTCTTTTTGCGGCCAACGACTAAAGGCACAGCCGCATTGGGAAATAGAACGGTGTTACGAACTGCTAATACTGGTAATAACTCTGGGATGACAACTGATGAAGTTTTGGAATTTTCCATTCGACACTTACCCTCTCAAATTTCTAACACTAATATGAAACTTAAAATGGAAAGGTCAAATAAAAGGGGATGTGAACATCACATCCCCTTGAATCTATTGCAAAAATATTTTAGCGCCGACGAAGTTTCTTAGCAGTCATGCGCTTCTTAGCCTTTCTTCTCCGAGCTAACTTGGGATCTTGTCGTTGTTGTTGACGACCTCTTCGGAGTTTTCTCTTTCTAGCAGCTTTCCTGCGGGCTGTTTTTTTTCTGTTCTTTACCATGACAAATGTTCCTTTCTTGGGACTTAATGCCGCTATTGTAATGAGAACGGTCAGGTTTTCCAAGGACAAGTTGAAAACAAAAGCTGAATTTCTGAAGGGTTTGTCTAATCAGCTAGGGGGTGGGATAATTTAAAAAAGAGAAATAAAACATTAAAATGTCACCAAGATTAGCTTTCGTTATTGAACAGATCCTCGTGTTTCTTGTTCTGCTGTGTTATTCCTACTGTATCAACTTTCCACTCACGGTCACTTTCGAGAATCCAGTGGCTTTGTCTTTTTTTCAAAAAACGGCCAAATTAGTAGCCATCGGATTAACCTTTCTTTTTTTTATCAGGCAGCCAAAAGCCTTTCTCAATATTCTTGCGCGGGCTAGTGGGCTATGCCTTTTTGTGTTGTACATCACGAGCACGGCCCTCTGGGCCAATGACTCGTTTGTGGTTCTGAAAGAAGCGATATTGCTCATGATCTTAATTGGATTTTCAATTTACTTGGCCTGTAATTTCAAACAAACCAATGTGTTATTTCTGCTCTTGGGTGTCCACACTCTTGGAAGTCTCCTCAGTTTAATGTGGTGGTATTTGTTTCCTCAGGAATCCTGGGCAAGCACCACTTTTGGGGCCTCTGGAGAAATTATTTTCGGCTTGAAAGGAAGTTATCCACATAAAAATCACTTGGCCCTTGCAATGAACCTAGCGATATTATGTAGTCTCTCTCTATGGCTAATGAAGCAGATTTCTGGTTTTTTGATGTTGCCCCTTTGTGGGTTGTTTACTTTTTTGCTCGTCTGTAGCCACTCTGTTTCTAACCTTGTTTTACTCGCCATCACCTTACCAATGTTTTTTGTTGAACATTTCTTTTTTAATCGTCACTCGAAAAGCCGAGGGCTGATTCTTTCAATGGGCCTCATAATATTAATTTTTATGGGGGGATTGGGATTTCAGTACCTTCCAAAAATCTCACAAAGACTGAATCGAAAAAGTAATCTATCGGGTAGATTAGTCATTTGGGAAAAATCCTTGGAGGCCGTAAAAGCAAAACCATGGCAAGGTTATGGTTTTAATTCCTTTTGGCCAAAACATAAAAATATAGAAAAGTTTCCAGAGGCTTACAAAATTTGGAATGAATTAGAATGGGCCAGCCCAGGGGCTCATAATGCTTACATCGACCTGTTATTAGGTACGGGGGGGATTGGTCTTATTCTAGGAACTCTTGCCCTTGGTCAGTTATTAGTTCAAAGCTCCGATTCAAGAAACCAAAATTTGTATAATATTTCGCCCAAGTCTCCTTTTAAAAATAGTTTCTTGTTAATGATGCTAGTTATTAACACTGTCGAAAGTATTTTGATTAATCCTCGTTATCTTTACGGGATGATCCTCCTGTTTATACTTTTTTGTGATATGAGCACGGATCAGAAGAAGATTCCCACAACTCTGTTTGGCGGTTCATTTAAAACAGATTAACAGTTTATCCATTTTAAATGTTAAGGATCAGCTAACCGGGTAAAAGTAAGTCAGTACGCTTTTGGCCTAAATCCAAAGAAGCCAAGCATCTTCCCAAACTGACGAACCGTAAGAAGAAGTGTCCTAAGAAAAAAGAATCTGCCGAAAATAAGAGAAATTGGAACCAGAGGCAGCAGAGCAATGGCTGAGGGTGAAATAATAGCGATGTTCCGTCGAAGATTTCTTTCCAAATAACCTTGTCTGATAAGATGTCCAAGCGTACACGAACGGAAGAAGTCTCTTTTTAGGAGATAGACCAAAGTCTCTCTTTCTTGAGGAACTCGCTCAAGAACGGTTATGGATCGGGCTGAGGCAAACCAATACCCTTCCTTCGTCGCTCGAAGAAATAATTCGAAATCTTCTCCACCGGTTCTTCCAAATAGGGCATTGAATTTAAAATGTTTAAGGAGCTCTGTCTTTAGAATGCACCCATTGGTTGCGAACGTCACAATAGGACTACCATTTTCTGGCAAACACCCGGAATAAAGGCGTCTTTGTCGAAACCATTTCGGTTCTGATGAATCAAAGATTGGATTTACCTGAAATTTAGCACCTGCAATTTGGTTTACCCGTTCGAGCCAGAATTTCTCGACATTTGCCAGGAAATCTCGATTAACTCTTTGATCATCATCAACAAAAATTATGGCGTCGCAGCTGGATTCTTCGACAAGCTTATTTCGGGCCAATGAAATATTCTGTTCTTTAACGGAAAAATAACTATATCTCAGACAACCAGGAAAACTGTAGGCGTGAAACGTGCCTTTTGCTGATTCCAGTGCATCATTATCACAAATAAGGATCTCGTAGTTGGACCAATCGAAGTTACCCTGTTGCTGAGCGAGATCTTTTAAAAGATCCGCTAAGTAAGTCGGACGTCTGAAAGTAGGGATAGCGATTGAAAAACGGTACGGGCTCATAAAAATGCTCTCAACAAAATAAGCGAACCAAAAATAAATGCAGTAAAGAGTGCTTTTGCATATTCCAGGTGTCCCAGCCTCAGTAAAATATCTCTCAAAAGAAAAAGAGTTGTTATGCTAGCGGCAGCTTCAGCCATGGCCCAACCTTTAATTCCATAAAGCGGCATGAGTGTCGCAGCGGCCATCGCCAAGACTCCCAAGGTAAAAAGAGCAGCAACCAGTCTTGGTCTGTGGGCTTCCAGGACGACAAGGACTGAATTAAGTACATAAAGTGACGAATTGATAAATGCAGCAAAGCTCAGCCAAGGAAGGATGTCATGAACGCCTTTCCATTTTGTACCTAAAATGGTCTCGAAGATTCGACTTGGCGTCCAAGCAAGAATCAAAAACAGGGATCCAAAAGCAAGAGTATTCAGATAAAGATTTGATGAAATGAAATGACGTAACCTCTCTTGATTGGTGACGTGATTTCCGCAAATAATGTTAGAAAGTCTTGTGTTTGGACTTTGAAGAAAGCTTGCACGAGATATGATTCTACGAACCAACCCCAATTCTCCTGTATCGGATACTCCGAGTTTCAAACTAGTAACAAAGGTTAAGAGAAGCGCTTGAGCCCCGTACACTAGAGATACCAGAACCACCGGTGCGCCGTTATGAAGGAGTGCTCTAGCTTCTGCGCCTGCGAAACAAAAGGATGGTCTATAAACTGATAGTCTTATCGAAAATAAAACCATCACAACAGATTGTGCCCAAAAGCCTAGGACAGGAGCTAGGTAACCCGATTGTTTAAAAGCGTAAAAACCACCGACAATCAAAAATGCCAATTGTGATGACAACTCAATTGTAAATAAGCTTCTGGCTTGTAAATGTTTTTCTAAAAAGATTCTATAAGCTTGAGCGACAATCTGAACGGGTAATACCAGCGCCATCATTTGTCCTGCCAACAACAATTCTGTTTTCTGAAAAGGAATCAAAAATAAACTGATAAAAATAAAAAACGAAATAAAGGAAATGGAACAAAAAGAATAGGTAAAAAAAATATTCAGGGCTCTCTCAAATTGTTCGGTCTGTTTTCTGTAGAGAAAAGGCGGAATTCCAAACTGACTCGCTTGCACTAGGTATTCCAAAGCCGTGATACAGATGAAGTAGGTTCCATAAGCTTCTGGGCCGATTTCCCTAGCGATTAAAACCGCACTTCCCAAAGATAATACGGAGCTGATGATCTGCTTTCCAATAAAAAAGCCGTAGGCCCTTCTTATTTGGTGTGAGCTAAAAAGCACGATCGTCGCCCACAAATACCTTATGGATGCTCTTCAATAAGATGATGAAATCAAAAAAGAGAGACCAGTGTTTTACGTAGTAAAGATCGTATTCCACGCGGCTTTTGAGTTGTTGCGTGTTTTCAATAAGTCCTCTGTGCCCATTGATTTGAGCCCACCCGGTCATTCCCGGCTTTACTTTGTGTCTCAGGCTGTAGCCCTGAATAATATCTCGGTAATGTTCGGAGTGTTCCCAAGCGAAGGGCCTTGGTCCCACCAGGCTCATGGTTCCCTGAAAGACGTTAAGGAGCTGGGGTAGCTCATCTAGGGAGTAACGTCTTAGCCATTTTCCAAAGGGGGTGATTCTGGGATCACTTTGTTCCGCTGGTTTTGGATAGGTCGTGGGTTGTTGAATAAACATGCTTCTGAATTTCCAAATTCCCAGTGGTTTAGTTCCCAGCCCCACACGTTTCTGTCGGAAGAAAACAGGGCCTGGAGATGAGACCTTAATAATAAAACCAATGAGCAGGAAAAGAGGTGAAAGACCAATGAGTAAGAGGGTGCTTAATAATAGATCCATAGTTCGTTTGAGAGTTCTTTTCCAACCGTAGAAGGGGGTATCCCGTAAAGTAATAACGGGAATGCCAGAAAGTTCACCCAACGACGAGTTCATCAAATCGAACTGGAAAATATCCGGTACAAACGCAACTGAAGCAGTGGTGTCCGACAGCAACTCCATTAGCTCGAGAATTCTTTCCTCTTGGCGCATGGGGAGAGTAATAATGACAAGGTCAATGTGGTTTGAGCTAATGTGCTTTGCTAACTCTTCGGGGGTGTCTAGAAAAGTCGCTCCAATCGGAAGGTGAATCCTGGGCTCTCGTCTAAAGTCAAAAAAGCCAACAATATTAAGATCCGAAATAATCGACGATTGGCTGCGGTTGTAAAGCTCGGTACCAACGGGGGTAACGCCGACTACAACGGCTCTGATGCGAACACTATTAAGAAGAGGGCGAGTTTTCTTGAAAATGATTGATAGGAACCAGATTACTAGAGGGATACTTAAAAAACTTTTTAGACCCGCAGATTCGGAACTAAGAGGGTAATAAAGTGTTGGTTGAAAAATATTTAAGTAAGTAAAAAGTGTGATTCCCCACCCTAGAAAAATTCTTAAAAATAACTTCAAATGTTCGGTCCAGGTATTTTCAAAGACAGAGAAAAGGACAAATCTAAAAGACAGATATGAAATTGAAAAAAGACAAGCCCAAGATAAAAGGTAAACGGGATTTTCTAAGGCCCTCAAGCCATAAAGGCTGAAGGGTCCTAAAATCGACGCTACAAGGGAAAACCCTAAAGTTTCATGACGTCGTTGAAAAGACCAGGGGGCAGAATGAGTAAGAATCGTGCGAGGTGAGGGGGCTGATCGACGAGAAGCCGGGGCGGGGGATATTTTTATTTTGTTATCTGGATTTATCATGATTGTATAGGGGGACGAGCAAAAAAGCGGTGATTCTTAATTATAAACAATTAAGAGGATGACGGGGTGAGTAAAATTCCAACTGCCTTTTCAACTGACGAAAGCTAAATTGTCTGATCGAACCTCGTTACCGGAACGAAAAAGCTTTTCTGTTTGATCCAAAACCACTGTCCTGGACGTGGCGTGACAGAAGCTGAGAACTTTATAAGGTTCTTCTCGGCGGGATCTTTTCGCAAGATCAGGTATCCAAACCAGAAGGGAATGGGCTCTGAGAAAACTTGATTCGTTCCCATTTTGTTGAGGTATTCATTTCTCAATTTTTGACCAAACCAGGATTCCTGCGGCAGCTTCGGTTTATCGCTTGCAAGGCCTCGGGCCATATCCCAAGTTAGAGCGCCATCTTTAGAGTCGATTGAACCTTGAAAGAATGGAAATCCCATTTCTTTCGTAATTGTTTCAAAGTTGCTTGGATCTGCTTTCGTTCGATTTAGAAGTGTCGAAGCTGTAGTGAAGTCTTTTTCATGAAAGGGCTTGTCATTTTCATAAAGGTTGAGAACTTTGCTCTCAACAATTCTCGGATAAAGAAAGAGTTCCGAAAATGAGTGATTACGCTGGTAGGCACGAAGAAGCGAAGAGAGCTTTGGGTTTCGTACTGCTTCTTTTTTTATTTGTTCTAATTCACCTGAAATATCTCTTTGAGATATTCTATTTCCGGTCGCTTCTAGGATCTCATTGCCAATTTTGTAGTTGATCAGCTGGTCTAAGGCTTCCGTTTTCGTTGCTTTAGGATTTAATAGCCGAATCATTTCCAGTCGAAGGGAGACATCATTCTTACTGATTCTCTGATTGCCCACGGAAGCTACCCATTCGCTACGAGTACAGCCGGTTGAGAGCAGTAAGTTCAGTAATAGAAAAGAAATTACGGGTAGTTGACCAAAAGACATGATTCACCTCAAAGTCAGATCTTAACTCAATGGCTTACTTTGTTGGTAACGCAGGCAATCTAAGCGAAGCCGGTTTACTTTTTATTCGGAGAATTCGTATCAAATTTGTCCACTTTTATCAGAAGGCTGTTTTCTTTTTCCCACTGCCAACGAGGTTTTCTAGGGGCCACTGCCATCGAAAACGAGTCCTTGTCCTTAGTGCTTTGATCATTTCTTAAGATGACATAGCCAAACCATAATGGCCATATCTGAGGGACCATTTTTCCGGAGGTGGCTTTGGCCAAGTAGTTGTTTTTCATTGATTGGACAAACCATGGTCGATCAGCCGGAATTTTTAATGTGCCAGCCACTTCTTTTCCTGATTCCCATTCGATAGTCGAGGAAGCGGTGTGTAGAGTTCCCCTCAAAAAAGGTATCGAAAGCTCTTTGGCGATAGATTCGAATTTGAGAGGAACCGCCTGAGCTCGGCTAAGAAGAGAATTAGCCAAGTCGAATTCCATCTTGTTAAATGCGACATCTTTTTCGTAAATTTCCCCTATTTTTTTATCAACCACTTGTGGAAAAAGATAAACCTCTCGAAACTTTGAATCTTTTTCAAAAGTTTCTAAAAACTTTGCCAGCTGAGCATTTCCTTTCGCCTCATCCTTCTGAGATTTCAAAAAATCTTCCACTTCAGAATCAGAAATCGTGAACCCCTTTGATTGCAAAATATATTTTCTCACCTCAAAAGAGATTAATTGATCAGTGGCCTTTTGCTCGTTGATGCTCTCATCGAAAAAACGCATCATTTTTTCTCTGGCTTCAACATTTCGTTTGAAAATACGTTGAGTTCCCACTGCTGCAACGAATTGGGGCCTGGTGCAGCTGGCCAAAAAAAATGAAACTGAAAAAAGAAGAAAGGACTTACAAAATGAATGCATAATGTCTCCGAATGAAAGTTGATAAATTATCAGTTAAATGGTTGTCGGTGGTCAATCCTGTTACAATAAAAACTCATGACGCCAGGTGCAGAGTTTCTACATCGAAGAAAGACCATCTTTCTTTTTGTTTTAATGAGTGCGCTGATTGGCCTTATTTCTCTAGATCTTTACAATCTGAGCTCTCGGGCACAAACGCTCAGTTTACATGAAGATGAATATCAACATACTCATCTTGCGTGGAATTCTTTTCGAGGCAAGATTATCTATCGAGATTTTAAGGAGTCTCATGGTCCGCTAAGCAATTTATTTTATGGTTTTCTTCTGAAAATAAAAACGCGCGCGCGGGAATCCGTTTCGACATTTTATTATCTTCGCTACTTCAATATTTTAATCATTTTTGGGACAGCGATATTAGTAGGTTTAAGTGCCTTTCGTCTTGCCCCCCAGAAAATTGTACCTGCGATAGCAATTTTAATTTTTTTCACTAGTCCCGCCACTCGCACTCTTGCTTTTCGAATTCGTCCGGACTGTTATGTGGCTCTGTTTTCTTCTTTGTCCTTCTATCTCTGGCTAAAACGGAAGCATTTTTTTATGGGAGTCTGCCTGGGGCTAGCTCTAGGATTTCATGCGAAATATTTACCCATCAATTTAGTCGTCTTAGTGGCTGTTTGGTTTTTATCTCAAGAAAATAGAAAACCATTCAAATCTATCTTGGTGGGAGAGGCCTTGATTGTGCTCAGCATTTTCGGCTGGTTTTGGTATCACAGAGCCCTATCTTTTACTTTGGATGGTTGGTGGGGGAACGGGTTTAGAACAGCTTACCAGAGGTTTTGGGTGGAGCGGGACTTCACCAGATTAGTCCGAGTCGTGACCTTTTCTGATAACTGGATGTTATCGATCCTGATCTTATTTTCTTTAGTTTGGGCGATTTATTTTTTAAGACGAAAAAAACTGAAATGGAGTTCGGATTGGACGATGGGTTCTGCCTATTCTTTGGCAAGTCTCATGTTTTTGTTTTCGCCCGTTTGGAGCCACGCTTTTGTTTTTGTGCTGCCAACCGGTTTACCGTTTTTGGTGGCTAGTTTGCTATCGGCACCTAAATTTCGGAATGTTGTTCCTTTAGTCCTGGTAGCCCTCTGCGGCTTCTGGTTTATTTCAGATTTGAAACAGCCAGATAGGGGGAAAGACCTTTTAAGGGGGCAATTGCAATCGTTAGATCTGGCCCTCAGGGAGACTAAAAGAACCGACCGAATATTTTATATATGGACGAGCCGCTGCCCCGCTTACGTATTTAACGAAGATCCGTGGAGGAATTGGATGAACCCATTCCGCAGAGACAACTCTACCGATCCTATCCGGATGCTTCCGCCGATTAATTATCTATCGATTCATCCCATGTTTTTGGGACTGATGTCCGAAGATGAAAGAAACTATATTCAGAGCCATTTCAAAGTTGAGGGATGTTTTTGGTCGAGAATCAAATAAATGAAATTTAAATAATGTCTAAGTTTTTTAGCAGGGACGTTTCGGATGAAAAAAAATCAGAAAGATTTCAAAGCCCACAACTTGAATACAGGGATTCAAAACCCACGGTGTCCAAGTTTTAAATAGATAAAGTATAATGATTTTGTGGGTTTCTGATTTTTGGTAATTTAACTGCCGAAAAGTTCGACAACCGGTGAAGTTTTAGTCAGCTGTAAAGGAATGGCAGATGTTTTGCTCCTAGGTTTATCATCGGGATTTTGGGGATTTTATGGGAAAACGAGTATGGGGCCTTCTTCTTCTTTGGGGAAGTTTGGGAGGCGGGGCGATTGCTAGGTCAGAGGAAAGTTATCTTCCTACTCAAAGACAAATTCAGACTCTCAGGGATCGTTCGGATTGTTCTATCTATGCGGCTATCAGGGGCAGAACAAAGAGGCGATACCGTGAGCTATTGACGGCTCAGGCGAAGATTAAACAGATTGCAAAGCAACGTCGGGAGGCTTTGGTATTATGTGGGGCACCTTCTGAAGCTTCCCGACGGGCTTTGCAAGACGATGAATTAGCAGCTAGATGTCCCAGAGATTATCAAGAGTGGTTGAAAACAGGGGAGTCCTACCTCATCAATCAAGCGGAACTGAATGAAACTTTTCGAAACTTGCAGAGTCTAGCGGGTCTTATTTCTTATCAATGTGGGAGAGTGCCAGAAGTTCCCGACTCTCTTCCTCCAGAACCTCAAGCAGAACCTCAAGAGGGATCCTCAGAAGTCACCCCAGCCGAAAACCCATCTTGACGCAGCGCCTCATAAAGGACGATCGATGCACATTGGGCCAAATTCAGGCTTCTCACAATTTCAGTTCGCATGGGAACCTTGAGGAAGAGCTCTGGGTATTTTTTCCATAGATGCTCGGGGAGTCCTTTGGTTTCACTTCCGAACACAAAGTAGGTTAACTTTTCTTTAAAAGACCGGCTCCAAAAAGACTGGTCTCCGAATTTACTGAAGAAAAATAAGTGTTTGGGCTTTTCGCTTTCTAAAAAAGCATCCCAAGATTCATGGTTTTTGACCTGAACATGGGGCCAATAATCTAAGCCCGCTCGTCTGACAGAAGCCTCATCTACTTGAAATCCCAAAGGGTGAACCAAATGCAAAATGGCCCCCGTACAAGCACAAAGCCGGGCGATTGAGCCCGTATTTTGGGGAATTACCGGTTCAACCAAAACGATATTAAAAGACTTAGTTTCCATAGGACAACCCATTAAATACTTGAGCTGGACTCAATGCGCCACTAGAATCCGGGCCCATGTCGGAAACCAAGAAAAGCCTCTACATTAAGACGTTTGGATGCCAAATGAATGTCTATGACTCAGATCGAATGTCTGGGCTTTTGGAATCTCAGGGCTATCAGCTCGAAAAAGATATTAGAAAAGCAGACGTAGTGCTGATTAATACCTGCAGCATTCGGGATAAATCGGAACATAAAGTTTTAAGTCTTTTGGGTGAATTACGACCCCTAAAACAAAAGAACCCAAACAAAGTTTTTGGGATTACGGGATGTGTGGGGCAGCGGATGGGGCGAACCCTACTTCAAAGAGTTCCCCATTTGGATTTAGTCATGGGACCCGATGCGATTGATCGAGTGGGCGGTCTGGTTGGAAAAGTCTTGAATGAAGGTAAGCGTGTTTTAGATGTGAATTTTGATGCTGACCGAAACAGAACTTACAGCCAGCCTTCAGTCGTTCATCGCGCAAAACCTTCTGAGTTTTTGACGATTATGAAGGGATGCGATCATTTTTGCACCTACTGCATTGTTCCCTTTACTCGAGGCAGAGAAAAAAGTCGGCCAATCGCAGAAGTCCTCTCAGATGTCAGAAGTTTTGTAGAAAAAGGAACTAGAGAAATTACTTTTCTGGGGCAAAACATCAATACTTACGGAAAAGGAACTTCTGAAAACTTGGCTCAGCTGATTGAGCAAGCGGATCAAATTGAAGGGCTAGAGAGAATCCGTTATGTAACCTCTCATCCCCGAGATTTGGGAGAAGACCTCATTGCTCAGTTTGGTCATATTTCTAAATTATGTCCTGCTCTGCATTTACCCTTTCAAGCCGGTAGCGATTCCGTTTTGAAAGCGATGTCCCGACTCTACACTCAGAGCCAGTATTTAGAAAAAGTGGCAAGACTTCGGCATTATTGTCCAGACATTGCGCTTTCGGCCGATGTGATTGTGGGCTTTCCAGGTGAAACAGATGCTGATTTCAAAGAGACTTTGAAGGTTCTCTCAGAAGTCGAGTTTGCGGGAGTGTTTATGTTTAAATATTCTCCCCGGCCCGGCACTCGCGCTTTCTCCTATGAAAGTGAAGTGCCCGAATCCGTAAAAGATGAAAGATTGCATCAAGCTCAGGCTTTGGTGCATTCTATTCTTGATAGACAAAACCGCTCTTTGATTGGAAGCAAGACTTATGTTCTAGTTGAGTCACTAGACAAAAAAGAAAAGTTTTTCACTGGGCGCAATCCCCAAGGTAAAATTGTTCATATCTTCAATGCCGGGACAGCTTGTGTTGGAAAAACAATTGAAGTTGAAATCACTGAGGCAAATGGCTCTAACTTGAGAGGGTTTTATGTCGGAGCACCGAGAACCATCAGAGAAGACGGATCCGTATCTTCCCCATCTATTTCACAAGCCTCAAATTGATCCGACTGTTTTTCTTGCATCGGGATCTAAAATTATTGGGGATGTTCAAATCGGAAAAGACTCCAGCGTTTGGTTCAACACTGTAATACGGGCTGATGTAAACTTTGTTCGCATTGGAGAGCGAACTAATATTCAGGATTTGACTCTAATCCACGAGTCCTACCAAGCTAGCCCCACCCGCATTGGCAGCGATGTTACGATTGGGCATTCATGTGTTCTTCATGCGTGCACGATTAAGGATTTCTGTATGATCGGTATGGGGAGTGTCGTTTTAGATGATGCAGAACTAGGCGAGTTTGTTTTATTGGGAGCCGGAAGTTTAGTGACCCAGGGTATGAAAATTCCCGCTTACAGTAAGGTTCTCGGGCGACCCGCTAAGGTGGTGGGCAAATTGACCGAAGCTGAGATAGAAAAGCTCAAATGGCTCTCCCAGCACTATGTTAAATTGAGTCAAATTTACCGCGCTAAGCCGTGGACATCTTGTCTAATTGACTCCTGAAATTTTTAAGCGCAGTTTCCTTGAATGAACTTCATACCTGCCCTTGTCCTAGTGATCTTTTCGATAAATAGTTTCTCAGCCCCCCTCATGGACCTCACCTCCCAAGAGGTCATGGAAACAGAAAAACGGATTCAGGAATTCGTCTCGTGGCCGGCCAAGCCCGAAGCCATGGACGTTCAAGGAACTAAATTTGATCCGGTGACGGGTTTGCCGTTGCTTTCTCATTCGGAATTATCCCATGGGGCTAAGCCGTCTCAGATTCCACTGCTTCAGCAGGCTCAACTCAAGGGAACTAAAAAGTATCAGAGTTGGTACTGTCGAACCGTTTTGAAAAAAATATCACCTCTGTTTCCCTGCGGAGAAATAAGGACTTGGGGAGACTTTCAAAGAGATGATCGAGTTTCTGATTTAGCTGAATCCTGGGTAAAGGAAGTCACTTACTCGCCTGATGAAATTCCTGTGAAAGGAGAGTCTGAAAGACCGCTTTGGTCTGATGATTACTGGGCGATGCAACAGGGGCTCACCTCATATCGTTATTCGGAAGCGAATTGGTTTGAAAATTATCGAGCTGCCATTGAGTCTTACGTTCAACCCCAAGCTTGGCGCGCTCTGCGAGACCAAGGCATTGAAAAAATTAATTCGGAAATTGTTAAATGGTCTCCCTCAGAAAAGTACGATCTTTCCATTCAGGACATCGAATTTTCTTTGACCAATGAGCAGAAAAAGGAAGGCCAATGGTATGAAGACGAAGAAGGCGAAGTAGAAGGGTGGATGGGGCTTTGCCATGGTTGGGCTCCAGCATCGATCATGGTTCCGAGGCCCTCAAAACCTGTAGAGTGGTTAGGTCCGACCGGGACTACTGTGGTGTGGTATCCGAACGATATCAAAGCCATGATCACTTTGGCTTGGGCCAATGGGGAATGGGAAAGTAATTTTGTGGGGCGTCGTTGCGAGCAAAAAAAAATAAAAACATTTCCGAATGGAAGAATCAATTCCCAAGACTGCTTTGATAACAATCCCGCCACTTTTCATTTAGCATTGGGAAATATGATTGGAAAAGAAAAGGCATCGTTTGTAATGGACAAAGCATACGATTATCAAGTCTGGAATCAGCCCATCGTGGGTTATGAGTTTGAATATTTCAATCCCCTCAGGCCAGAAGAGAAAAGTAAAAACTGGGCCGAAGTAGCGGTGAATTATGACCACAGGTTTAAGAGAAGGGATCGATTTCAAAAGCCGCTTACTCGAGGGAAGTTTCGGGAAGGAGCTGAGCGAATGCGAAACCTTCGAACAGAAGCCCAAGATGCCCATATAGAAAAAGTGGTGGGAGTAATTGCAAAAGTGGTTTACCTAGTTGAAACAACTCCTCCAGATTTTGGACCTAGACCTAGTCGAGACAACTACGGCCGAGATATTTATCTCTATGACCTAGAAATCACAAAAGAGAGCGAACAGTGGGTGATTACTGGGGGCGAATGGTACCAAAATAATCATCCGGACTTTCTCTTCGTTCCCCGAAAAGATTCTATCGCTAAAGCTTACTGGGATACCTTAGAAGGGAAACCGGAGCAGATAGGTCCCCTAGCGAGCCAAAAAAGTGGTTACCCGCTCTGTAATGTTTTAACGGGATTGGTCGAGGGCTCAGCCCAAGACAGCGTTTCCTACAATTGTAAGGCTCGATAATAGACTTATTCTTCTACGATGCCGTAATAAGTCAGGCCCAAGTGATTTATTAGTTCTTCTTTGCCCAAAAACCGCAAAGTGTTGTGCAGTTTTAAGAGTTGAACTTGTAAATCATGCTCAGGTTTCAAACCTTCTGCTGCAAGAGGACTCTTGAAGTAGAATGATAGCCATTCTTGAATGCCATAGAAATTACTTCTCTGAGCAAGATCCATGAAGAGAGCCAAATCAAGAACGATAGGAGCCGCCAAAATACTGTCTCTGCAGAGAAAGTTGATCTTAATCTGCATCGGGTATCCTAACCAACCCACGATATCAATATTGTCCCAGCCTTCTTTGTTATCACCGCGGGGAGGATAGTAATTGATTTGAACTTGGTGATGAACTTTTCCGTAAAGAGTTGGGTAAGTTTCGGGTTCCAGAATTTGTTCCAAAACAGACAATTTAGAAACTTCCTTCGTTTTAAAGGAGCCTGGGTCTGCCAAGACTTCTCCGTCTCGGTTTCCAAGAATGTTCGTGGAGTACCAACCAGATAATCCTAACAAGCGAGACTTTAGACCTGGAGCTATCAAGGTCTTCATAAATGTTTGGCCGGTCTTGAAATCACTTCCACAAACAGGCACTCGAAGCTCTCGAGCAAGTTCTTGAAGAGCTGGAATTTCAACGCTTCGGTTTGGAGAACCGTTAGCGTAAGGCACTCTCTCCTTAATGGCTGCGTAAGCGTAAATTTGGCTCGGAGCAATCATCGGATCATTTTCAAGGAGAGCCTTTTCAAAAGCCTGAACTGTTTGATGGCAAGGGCTGGGCTCTGTGTAGCGCTCGGTGCTAGCACACCAAACCATGACCAATCGATCAGCCATTGCTTTTCTTAAAGTTTCGAATGTCTTCTCTGAGTTGGTCAGCAAGATCCATTTTGGTCTTACCTTTTTTTACGTAGTCACCAGAGATTTGCGTGATGTAGTTTGGATCAAAAACGGCTGGCATCGGCTTTATTTGAGATAGCTCGTTTTTCAGTTGGCTTAGCAGTTCTGGTTCCAGAACTTTTGCTTTGGCGGCTGCTTCATAAGCGGAGTCAGGAAAAATATCCCAGCCCCCAAATACGAGGTTATTCAAACCAGCCAAAGGAACAAAATCTTTTATCGCAGCAGAACGGTTTTCACTGCGCTTTCCCAAACGTAAACGTCCCATTTGCGTTAAAGAACCGATCGGCTCTGATAGGCCTTTTTTTACGGCTTCGACACCGGCAATAAAAGTGGTTGAAACAGCACCCATGCCTGGTAACAGAACGCCTAGTTTGCCTGAGGCAGGTGAAATAGAAACTTCAGTTTTTGTCATGATTTTATTCCTCGCGTCAGCTTTTAACCATGTTTTAGTCAACTTGGAAAGAATAATTTAAAAAAACCGTGCGATATAAAAGATTATTAAATACAATTACTTAATGGCGGCTTGGCAAGGACTTTTTAAAGCTTCAGATGGAACTTCACTTTATTATGAAGTTCAGGGCGAGGGAAAACCCCTCGTTTTCTGTTATGGACTAACTTGCCGTAAGGAGCACTGGCACCACCAAATTGAGCATTTTTCTCAAAAGTATCAAGTCATCACTTTTGATTATCGAGGGCATCACTGCTCTTCGATCCCTGCAAATGACCAGCATTTGACTCTGGATTGGTGTGCAAAAGATTTAGTGGCCTTGTTTGAGCACCTAGAGCTGAAAGAAGCGGTCGTTTTAGGGCATAGTTTTGGAGTTCCCGTTCTTTCTAAATTTATTCCGCTTCTTCCAGATAAAGTGGCGGGGGCGGTTTTTGTTTGCGGTTCGGTGACCAATCCATTCGCCAATATGTTTCACTCCAATCGAATGACTCGGGTTCATCACCTTACGTCTGTAATTCAGGATCAAGTTCCCGAGCTAATGGCCAGAATCTGGCAAAAGTTTACTGAAAAAAATCGATTAAGCTTTTTGATGACATCGCAGTTGGGATTTAATGCTTCTCGCGCCCAAGAGAAAGATGTTCTGAATTACATTGAAGGAGTCAATCGGACTCCATTTCATATCTTTTATTCTTTAATCACCGATTACTCTCGCTATGATGGGCGTCCTATTTTGAAGCAGATTCAGTGTCCAACTCTTTTGCTGGCCGGTGATGCCGATCACATTACCCCTTTTTCCCTCCAGGAGGAGATGGCAGATCTCATACCGAATTCTCATTTGGTAAAGATTTCCGGGGGAAGTCACAATGCCCACATGGATTTTCCTGATAAAGTAAATCGTTCCATTGATTCTTTTTTGGCTGAATTGGAATTTAAATGAAGACCTTGGTCTTTCTTTTGGGAATGTTAACTGTTGGAGCTTGTGCCCCTCTCAAGATCCACGAACGTACTCCTTCGAGGCCATTGAGTCGTGATGAATTTCTTCTTGAACAGACGCGCAGAGAGGAGAAGCTGACTTCGGTAGAAGGAAAACTTCATGTTCGATACTCGATAAAGCAAGGATCCTTTTCAGGCGATGCCCGTTTTATAAAACATGAAGGCCAATCTAGATTTGAGGTCAGCGATCCGATGGGCCGTGTTCGGTACTGGTTGATTGGTGACCCGATGGGGATCCTGGCCTTTTACGATTCTGATCAGATTGCTTATTCTGCGGGCGACGGAGGCAGAAATTATTTTCGAAAATTCTTTGGCATGACGCTGACTTGTCAGGAGCTCGAAAATCTGTGGACAGGGGTTCTCCCGAAAACGTGGCGAGAGAAAATGACAGAAACGTGGCTAAATGATTCGGGGGTCTATCGAGGGCAAATTGAAAAAGAAAAGGGCCAGTTGATTCAGTTTGAAGTCTCAGAAAACAACCGGGAAATTAAGCGGGTTTTCTTAAATCAGGAAAAAAATTCGTTTGAGGTAACTTTTGACGATTTTGATTCGTGTTGTGCTCAAGGGGGAACGGAATTGATTTTGGGGCACGCCGTGGCAATTAAATTGCCAGACCCAGCTGAGAAAATTGAGTTAGAATGGGATGTATTAAATATTTTGGGACAGACACCAAACCCACTGAGTTTTAATAAGAAACTTGGAGGGCGAGTTAAGGTCATTAGTTTAGACAAGGAAAGAAAAAGACCATGAATAAAAAAATCAGTTCCCGAGCTGCTTCGAATATGCCGACCTTAAGAGAATTATTATTGAAAGATAAATATATTTCATCCTCCCAGGCGACGGATTTAGACCGATTATGCTTTGAAACCGGGATTAATTTTTCGACTGCTTTGATGTTTAAGGGATATTGTTCTGTTTCAAGGTTGGCTCAGCTTCTTGAAGAGAGACTTTCTATTCGGTATTTTCCGATAAAGTCTATTCCGGGAATGGGAAAGATTAAAAATTTGATTAGTGAGGAAAAAGCCAAAGAACTACAAGTTTTTCCCCTGACCTTGATTGAAGAGTCGGGGCAAAAAGTTATCCTTTTAGGAATGACCGATCCCTTGGACCTCCCGGCCATCAGAAAAATTGAATTTCTAACACACCTAAAAGTTCAACCGGCTTTTTTGCCATTAGATGAGCTTCAGGATCTTTATTTAAAATATTACCGAAGAGGGCTTGAGATTTTTCCGGTCGAAGTCACTTTCTATGGCGAAAAAACTTCCGTTAGCCGAGCGAGTGCTATCAATACGGCCAAAGACAATGAAATAAATTCAGATGAAACTAAATTAGGAATAAAAGCACTGGTTCAGCTTTTGGTACGAAAAGGATTTATTACGGCGAGTGAATTTGAGGGAGAATGCCAAAAGCTTCTTCTTGAAGCTTCTAAAGCTTAATGGCTGATGACTTTTTTGGAAATCCGAAGAATTAAATCCACAGTTTCTTCTACTTCCGAATCGACCAAAGGAAGATAGAGAATATCAAAAATTCCTGCTTGGTAAGCTTCTCTAATAAAGGAATTCTGTTTCTTTGAATTCTGTTTTTTGAGCATGAGTACAATCGGAGCATTAGAAAATTTCTCTAAAACAGAAATCAATTGAAGGGGGTTGGTCCAAGAGAGGTCCGCTCGAATAAGAACAAAAGCTGGTCTTGAGTGTGAGAGAGCCTTAAGGAGATCTTCCTCAGAAAAAATTGCACAAACGGGGTGCCCTTTTGATGAGTTAATAAGGTTTTCACGAATCGTTTCTTCCCCAATATAAAACCAAGGTGAAACCATCCGTCCCGGAAATGGGATAACATTGGACATTTAATTTTTCCCCCGGAATTATTCTAGTAAACAGATCAAATTTCTGTCCATGAATTAAAAGCGAAATAGGTTTTTCCTGATTTGGCGCAGGCGCAACGAGTCAAAAAGAAAGAACTTAAGTGAAATCGCCAAATTTCCGACACAATCAGTAAGAACTTTTGGGGGAAAGAGCGCCATGGAAAAAATTCTTGTCGTCGAAGATAGCAAAGATTTCCAATTTTTAATTCAAACTGCTCTCAGTGGGGACTACAAAGTGGTTTGCGCTGAAAATGGTCGTCAGGGTGTGGATCTTGCCCAGGAATTTAAACCTGATTTGATTATCCTAGATATTTCACTTGGTGAAATGGATGGATTTGAAGTTTGCCATCTTTTAAAGCACAACAAAGAAACTGCTCATATTCCGATCATCTTTTTATCCTCCAGAGTCGACACCCACAGCAAGGTCATGGGATTTGATTTAGGAGCCGAGGATTTCTTGGAAAAACCATTTGAAGCAGGAGAACTAAAGGCTCGAGTAAGAGTAAGACTGCGCCAAAGCCAGACCAGTAAAGAAAACATTTCTGTATTCGAAGTGCCTGGACTCAGAATCGATTTCGTACGTCATCGCGTTTTCATCGAGGAAAAACAAACATTGTTTTCGGCTCTTGAGTTCAAACTATTGTCATTTTTTGTGCGTCAGCCAGATCGTGTCCTTTCACGTGAACAAATTCTAAACAGCGTTTGGGGTGTAGATACCTTTGTGACGGATCGTGTAGTTGATTCACATATTCGTAGCATCCGTAAGAAGCTTGGGTCTTACAAAGACCACATTGAGTCTATCTATGGCGAGGGATATCGTTTTAATCCCGCACCGGCATCCCATCAGAAAAAAGATAAAACTCAAAAAGCTGCTTAATCGGCAAGTTGAGGCTATAATGGATGCATGCAACGGCGTCCCTTAGCTCTTATCCTTGCTTCCTGCGTTTTTCTCTTTTCCCCGCTGAATCTTATCTACCAGTTTCTTCATGGTGAAAAATTTAATTCTGTTGATTGGCTTTTGACTGGTTTATTACCCCTGGGTCTGTGTGTTGGACTTTTAAGGGTCAATCGTATCGCTTGGTATACCCTGTTTGGCTTTGTATTTCTGTGGGGGGTTAGAGACCTTCATGGGCTTCAAAGTCCAGCTGGTAACTTAACCCAAGTGTTACTGCATCTCTTTGTTTATGCGCTAAGTTTGACCTATTTTATTAATCCGAGAATAAAACGGCTTTATTTTGATCCCAAGCTGCAATGGTGGAGAACTAAGAAAAGATATGAGACCCACGGGCCTGCTATTATTCAGTGTGGAACAAAAACCCACTATCCCACCTTAAAAAACATTTCCGAGGGGGGCTGTTTTCTGGAGACGCCACACATCCAAGACCAAGCTGAACAAATAGTCATCACCATTCCGCTTCCTAGCCCAATCCCAGAATCAAGTCTGAGATTGAGAGGAGAGGTTCGTTGGGTTTCCTCAAAACCAGAAAAAATGGGAATGGGAATTCAATTTCTCAATCTCTCCAAAGAGGATCGATTTAATCTAAAAAAATTCGTTGCCCAACATTAGTCCCCAAGAGATGATGGGAACCATGTACTCCAAAGAGCTTCCTTTAAACGAACGAAAAATAGCTCGTTGTCGAAAAATTGCTGCTGAAATAGGCAATGAAGTAGCATCCCTCATTCATCAAAACTCAACCGTCGGAACCGAACGAGGAATTCTGCGGATGCTCGGCTTAAATGGAGCTTTGAAGCATCAGGGACTCCAATACCCGGTGGCCAATCTGATCGTAGACCAACTCAAGGAAAATAATCGCCTTCAAGAAGGCGCTCTTTTTTGGGTTGCAAATGCGCTTTTGTCGGAAAATATCAAGATGGACGTTCTAGAAAAGGGGATAGCGGAACGAACGATCAATATTGGAAAAGTTAAACCACAAGACCTAAAAAAGACTCGAAAGTATGCACAGGAATTAGCTGAAAAAGCCTATCGAAATCTTAAGACCTATCGAGAAAAGAGAAAAAAAATCATAAGTCAGCAGAAGGACCCGTTGCGAGAAAAACGGCCTCTGAAATATGTCATTGTGGCTACTGGAAATATTTTTGAAGATGTCACTCAAGCAAAAAGTGCAGTTTATGATGGGGCGGATATTATTGCGGTCATTAGAAGCACGGCCCAGTCACTTTTGGACTACGTTCCTCATGGGACAACCACGGAAGGATTTGGGGGAACCTACGCAACTCAGGGAAATTTTAGAGTGATGAGAGAGGCCCTAGACGCTCTGGGACCTGAGGTAAAAAGATACGTGCGTCTTACGAATTATTGTTCGGGTCTCTGCATGAGTGAGATCGCAGCTTTGGCTAGCCTGGAAGGCCTGGATTGTCTTTTGAATGATGCGATGTATGGAATCTTATTTCGAGATATTAATCCCCGTCGCACATTAATTGATCAGCATTTTTCTAGATTAATTTGCTCAGTCTCGGGAATCTGGATCATGACGGGTGAAGATAATTACATGAAAACAACTGATGCAGTTAAAGCAGGCGATCAGGTGTTGGCTTCCCAATTTATCAATGAAGTATCGGCTCTCAATGCGGGAATGAAACCAGAGCAAATGTCCATCGGACATGCGATGGAAATGGATCCCGCTTACGAAAAAGTAATTCTCATGGAAATTGCTCGAGCTCAGATGACGAGGCAGATTTTTCCCAAAGCGCCACTGAAATACATGTGTGCGACGAAGTATAAGAGTGGTGATATTTTTACGGCGCATGCTTTGGACACGATTTTTAATCTCATTGGAGCGATGACCAATCAGGGGGTTTTACTTCTGGGAATGCCGACGGAGGCAATTCATACTCCTTGGATGCAAGATCGCAGTGTCGCTTTACGTAACATCAATTATGTTCTTAATGGCAGTTTGGGGCTTTCCGATGAGTTTGGATTTAATACGGAGGGCTTTATTGCGAAGTTTTCTCAGAAGGTTTTGGATGATTGCTTAACATTGTTAGAAAAGATCCATCGGGATGGGTTTTTTAAGGCCATTGAAAAGAGAGTTTTCGCTGATGTTTCGCGGACGATTGGGGGCGGAAAAGGCGCAGACGGGGTTTTTGAAATCGATCGGGATGTTTACTTAAACCCATTTTTCAAGCTGATGGGGAGTAAGATCTAGCTATGGCCGAGATTAATCTACACCAGCTGCTTCCCTATGGAGATACGACTCAAGATGGGGCCGTCCAGTTGAGCTTTACTATGCCGGTTGAGCCATCGGCTAAAGCCAGAGAGGCTGCGACTCAATTAGTTCGAAGTTGGGGATTTTTTGACGTTAAGATTGCCCATATGTCTTTGATTGGTGTGGGGTACGCTTTTTTTGTTGTGATGGCTCGCACTGAAAAAAGTATCGATTACACTAAAGTTGAAGCACCGCAACTCGATCTTCAAAAAAGAGATTATAAAGAAATTGATAAGAAGATACTCCAGGAAGTTAAGCGACCGATTCGATTAGTGGGGGCAACAACAGGATTCGATGCTCACACCGTGGGATTAGATGCCATTTTAAACATGAAGGGATTTGATGGTGATATCGGGCTGGAGCGGTACAAAGGCTTCAAAGTAGTCAATATGGGCAGTCAAGTGCCCACTGAAGAGTTAATTGAGCGTGCGATCAAAGAAAATGCAGATGCGATTTTGCTTTCGAAAGTTGTCTCACAAAAAGATATTCACATTCACGACATGCGTGATTTGATTTCTCAGTTGAAAAAAAGAGGTCTTGAAAAAAGATTTATCCTGGTAGTTGGGGGACCGAGAGTGACTCATAAGCTTGCCTTAGAGCTAGGTTATGATGCAGGATTCACCATCGGAAGTCGGCCCAGTGATGTTGCTAACTTCATTTATGAAAAAATGGTCGAGAAAAAAAATGGCAAAAACAAAAAATAAAATTGTTGGTCGACAAAAAGAATTAAAAGCCTTGAAAAAGGCCATTAGCCTTAATCGGAACGTATTAATTGAAGGTCCTGTGGGAGTCGGAAAAACTTTTTTAGTCCGTGAAGTGTTGGAGGAATTGGATCGCGATTTTGAACGAGTGGATGGAGATACTCGATATACAGAAGGCAAATTGACTGGATGGTTTGATCCCCCTCTGGTTTTGAAAAAAGGGTATGTTGCGAGCTGTTTCATTGAAGGACCTTTGGTATCTTCAATGAAAAAAGGAAAAATTCTTTTTATTAACGAATTGAATCGAATGCCCGAAGCCGTACAAAATATTTTGTTACCGGCCATGGATGAACGACATATTACGATACCAAAATTGGGTCGAGTCGATGCAAAACCGGGATTTTTAGTAGTGGCAACTCAGAACCCACGAGAGTTCACTGCGACCCATGCGGTCTCTGAAGCCTTGTTGGATCGCTTTGAGATGCTGCCGCTTCATTACCAATCCCGTGAGGAAGAGCTTCAGATTGCGGCCAATCAAACAAAGGGGAAAGTACCCTCCGAACTTTTAGAACGAGTCGTTGATATTGTACGGGCGACTCGCAATCACCCTTCAATCAAAAGGGGGGCAAGTATTCGCGCTGCTTTAGCTATTATTACTTTGGTTTCTGGGGGCATGGATTTGGAAGAGGCTTGCTTGATGGCTTTGCCTTCTCGGATTGAAATGATTTCCTCAGATGAGGACGCTCTGCAAATCATACGAGAACTCGTTTCCGCAGACACTTTTTCGGAGTTTAAGGAAAAAAAAAGCCCACAAAAATCAACAAGAGCTTAGAAAATAAGGAACTCGCACGAATAGTGGAAGTATTTCTCCCGCCCGAGCTTGCCTCTCAAACGGTTTTTGAAGGATGGGAAACTGGTAGCGAAAATAGACAAACTGAGCTGATGCGGCAGCTTTATTTTAAGCAGCTTCATACTTCACAGGTCGACAAGAAAAGCGATCAAGCCTTGGTGTCTCTTATTTTGGAACATGCAAAGAAGGTGATTGCTCATCCTGCACGGCCCACGCAACTCAAAACAGAATCCTTTCTTGAAAAACCAGATGCTGATTTGGCGATTGAGGAAACGATAGAAGAAACTCCCTTGGTAGAGGGCCCGGAACACTTGTTGGTCCAGTATCAACTGGAAAAGCCCTTTTCCTGCGTGGTGATACTGGACACAAGCTCTTCGATGTCAGGGGATAAGCATTTGCTCGCGAGCATTGCCGTTGCAGTTTTAGTTCTCGAAGTAGCTTCGAAAGATAATGCACTTGTTGTTTTTTCCTCAGAGGCGAAAACGATAAAACGGTTGGGGGGCATTGAGAGACCCGAGGACACTCTTTTAAGATTTTTGAAGCATCAACCCAAAGGCTTTACAAACATTTCAGCGGGACTCCAAGAGGGGTTAAATCAACTCAAATCATCAATGTCTCGTAAACGAAAAGTAGGTTTGATTGCTACCGACGGCCGTTCAACAGAGGGGGGAGATCCACTCAAAACCGCCTCTCAATTTGATTTTTTAGTCGTCCTGCATCTTTGTGGAGCTGGGAGTGATCTTGAAGCTTCCCAAGCCATTGCTCAAGCCGGAAAGGGAATTTGTTTGCAGGTTGAAAAATTTGAAGATCTCCCGCAAAGACTCTACGAGGCATTAAGAATGTTATCTCGGAGATAATTTAGAGATCATTTGGGCGGAGGCTGAGGATCGGCGCAATTAGCGCAAGGTCTAGCAATCGCACTCGCTAAAGCAGTCCATAATTCCAAGATTCTACCATTCGAATTTCTAATGATAACCGCCACAGTGACTGAAATGACCAGCACTAAAAGAATGTACTCCACCAAGGTTTGGCCCTTTTTTGATCTCAGTCCCATAGGCTGATCATAACATGAACCAAAGTTTCCAGTCGGCAGCTAAATTTAAAAGGGTGTGAGCCAAGACACACGGCCAAATTCTCCCCGTCTGCCACTGAATAAATCCCAACCAAATGCCGACAAAAAAAGTGTAAACCATTTGAAAAATGAGAAAAAAGAGCTGTCCATTTTCAAAGTTTTGAATATGCCAAATCGAAAAAGCAATCGCAGTTCCCCAGAGTGATACCGGGTAGAGCGGAGCCACCCCCAAGAACCTATTTCTATTTAATCGACTCAAGAGCGAAGTTACCCAACCTCGAAAGAGGAGTTCTTCTCCCAGAGGTCCCAGCAGCCAGGCCCAGATCAGTGGTTTCCACTGCAACGACGGGACTGAACTCATCTCAAGAGGAATGTTCTTAGTTGCCCCGAAGCCGACAGAAATCACAAGGGGCAAAACGCATAGTGTTAAGAGCCGTTTTATTGAGAAAGAGGAGAATACTGGGGTTGCCACGTTAGGAAGTGAAATAAAGAAAACCAGTGCTAAAAGAGGAAAACCGAATTGATTCACCGGACCTAAAATCCAACTAAATAACCGGTAACTCAAGGGAACGAAGCCATACGCCAAAAAACACCCAAGAAAAACTGAAAGAATAAGGGTTAAACTTAACTGTCTTTTATTAGCGATTTGAAAGGACATGGCAGATGTTTTATACCTCATCTACAGATGGAGCAACCCCAACGAATTCTAGTTCGAGCCCCCAATTGGCTTGGAGACCATGTGATGGCTTTAAGCTGTTACCGGAGTATTCGCCAATTTTATCCCTCGAGTTACATTGTGTGTTGGTATCCGGCGGGTTTGAATGGCGTTCTCCCAATGGGTCTTTTCAATGAGGAGTGGGAGTTCAAGAAAGCCGACCTCAAAGACCGGGAAAAGACGCACCAATGGATAAAAAAAGTTAGGGAGGCAAATTTTGATCTCAGCATTAATCTCACAGCCAGCTGGTCGAGTGCTTGGCTGTTTTTCCGTTCAAAAATTCCCAGGCGAGTCGGTTTTTCTGAGAGTGGCAGCCAGATTCTTCTAACGAATTCAAAACCTTTCAGAGGAGTTAAAGCAGGGATTCACAAGTCTCAACTTTATTTAGATTTGCTCTCACTTCTCGGGGGAAAACCTTCTGGTCCCGAAATTGTGACGAACGAAATTAAGCGCGAATCTGATCCGAGTGACTTCTGGATCATTGCTCCGGGGGCGGCCCTTCCACTCCGAGAATGGCCGTATTTTCCAGAATTGATTTTTGCGATCAAAAAAAAATATCCTGAAAAAAAATTAAAAATCGTTGGCACTGCTGTGGAGTCTGCTTGGAAAGCGCGGCTATCAAGATGGAACTTGGATGGCGTGGAAGATTGGATTGGAAAAACATCGCTTAATGAGCTCAAGGAACTTTGTTCAAAGGCTGAGTTAGTCATGGCGAATGATTCGGGCGTAGCTCATTTGTCTTCTACGTTGGCTCGAGCCCGAACGTTAGTTTTGTTTGGCCCCGGAAATCCCACCTATATCGCACCGCAGGGCCCGAAAGTGATCCCCGTTTTGGCTCACCCAAGGGTTGCCTGCAGCCCCTGTGAAAAATCCTACTGCCGGGCCCCTGAGGGATATCAAAAATGTCTTAAGGATATTTCGGTAGAAACCGTACTAAAGCAGGTAGAAACTTCCCTGTCCCTTTGACAACCAGGGCGATAAACCTTTAGATTGGAAAACTATGAAAAAATTTTCTATTCTTATTTCTGTATTGGTTTTTTCTTTCTTAGCAAATGCGACTGAGCAGGATTCACTTAAGCTTCAGTTGGAGAATTTATTTGAGACCTCAAAAAAAGTTAACTCGCCTGAAACTGACAAAGAAAAATCTCGAAAAGAAATTGAGGAGGCAATTGATTGGGATGGAATTGCTCATCTTTGTTTAGGAGAATCCAACTTCAAAAAACACAAAGGAAAAAATTTTAGCGATTTTAGAGAGCTTCTGAGGGAAGTGATTTCAAAAACGGCATTCTCCAGGATGGATAAATTTTGGGCCGGGGGAACCAAAGCTCAGATTGATAAAGTGGACATCCAGGGAGCCAAAGCCCACGTAGCGGCAAAGTTTATTAGTAATGGGGAGACCTTTTCCTTGGATTACTATCTGAACAAAAAGGGTAATCGATGGGTGATTGATGATATCGCCTATGAAGACATGAAATACACAGTGAACATCAAAGAACAGCTAGATGCCTTTTTAAAAGAAAAGCCATTCAGTGAGTTGCTCGTAAAGCTTCGCAAAAAGCGAGACGAACTCGACAAACCCTCTAAACCAAAAAGTAGTTGATAAATTAATTATCGAGATAATTCGCAGTCTAACTCAGCCAAGTGTTTGGGAGCGAGGGGATAGATTTGCTCGTGTGCGATTTGAGCTGTTCCTTCTTCACCCACTAAAACAACTCCCGCCAGGTAGCGGCCGTCACCGGCACGATCCTCTTCGCAAGTATAAGAAACATTGTTTTGTTGAAACTCCCCTTGGCATTTAAGAGCAACCGATCTTCCTGAAAAACTCAAAGTTGCTGTCTTGTAAGTCGGAACTGCGGTTTCTCGGAGCACGAGATTGTAGTGCTCATTTTTACACGTGATGGTTTCTTGAGTTGGGCTTCCAGCAAAAGCCGAAAGGTGAAGGGTCGAAAGCATTAGAACGCTAAATCCGAATTTCATAAAAATACTCCTTTAAAAAGTGCGGAACTGATAACGCTTTTAATGCAATGAGTCAATAGGCAAAAAAAGGTACATTAAAACAGGTAGTTATTAATTGTGTTGGGGCCTTCATTGAGCTGTGCGTCAGTCTGTCGATAAGAAACACTGAGTTACTTGAAGGAGAATTCATGAAACAGTTCTTACTGGCCCTCATTAGTTTTGCCCCCGTTGTTTTTGCCTATGACACCCCTGATTGGGTTCGACAAAAATATCAATCGCTCTACGAATCGAAAATAATTAGTGAAGCAAATGGTTCCACCCAATTTCATCAAGGAAGGCTTTTTAGACGTGGCGGTATTCGCGTTCTTTCATTGAAGGGAGATCAATTCGAAATGGCCTTTCAGCATGGTCGACTTTTACATGAAGACATCCTGAGAGGGGCTCTTCCCGAAACTGCCGCTCTTTTAGAGAAATCAGTACGGAATATTCTTCCAGATATCCCCGTAGTGACTTCCAGTGTGGTTGACTATTTCTATCGCAATTACACAGATAAGATCCTGCAATATAGCATCCAAAACAAAGGGGGAGATCCTTCTCAGGTATTGCTCGAGGCCTATGGCTTAGCAGAGGGCGCTCAGATTCCTCTGGATACTGTGATTCGAGGAGTTTTGGGACCTGAGTCACTTCAAGTCGTCTTGGGAGAGCGATTCAAAGGAAATAAATTACTACCGGCTGCCGGAGCTGCAAACTCTTGCACAGATTTTGTGGTTAGGGGAGAAGCAACGGCTCAAGGGGAGATGGTCATTGGTAGAAATACAGATTATCCTCTCAATGGTTTTTTCGATAAGTTTCCGACGATTCTTTATTACCAACCGACAGATGGAGCCCAAAAATATCTTTCGGTCACCTCTGCAGGTCTTCATAATGCTGGGGTAATTGGTTTTAATGAGTCGGGTCTTTTCATCGGCGTCCACACGATTCCAACGACTGAAGTGTCGACTTCGGGCAATCCTGTATTTTTAGTGGGCCAAGAAGTCATGCGGTATGCGAGAAATTTTGATGAGGCTGTCGCTATTTTTGAAAAATATAAACCAGCGGCAGGCTGGACTTACACTTTAGCTAGTGTTTACGAAAATCGTGTGGCATCGATTGAGCTAACGAATAAAAGAATTGCAGTTCGAGAGTCGCCAGGTGCTTGGCACGCTCAGACAAATCACTACCGTACCTCAGAGTTGGCGAGTGCAAATTTAGAGCTCAATGCTTCAGTAACCGAAGATAGCAGTGCCCGTTTAATTCGAACTGAGCAGCTGATTCGCCAACAGAAGGGAAATTTTTCGGTTGAGGAGGCGGTCAATGTTCTTTCTGATAAGTACGACCCTATAAATCAGGAAATGAAAGGTTTTGGAAATGTCATTGCAGTTCATACGACTTTGTCCAGTGCTGTGTTAGATCCGGCCCGGGGGCGACTTTTCATGGCGAGCGGAATGGGGCCCGTCTCTTTAACTCCCTTCATCGAGCTTCCCTTGATACGAGAATTTGACGAGTCCAATTTTCCTTCAGATGGCTATCAGGTTTTGGAAAACTCCTCTTTTAATCGAGACTTTCCGTTGCTGGCGAAAGCAGAGCAGAAGTTTATCGAGGCCAAAACAGCTTTTGAGACAGAAAACAACTCAAAAAAGGCGAGTGAGATTCTAAGAGAGTCGATCTCACTTGATCCACAGAATTCGGCTTACACTTTTGTTCATGGCATTCTATCTCTTAAAGCAGGAGATGTGGTGGCAGCTGAACAATCCTTTTCAGCCAATCTTAATAAAAAGTATAAGCACTACCGCCTAGCAAGCCTTTACTACTTAGGAAGAATTTGGGCTAGTCAGGGTAAGAACTCTTTGGCCAAACAATCATTTCAAAGAGTGTTAGCAGAGGCGGATCCATTCGTTGAACGAACACTCATAAAAGCCGTGAAAACTTATCTGTCGAAAGTTAAAAAATGGGGAAAAACTCCGCTCAATGCCAGTGCCTTACTCATCTTCATGCCCGAAGGTGACATGCTTGAATATTAATACCTGGCCTACTACGCTGCACCTGCGTTCTTTTTTTTCAGAAATAATTCTAGAATTATGCTCTGCTTAGTCCCTTGTTCTTTGGTGATATTGCAAATATTTTTGCAGAAGGTATGCGGTTCCGTCATTGTCCCAATAAAGAGTGTAAGTTTCACAATGGTTCAAAAGACTGGGCCTACGCTAAGAAGGGCTACTTTAAGACGAAGTGGAACGCGCAGCCCGTTCCACGCTATCGCTGCAGAGATTGCGGAAAGTATTTCTCATCGCATACTTTTCGAGAGTCCTACGGTCAGAAAAAACCCTATCTGAATCAGGAGGTTTTTAAGTGGTATGCCTCCGGTACAACTCTCAGACGAATGGCAATGGTCATGGGCGTGAGCAGGGTGACCATTACCCGCAAATTCCTCTTCATGGCAGAACTTGCTAGAAAGGAACACGTCCGCAGAATTGAAGCTGGTGAACTAAAAACATCCTTAGCGCACTTTGATGAAATGGAAAGCTTCGAACACACCAAATTAAAACCGTTATCTATTGCCTTAGTTGTCAGAGCTAGAACCGGGGAGGTCATTGGAGCACAAACAGCTGAAATGAACTGCAAAGGGCATTTGGCTGCAATCTCTCAAATGAAATACGGGTGGCGTAAAGATAATCGGAACGTAGCCAGAGAAGACGTTTTGCATTTGCTCAATCAGTGCTCCAAGAAATGCCTGGTTGTAGACAAGAAAAC
>Ga0214923_10001734_pt1 | contig 30333 bp, 25 predicted proteins | sample LL1510_MetaG_FD_177993 | JGI IMG/M metagenome (GOLD analysis project Ga0214923, IMG submission 177993) | Freshwater microbial communities from Lake Lanier, Atlanta, Georgia, United States - LL-1510 | ecosystem: Environmental > Aquatic > Freshwater > Lake | place: USA: Georgia | collected...
TTTTGGAACTGTTGAAGATAGATGTGGAATACTAAACTCTGAAGTGGTTGGCAATATTCCTATTGGTGTTTGTGATGGTAAAAAATGTGGTATTTTTGAAGGAAGCAATTATATTAAAATTACAAATGGCATTAGCACAACAGCCTTCAGATCTATATCAATGATGGTTTATATACGGTCAGATCATCCAAGGTGGCCTAGATTATGGGAATTTGATAATACTAATTTGGGAAGATATGTTGGTGATGAAACTGGTAGCGGATGGTGTCAAGATTCTATTTTTGGCTGTATGAGTCCAAATAATGGATTAGGAATCGGATTTTATATACATGAAAACTGTAACGGACCTGCCGGATGGTCACAGGCAAATACAGTCAAAACAGGAAAATGGCACCATGTGGTTTGGGCAATAGATGACAGCCTTGGAGCATTTACGATGTATTTGGATGGGGTTGTTTCAGTCAGAATAGAAGATCCGGCAATAAAAACAATACTGACCAATAAAATATATAAAAACATGTATATTGTAAATAGCGTTGAATATTTTTCTAAAAATGTTGGCGTTGCCTGGTATAGAATGTTTGATTATACAATGACTGGAGAAGATGTAGCAACCGATATGAACAATGGATGGTCTACAGCAACCCTTTTTCCAAAATCATCTGGAACTGGTTGGAAATAGAAGATTTTCCTGCTAAATGAATAAAAAAATGAGAAAATCTTAACATCATATTCATTTTTAAAAAATGGTGTTAAAATTGACATACACTACGTTGTTGCGTATTTACGATGCGGATAATAATAAACTTTCTACGGCAGTAGTTTTAAGAAATCAGGAACTAGTGGAGGTAAAGGAACGTGGAAATACGGTAAAGAATCCGTTTTCCAATGTGAATGAGTGGTTTGCAAAGTATCCCAATGCGACACAAATTACAGTAGGTGATAATAAACATGAGCCTATTGAGGACTATGTAATTAAGCCTTCATCCACGGACGTGTCAGGATCCCCAATTTTAGACTTGTCTGGATCCGTAGTCCAAGATTTGTCTGGATCTGTAGTGAAGGATTTGTCTGGATCTGTAGTCAAGGATTTATCTGGATCTGTAGTCAAGGATTTGTCAGGATCCACACCTCCCAAGGCTAAGTGGTTTGTATGTTGTTCTAGTGCCAGTGTAGCAACTCTTCCAACAGTTCCTCCTCTAGCAGTTGTATCTGACACCAATGTAGTTGTATCTGTAATGAAACGTGTTCCAACTGCCACCGATATGACTTCTGATGTGTCTGGTTCTGAAACCGTTGTTCTAAGGACTCCTGTAGAAGTAGCAATCAAGTCAAAATGGCTAAGGTGCTGGTTCTAAAATAATATAATAATTTTTTATTTTGCCACAGGAACCACCGTTCGTCTCATGGAGGCAGCAGACACCTGTATATCTTTATCTATATTGGGGTCAAAAAATGGCGACATATCAGCACGATTGTCAAATCTGTAACAAGACACTTGACCGTTTTCCGTCGCATTTAAGACGCAATCAACTGCGGCCTCTCTCATAGCGCCAAATAATGATTCTGCCAACTTCTTTTTATCATTCGCAATGGAAAATATGGATTCGTCCGTAGAAACAGATTTATCTTTATTAACCAGTGTCTCATTTACTTTGCGTGTCGCCTTTTGTTTGTTACTAAATTTGGAAATATATGTATAAACCTCAACATTGCGCTCTTCAGGAGGCAACGATTTATGAGAGCAAATACGAATCGCCCTACCTCTAACCTGCTCCAACCTTACATAGTTCCAATAAGGTTCCATAAGATGAACTTGACGAACATTCTCCAAAGAAATACCCTCTGCTCCAGACTGTGTAATCATAAAAACCTGCGCAATAGTACCATTTCTATTATCAACAGCGTCGCCAATCATTCCCTTAATAGTTTTTGCTAATTCTGTGGGCATTTTGGCCCAGTTAGCATTGAAAATATGTTTCAACATATCTCTTTTTTCGGCAGGTTCATCGCCCGTATATAAAATGAACCGCTTTTTCCCAGCATTTGCCGGTTCAAGTAATTCGGGTGAAACCGCCCACTGTCCATTGGCCTGTGAATCAATGTTAAACCGAATATAGTTTTTCTGGAATTCCAGTGCCATGGAAAAAAGACCAAGTCCCTCCAATGTCTTAAATTGACTATATACAAGAGCAGGTCCTTTTGCCGTTTCCAAGTTATTAATAATAGCCTGATATTTGGGGCTGTATATGTTGAGTCCCTCTTCAGAAAATATTTCTAAACCCAGTTTTCTGAAATTAATTAGCGCCTGGTCAATTGCTTCCGTATATGGGTCTGTTTTTTTGGTAACCAGCGCTTCTTCCAGTTCACCTGACTCTTCTACAACTGCTTCAGCAAATATACCCTCTTCTTCATCCAAATCGTCTGTCTTTTTGCGCCCAAGATCGACTTCCAATGCCCTTTTTTCATCACCAGGTTTAGGCCTAGTAATTTTTTCAGGAAACACAAAATTACACGCCGCTCTGCTAAAAATTTTGAATGTTCCCTTTTGGCTTTTCATCACCTCATCATAGCGACCGGCTTTTGGTTTAGCCTTTGCCTTACCCTTTTTGTCACGCTCTTCTTGTTTAATTTCACTAGTTCTTACGGTCGTATAATAATCAAGTTGGTGGTCGCTCATATCAACTGCCACAATTTCATCTTTGATAACCTTTGCTACTAATTCAGGCTTACCGGCTTTATAAAATGAAATTAGTCCAGATAAACGACCCATTAAAACAATATCTTCAGGCTTTTTCAGAGCCAAATTCTCTTTATCAATAAACGTATCAATAAATGGCTTCTCATAATCGGGCAATCTGTGATAAGCACCATATTCTATAGATTTAAACACACGATTGGTAGACCCAACCGATTCCATTAATTGCCGTTCAACCCTTGATTGCCACTCTTCCAAATTTCTTTCACGATCAATCTCCTCCTGTGACGCACCATCGCTCTCATCTCTAACAAATCCACGCATATTTCCAGTTGTTGTATCAACGACCTTTCTATATCCACTTGGAACAGGTGTCATACGAACAGTAGTTATTCCTTTCACCGTAATCATATCAAAAAGATCCACTTCGGGATTTTTTGACATAAATTCTTCTACTTTCTTTGTATTAACGCCTGGCGAAAGTTGCGCCGTAGCATAACGCATGTCCCCACTTAATAAATTAGCAAGAATTCCCAATTCCTGTGGATAATTTATAATAGGGGTGCCTGATAGTGCAACAATTTTTGAGCCGACTGAATTACAGAGCATACGATAGAGCAAATATGTAATAGGGTAACGACGACCACTCTTACAAAATTTAGGCACAAATTCGGCACCCACGGGTTCTTGTTTATAATTATCTTCCAGGTTGCTGTTATTGATTGTACGAATTAAGTTGTGAATTTCATCAATGACTATAACAGCCCCATCAAACATTCTGGCATTATTACAGGCATATTCACGCATTTTCTTTTCACTCAGACCATTGTAATTAATAAATGTAAAACGACTATCTATGTGTTTTTGAATCTGTTTAGAAATTGCCTCTTTTTCAGGACCGGCCAACGCTTTCCAATTTGAAGGTAAAGTGGGGTCAGGTACCCAACCGCCTTTCTGTTTGCGGATTAATTCCAAAGGAAGGCCAAGTGTGTCGTGTAAGAAACTGGTTTCAGCACTTGCCTCATTCCATTTGGCGGGTAAAAATGTCCAATAATTTTCCTGATTAAAGGCAAAAAATCCGCATTTTTGTAATTCACCACGATAATTTCCACGCAAAGAGGCAGGAGTCATAATAAATATTTTGCGTGATCCTGCTCCGTAAAGCGCTTCTGCAGTAGCAATAGAAGTACAAGTTTTACCTGAACCTAAGCCGTGATATACCAGTAATCCACGATAAGGACTAGCCCGTTGTAAATAATCGCGCACGAAAGACTGATACGCAAAAGACTTTAATTCCTTGGACGATGTCTGTGAAGCGGCCATACAGGCATTAGGATCGGGATTTGTAGTAACTGGAGGCAACTGGTATTTATTAAAACTCTCAATAATAAAAGGTACAAATGATTTTCTATTTTCAGGAACAAACTCTTTGGGATTAATTAGTGGGGGATTCAATGGTCCTTTAATCGCCTCTGTTACTTGTAAAATAAGGCCTTTTGTTTCTGTATCTAATTTTTCCAGTTTCGTTTCATCCATTACATAGTCAATTGGTGCTTTTTCAACAACAACCGGCTCTTTTGCCTTCCGCTGATAGACTAATTCGGGACCCTTGTAGGTTGGTTTCACAAGAACCCTTTCTTGTTTTTCTACAGGCATTTCACTCTTTATGGATTCCGGGACACCAAGTCCAATTGGTACAACTTTACTCAAATCTTGTGCTAATTCTGCTTGTGTAGGTATCGGTTTAGCAACCTGTATCTTTGTACGGGTTAATTTTGGGAATTTTGGAGGTCCAGCCTGTGACATCCTCTATTTTCATCGGTACATTTTATTCCCTTATTCTAAACCTTTGATATTATCAAAAAAATTGACGCTTAGTCTTTTCCATTAAGAAATATGAAAATGCCACCATCTTGTTATAATTGCCCTGTTTGTAAAAAAAGGTTTCAACAGGGACACTTGGGAAAACATTTATTGCGCTATTCACCAAATGAATTACAACCATATATTACGAATTATGATAGGATTAAAAGCGAAGGTGAGCATCCTGAAATATTGTGCGATGGGCGAACATATGTTATATGCCCAAATACAAAAACTGCTTTTGAAAAAGTTGGTGGAAAACTAGAGAAAGAGCATAAGACATGCGTTCATAAATATAATAATTACGATATTCAAAACATATCAAAAATAGAGACAAATGAATACAGTCCAATGAGAAAAGATGCCTTAATTAGTTTATGTAAGGCGAAAGGTATAGACGGTTATAGTTCCAAAAAGCACGACGATATTGTACAATTATTGGTGGTTAATGATAAACAATGTAAATCGATTCCACCGGACTCCGTTTGTTTTATCAATCTGGAGGAGCATGAACCACCATTAAAACGGACCTGTAATTGCGCCGATACAATAAACGCTCTTCAAAAAGAATTAGATTTATATAAATCGTGGGCAAATTCTTTAATAACAACAATGCCAGGACATGTAAAACACACGATTACAGAGGCAACACAGCATACAGAGGCAACACAGGATACAGAATCAATAAAAAACCAACTTGTAGAGTTAGATTCAGTAAAGAAACAAGAACCAAAACCAGTAATTACTAAACAAGAGCCAAAACCAGTAATTACTAAACAAGAGCCAAAACCAGTAATTACTAAACCACCCACAAAAAGAAACGCAATTATTATTCCATCAAAGAAGGAGAAGGAAAAGGGCCTCTGGTGTACAACCTGTGAAAGTTGTAACAATGTTGCCCAATACGCAACAGAATTAAAAGCCTGTCAAGTGTGTAATAAAATGTGTCATCGTGATAACGATTTTCACGGATGTTACCACTGGGATTGCGCCGTTTGTGACAAAAAAATATGTAAGGAGTGTAACAAGGCAGCTGGTGGAAACAAGTTATTTCCCTTTTGTTCAACATCGTGTAAAAAGCAACATGTACATTAGCCCGTTATTCATCTGCCTCCCGTTGTGGAGAAGAGGCATCTATTACACCAAACTTTACCAATGCCTTCCTTGATGCCTCCTGCTCAGCCACTTTTTTGTTACGGGCGGTTGCCGTTTCTACAATAGAACCATCTGGTGACAAAACACCCATTGTAAAGGTCCTATTATGTAGCGGTCCCTCAATATGTACCTCCTTGTATTTTGGTGGTTGATGGTAGGTAGCCTGATAGTACTTGAGTAGTTGGTCCTTGTAATTGGTATTTTGTGAAATGAGTTTCGCAAAATCAACATGCGTCTCAAATAGACACACAATCCAGTCAAATGCCCGTGAAAAGGCCTTTCCTCTATCTATTAAGGAAAGATCCCTGTACAGCGCTCCAATCCAGGCTTCCAGCATAGAGCCAAGAATCCGCAAATTGCGTCGCCCATTACAAAGGTCCTCTACATGGCGACTAACAACTAGCCATTTACCCATGCCGATTTTCTCAGCCAAGTGACCCAACATCTTATTATTTACAAGATTGGAACGCAAAGATGTCCAGAATCCCTCTCCTTCACCAGGATAACGCAAACAAAGATATTCGGCAGTAATTGCCTGTAAAATACCGTCTCCGTGATGCTCCAGTTCCTCATTATCGGCAAATTTCAAGGCCATTACATCCTCTGGCTTTGGTACAATTATTAGTTTTTCACCGTTGTTTGGCAAATTGGGACCGTCTGGTCTATCCACATAGGACCGATGAACAAACGATTGACGAAATAATCCAAAATCATTAGGCACATCCTTAACACCATAGGTAGAAAGGATGCGCAGAATTTCTGAATCAGGAATGTCCTTATTGATGGGATTCCATGGATTATACAACTTTGTGTCACCGATTACTTCAAGAGAATCCATTTTTATAATATTAATAAAAACACAAGTACATTCAATTTTTATCAAATATGCGACATATCTGTTCTTGAAATAATAGTAGGCCCACATCTTCATACACTACTGAACCAATTTGCGTAGTTCCTGGATACGCAATACCCACACCATAGAGTCCTTTTCTTGATTGTATTACACCAGTATTGCTGTCATAATTATCCCCGTTTATATGAGAACCGTCTAAAAGTGTAATATCTATCGGTCTGCGCACAAATCCGGTAGCAATAAAAATAGATTCGCATTCTAATACTGTAGTGTCTGACCAAGATACCAGTTTCACATTTTCACACAGTCCATTTTTAACAGAATCCGCAAATTCCACAATTCCGCCCTTGATGCCGTTATAAACTCCATCTCTGGCATAATAAAAAGGCTGTGTTCCTTTATAGAATCCTCTAACATTTACACCAAGTGTTTGTAAATTACGCATTATAATTAGACCACTATGAGAACATCCGATAACCGCTACACGCATCTCAGGATAAACAAATTTTTTAAGTCTTTCAATATCTAACCCAATTTCCAATGGTATAATCGGATTATTTAGATTCATAGTTTTCGGCTCTGACCCAAAACACAAATACACATTTTTACTAACGATTGGTTCAAAGCCCCCTTTTATTATCCAACCAGTTTCCGATTCACAAATGGTTTTAACAGCATATGAAATCCGTTTAACATTTTTAAGAAAAGGACGACAAGCCATAAGTAGATATAATGCCATATCGGAAACAAGCATTAAATCGTCAAGATTATATACCGAATCCCCTTTTTCAATAGTAGTTTTCGCAAATTCATATTTAGATAACACCTGTCGTGTTTTTGACCACGGTGTATTACTTATTACAGACCCATATTTAATAACCAAATCTCCGCCAAGCCAATTCGGATCAAATAAACAGATGGAAGCAGGGTCAGTATTAGATTCCATCAGTTCCAAAAAGAGTATCATGCCAGAGATTCCAAATCCAATGATTGAATGTATCATCTACATCATGAAACGCTTATTTTTACAGACGGACACAATGTTTATTTTTCATGTAAAGCCACCCATATTTTCTCCGCTGCCAATTTACCAATTGTGCGCTTTCCCAATTTGATTGTGGCCAAATCCTCTTTGGACTTTCCCATTACACCTTCCAATGTACCACCACAAGCATCTAAAACCCCTTCACTCATAACGGAACCCACACCAGGAATTGTACTTAACATATTTGCTCCAGTCCGACGCAGCCCACGATTTGCCGATTTTTGTGCAGATATTGCCTCTGCATATCCGGCAGCGGCCACAGTTGCATCTGCCAAAATCCCTTTTGTTGGAATAAATTGTTCAGGCTCATTTTTCAACATTTTACAAAGATGATTAATTATAGTAGCAGATACAGCAACATCTTTTGAATATATTACCGGAATGCCGTGTGTAAGTTGAAGGCGCATAATAATAGACATTAATAAGTCTTCGGATACGGAACCAGGCCAGACCCGATTTAGATCAACGGACCACCCAGGCCCCATTTCCACCAAATATCCTATCGGAATACCTTGCCCCCGCAATGATAAAAGCCTGGCACGTTGCTCTCTATAGCGACCATCACGATTAGATGACGCAAGATCCGAAAATGTCTTTCTTTCTAAAATTAATAAAGGGACTTCCGTTTTTGAATTTACAATCATAATATCACCCACATCCAAACTAATTGAATCAATCGGCAAATCTTTGAATTTTGTTTTAATCGCATTTAGCACTTCGTGTTCTCTTGAATCAATATGGACAAGTATGTCGCTCATTCTTATCTATATTTATTTGCTCATCGTTTAGATAGTAACGCCGGGGGCTTCATTTTCATGCTCAATGGCACATAATTAGATACCATCGTCAGGCGTCGTGCGGTTTCCTCCACGACTGTTAATCATCTGCCTCTGTTCAGGTGTAGTACAGACGCATCCACCTCCACAACTGAAAGAGGCACCACAGCATTCAGGCTTACACTGATTGTTCTTGAACATAAACAAATTGTCGGGAGATGGCCCTTTAAATTCGGGTCCTGCCAGTGGTTCATTTGGTTTAGTATCACGCCAGACACTGACAGAATCGGCGGGTAATTTACGAACATTATCGTATGTGCCGATTGATTTATAACTGTCTCCAGCGGAAGCACCGCTCAAATTGTAATTGCTAAATCCCTCTTTGATTTTCGCAAATTTGGGACTTCCACTCATAACGTAATTGATAAATGCCTCTTGTGCAGTAGGGTAGTTGGTGTAACCGTATAACATAAGCGCATTAGCAAAAATGAGTATTAAAAAACAAACAAATATAAAGGTATTTGATGTGGAATCTTTGGCCATTCTATCTATTTTTGAGAGGAGTATTTTATTATAACCGGGATAGAGTAAAATCGTATGTGGAATTAATATTATGTAAACCTATTTCACTAAAATCCCTTATATTGATATTATTTATCGTAAATGTTCCACTTTCTGTAAATAATGAATACAGTGTATTAACCGGGGCCATTTCACTCCATTCTTTAATACTAGATGCCCGTTTCCATGTATTTTCCACATATATCCAATTAGCACAACTTCCAGTAAATCCAAATGTAGTGCCTGTTTCAACGGCACATGAACCTTCTACTGTCACCAATCCAACTACTTTTGTCCAACCCAACCCGTCTTGTACTATATCTCCTATAACAATTTCATCAATCTGTTTTTCTAATCCGCTTTTACATAAAATCAAAGTTTCCTTAGAAAACCCCGCTTCAGATTCCAAGATAGTTTTATCAGATTCAGAGTATTTTGTACCGGGATTCAAAAATTCGTGTATAAAACTGTCCCAATCGTCCATATTTTCACAGTCTAATTCTTCCCAATCGGCAAAATTCCAAATCCTAGATGAACCCTTTACTGGAATTGTATGATCCGAAGTATTTAGACAATATAAGAGTTTTTCTGCACATATAATTTCTTTACTTAAGTAATGGTCTTTTACAAATACTGCTTTATCTAAATCATACACTATATGAGAAGACGATACATGGATGCCATCTAAATTTCGCATAATGGTGTGTGAATCCGCAGCAAATTTCATAAGCGAAGTCACAGTTGACCCATTTAATAAAACATCCCCAATCTTAATTTCACAGATTGGTTTGGTAGTTCCATTAGTAAGTATTATTGGAGTTGATGGTTCAAAACAGAATGAATCAGCCATACCTCCAACGGCACCCCCAAAAGAGGCGGCGGTTACAATACTTGCCAAAATAAGAGGCGTTACGGGCGCTAATAACCAGAAAAACAAAATTGTAATTACAACAAGAATTACCAGGATTGATATTACAATTGTAACCATAAATTTAATAAAATTCATGATACCTTGTATTAAACTGATTCCGGCATAAACGGAGGCATTAGCAATAGCATGTGCCTTTTGTATCGCATTAAATTGCTTAATAAAACTTTTATGTAATTCATGAAGTGTCAAATTAAACCTGCGATTAAAAATATCAAACAAACGATTTAATCCATTAAAAAGATTTGATGCCAATGTTCGTAAATTCATGGTGAATCCAATAGACTGTGTGGCAGAATGTGTCAATTGAAAAAACACATCATATACAGGTTTTAGAGCAGTATTTAAGGCTGCTTTAGCCAATTCCGTACTACAAAAATTAAAATTGTCGGATGTAAAATCAAAAGACGAACGTGGATCATCATTGGGTTTAAACATCCCTGCCATCATCATAACTTGCGGATCACACCGATAGTTTTTCCAATTATCAACAATCTCTTTTAACTGTAAGCCTACTAGTATTCTTGCCAGTCCAAATCCAAATGTTAAAGTTAGTAATATTGCTAACCACATATTGGTCCCCTAATTTTAGCATAGGCTTTTACAATATACAAAACGGCGCATATTGTGTACCCAAATATCTGTCGGGATACAAAAATCATTTTTCATATTTTTTTTATTATATAAAAAAATATAAAATTAGTTCATATATTATAATTATTTAAGCGTTTAGGGCCTTCTTCCTAGCAATAGCCAAATCGGGTTCCTCAAACATATTCTTAGGCGTTTCGATTTCAACAGGCTTATCGGTGGGTCCAACCAATGGGTTCCCGTTACGAACACGTGCACCGGCAAGACGCTCCCGCTTCTGCGACTCAAAAAACTCATCCTTCTTGGCCTCATTTTCCTTATAGTTCTTCATGAGCGTGTTTAACTCATCCTCGGCATATTCCTGTTTCTGAATGTCAGTAGTACTGGGGTCCCAAGGTAGCCAGAATCCCACCTGTCCCACATATACATTAAATGAGGGGTCCAACTTTTGTAGGGTCTTTGCCCTGTGGGATGCCTCCTCATATGTATCGTATGAGCCACGGACCTTTAGGCCACGAACAGTAGTGCGAAAGTTATTCTTGGCAAAGAAATCATCCTCCAACTTCTTGCGATTCTTAAAAAGAAACGACTCATATGATTCCTGAATCGTGGTGGTCTTGAAATCCTTCATATTCTCCTTTACATGTGACTCCAAAGCATTGGCCACATCACGTCCAATATCTGCCCGGGCCTTCTTCAATGATTCAGTAGTATCGGTTACATCGGACGCAGCAATAGTGGAATCATTTATCTTGCCAATAAGCCCCTGTAAGGCATCTTCGGTCTTTGACAAAGTGTCAGTTAATACCCGCATCTGCTTCATGAGAAATTCCTCAGTTGCCTTAATTTTATATTGAATTTCATAATCGTTTAGAAATGCCTGAAACAGGAAAATATTTTTGTCCTCCAGTACGTTCTCAGGGCTGATAAAACTCAGCGCCACATACTTCTGTCCCGGTATTTCCTTGTCAGATTCCAAATACTCTTCTCTGTCCTCAGCCATTATATTTGTTATCCATTTCAAAAGTTTAAATCCTTTCTGCTGAAAAACCCTGAAACCTTTCGCAAAAAAATCCCCCACATTAACAGAAAACGAATGGATCTGTCTGTAACCGAGCTTGTAACCCGTGTCGTTAAGTATTTATTGGAGGGCCTTGCCGTGGCCGTGGCCATGGTTGTTATCCCCCGGCGTGTTCCTAGCCTGGAGGAGATTGTAAGTGTGTCTGTAGTGGCCGCCGTTGTGTTTGCCATTCTGGACCTTCTTGCTCCTGCCGTTGGTTTGACTGCGCGCCAGGGTGCTGGATTCGGTCTGGGTGCAAATCTGGTCGGATTCCCCGGTGGTGCTATGTAAGGGATTTGTTTGACAAATCATAATTTGAATAGTATATAATAATATATATTATTCAAAACACTAAAGACGATAATTTATGAAGGAGGAGGCGCATTTGCCCAAGGGCGTTTGTCTAATACATCGGGCAATCCCTCTGCGTCTTTTGTGGGATATCCCCTATAACGAAGAAGTGCCTCCTGATTCTGAAACAATCCAAGATCCTCTCTTCCAGAATAAAACATAGCACGACCAATCTCATTTTCGTCAATTTCAACACGTGGTCCAGGTGGCGCACCAGCAATCCATCTGTAAGGCACACCTTCAGGACTCAAAAACAAATGAGTTCTGAATTCTTTGCTACCCATATTAACCTCAAATAATACAACGGGAGGAACATATACGGAACCCAAACCGGTATAATAAGCACCTGGTAGCGAATCCATTACCAATTCAAAAGAACCATCGGGACTCCTGATATAGCCCCTATTAGCGCTATTGTGAAATGCCTGGTCGGCATTATGATAAGGTAGTCCAGAACCGGAAAAACTAGTACAACGATGGGGTTCTTTGGCGGCAATCCAACGAATTGTCATATCTTTTGCGCCATATTTGGTTATTTGACCACTTATATATACCTTGCCATTCACATCTCTTCTAATATCCGCAACAATACCATCACCTTCAATATGACGATAACTCATTCTATAAGGAATCAAGTTTATTTGACTAGCAAAATAACAAAATCAAAATAATTAAAAACTATTTTGATTTTTTATAAAATCTACTATTTATGCCCTGGGAGCGCTATAGGGAGTAGAACGTGCGGAATATCCACTTGGCTGGTCTAGAAACTTCCACATCTTTTCGGGGTCATTGCCGTCGCATGTGCTTTCTTTTTTTGAACCGGTCATGCTGTAAGTGTTTATCATGGCAGGTATAGTTGCTTTGGCAAGAACGTCAGGGTTGTTGGATTCAGAAGCAGAATCTGGTACATACACACGGCCAGTTCCAATTCCGGCATAATGTCCGGGAATAGTCTCACAACCCTTCCAAGTACAGACACGTTTATATATTTCGGGAACCATTGTGTCCACACAGGAACCCTCCACTGGCGCAACCTTCTTCTGAAGTATGTTGTGTGCCTGTTCCATCAACATATCGGTGCTGTGAATCATATTCTGACGACCATCATGCTCACCCCATTTTCCTGTGAGTTTCAAAGGATACTGTGCACAGCGACCTCTGTAATCAGTAAACATGCGACCATCGTGCATTCTAGCAGGGGCAGTCTTATCGTGAGAATATGTTGTCGTGAAACAATCTCCATTTGATAGTTTTGCTGGGCCAAAGGACAGCGTTGTCATCTCTGATTTGCGTATTTTTTTTATTCTGTTAATGGTGCGCTAATTTCGTCAAAAGACATTATTTTGCTTGTATTTTCAGAATTTTGGATTATTGCGCCAACCTTATCACGAAGTATCTTTACCAGTTCTTTTTTACTTTTGGTAGAGGCACCGGGAATATTGTTGGCTTCTGCCATACGACGCAATTCCTTTGTCGTCATTGTCTGTAAAGGTGACTCCAATGATTTATCAACATAAGTTACATCTTTGGTGAAATTTTCAGAAGGGTTTGCCAGGCCACCAGGTGCCAAGTCGTCTTCCTGCTTATTGTTTTCCTCCGAACCTATAAAAGACATAAACTCCTTTTCAGAAATATCACGTTCCTCTTCTAAATCACCAGCAACAGATTCAGGGGGAGGGGCATAAGGCTTGGGGCTGTCCTGCTTAGGCAGTTCTACCTCTGCTTCCACTTCTTGTAGTTCGGGCAATGGTATTTGTTCTGTTTGTAAGGAAGGTCCGGGAAGATTGGACACCAGCGTTTTCATCTCATATACCACATTGTCAAGCAAATTCACTTTGCGCTGAATGTACTGTATCTGTGTCCAAAACCAATAGATAACACCAAGTAATAAAATAGTTCCGCAAAGAGCAACGTAAAAGGACTCAGACAGTTGCATTTGTTTTCTACACCGAGTTTTCGGGAGGCAGAAGACCGCGTTCACGCAAGATTTCACGGACACTACTAACCGTTGAGATTCCGGGTATAAACCGATAAGAATATTTAATGTTGTCTTTTTCTGTAGTATCGGCCCCCATACAATATGGTTGTGCATGTGACAATAATTTTTCAGGTAATTCACGATAGTGTGTAGAAATTAACGAACCGACACTTACACCCTTTTCATATAACTGTTTCAAAAACACATAACTTGCTTCGGCACCATCGTGGGCATTTGTTGAATGGAAAATTTCATCCATGATTAGCATAAATGCGCCATCTTTGTCCTTATCGGCAATAGACAGTATATTTTTCGCAAATTCAATTTCTGCTTCAAATAGACTTAACCTGCCAAGCGTATCGGCAGGTGCCAATGCTGTTTCAAATCTGCTTACCGGAACAAAATCCATTGATTTGGCAAAGGCAATGCCCCAACTTTGCGCACACATTACTGCAAAACCCACGGATTTACACATTGTTGATTTTCCACCACGATTTGGGCCAGTTATGAGTATATGATTCTTCTCCTTTGAAAAAGTAACGGAATTTAACACACGCTTTCCGTGTGGAATCATTGGATGATAAAGATCTTCTATATTTATTTCAAAAGAACCATTGTACCTCTTCCCTTTTGGAAAACAAATACCCTTGAGTTTGGCCAAAGAACTATATAAGTCAAATTCGGATACCCATTCACGCAATCGTTTTAGACTCAAAGAATTATTATAAAACTTGCCATATGCTCCTAAATCGGTTGTTTCATCCGTGAATCCAATAGAATCTACAATAGCAATACCTTCATCGGATTTTAGTAAAACTGCCAACTTTTTACTAGCATTTACATATTGTATTATTTGATTACCCCGTTTTCTTATATCGGATGCCACTTTTCGCAAATGAATTGCTGCCTGTATTTGATTCCAGATATTCGAAACAAATACACCGGCACTGAATAAAACATAGATGTATTTGCTCACTTGTCCAAAACCATTATCTTGACCAAGTGAAAAAGTAGGCACATTGGATAAAAGTATTGTTTTAAGCAAATTACAGTATTCGTTTATGGGAATATTTATATTAAACATATTTCTTAAAAGAATAAAAGGAATAACAATTACTAAAAGCGGTGTTATAGTGGCAAATCCTGGTAAAAATATCGTTTTCCAGAATAAAACCAGTTCAATAAATGATCCATATTGATTAATAAAATCACCGGTGGTTCCTTGTTTAAAATATATCTGCTCATTTGATTCTTTCAGTCTATCGTCAATGGATTCTAAATTAATAATTTCATTGACAGCATCTTCTGTAGTTTTAATAGTTTTGAAACAATTGTCAATATTTTCAATATAATTTTTATCTAATCGCATTTCTTTGCGAATTTTAACAATTGGTTTCTGTATATTTTCCAGAGTCTCAACTGTATCAACAGGACGTTCAAAACGTTTCAGCGCAAAATTTCTTCCGGATTTAGTTGAAAAATCAATGAATGAACATGCGCCACTTATATCAAGATCTTCAAGAACAAATTTTCCGACAATCATACCGGCCATGATACCCTTATTCAACAGATTAGCCTAAAAAAATGAAGTTAATACGCAATTTTATTTGCGTCAAAATGAACACTCAAAAATCTGTTCTAAAAAAAGACAGAATGCTTCCAGTGTTAGTGGAAGCAGTTCTTCGCCTCCGGGATTCTACTGAGATTAAATGTCCAGATCACATACTTAAAAATATTGAAAATCTGAAGATTGGGAAAATGGTCTATTATAAAGGCCCCCCAGCAAAATCGCCTGGTCAATATACTGGCGGTGGCGGTGGCAACGGTGGTTGGCGAAATAAAAGCAACGATGTGGGATTTCGTTCCAATTGGCAAGAGGGAAGCATAACAATTAGGCGTATTCCAACCGATCAATCATTGTCATCTTATGGGGAGGAATCTGGCAGTCCACGTCGTTATCCTAATAAACCGTCAAGCCCATATTCCGATGGCCAGGCTTCGCCATATCCCATGGCTGGAAGATATGTTAGTAATATACTTTCCGATAAGCCGGTAGAAGACAGAATTATTGGCCACATACGGGCAAAATTAAATAAGTTCAGTAATAATAATTATGACGCAGTTAAATCATTCTTGGAACAGATTATGACAAGTAGCGATACCCGATTTATTAGTGAATTTATGGATCTTCTGTTTGTAAAGGGGGCATCGGAAAATATCTACTGTAGTTTGTATGCACGGCTATTATCAGAATTAACTGAAAAATTCCCATATCTCAAGATAGAAATAAGCAATATCTATAAGAACTTTATAGCAATATTTCAAGAGGCACGGGACATTCCGGATCAGGGTTCAGAGGATTATGCTAAATTTCTTGATGCTCAAGAGAAGAAGAAATTCAGACAGGGTTACAGTCATTTTCTTGCCGAAATATACAATATGGGTTTATTGCCAAGTGATGCCATGGAAGTAACGATTACGGCAATCATGGATTCTTTGAATAAATTACAGAAAGATGAGACAAATACATTGTTGGTAGAAGAGTATTTGGTAAGTCTTTCAAAAATTATTACTACTTTGGAGGTAACAAAATCAGGACCCTATCCTCCCTATGTTGTAAATATGCTGGATATGTTAAAGAACATGTTGGATAAACCCAAGATAGAAACATTGGGTTATACAGTTAAATCACGGTTTAAGATTATGGATATAATTGAGGCTATACCAAACTAGACAGTTATTAATAAAATATTATGACGATTTATTCATCCTAATATTTTTTACAGTCGGCACTTAAAAAAATGAAATGTGTTGCTTTTAAAACATAAAGTAAAAGTAAATAACAACATGCCTAAGAAACCAAACGGCAAAAAGGGGGGTCGTTCGCAGATGGACAGTGACGATAGTAGCGTTGACGCAAAGGGTAACGTCCGTAATTTAATAGATTACGATTACGATGAAATTTCTGCAGACAGCGATTCTAGTAGCGAACAGTCGGTCATTGCAAATAGAATAATGGAACGACCCAAACGTGCCGCTGCTATTAAGGCCAATCGCCGTATTCGCCGTTTATCAGAATCCTCTTCAGATGAGTCTTTTGTTCCCGAGAAACCAGTTAAGAAGGGGGGTCTTAAACAGAAAAAAACCAAACCTGTGACAAAAACAAAGGGAAAGGCAAAACAAGTCGCCAAGATGGATACGGAGGAAGAGGAGGAGGATGAGGATTTGGACAATGAAGAGGAATTGGAGGAAGAGGAGGATGACGACGATTACTCAGATTCGGAGTCATCTAAAGCAAGTGGCCTGGGTCAGCGCATAGGTTTAATGATAAGCGGATTTGGCAAGGAGGCAGCAGATCCCAATAAGCCAAAGAAGTACAAGATGAAGGATGAGCCTGTGATTGTTCAAAAATTCGTAAAACTTGTTCAGAAGGGCAATTCTAACGATGATCAGGAAAAGAGTATTGATACGGATATTACATATTTCAAGAAGTTGCCAGAGAAGAAGCAGACGCAGATTATTGAAAAGATGGAGCGCAAATTCTCCATGGATGAGGAGGAAGTGCCGCTCAAGTTCAAACTACTGGAGAAGCAGGTGCCTCAGGCTATTGAGAAAATCGCAATGTCCAAATATAATGCGCTTATGAATATTGATAGTTCAACAAACGAATATTACAAGTGTTATCACTGGGTTGAGGGCTACTCAAATATCCCAATCGGAATCTACAGGGATTTGCCTGTAAAATTGGAGGATGGGACACAGAAGTGTGCGGATTTTGTGTCAGAGGTTAGGAAAAATATGGACAAGGCAATCTATGGCCAAGAGGATTCCAAACTTCAGATTCTTCAGTTTGTAAGCAACTGGATCGCAAATCCGGTGGGGGCAGGAAATGTATTGAGTATTTATGGGCCGATGGGTGTAGGTAAGACAACACTTGTAAAGCAAGGAGTGGCAAAGGCACTTGACCGCCCATTCCATTTTATCTCATTGGGTGGTGCTACCGATGCTTCATATCTGGACGGACATTCTTACACTTACGAAGGCTCCACATGGGGTCGTATTGCCGACATTCTGATTCAGTCCAAGTGTATGAATCCTATCATCTATTTTGACGAACTTGATAAGGTAAGTGAAACCGCAAAGGGCGATGAGATTATGAATCTGTTAATCCATATTACCGACGGTTCTCAGAATGACAGATTCCAGGACAAGTATTTCTCAGGAATAGATCTGGATTTAAGTCGCTGTCTGTTTATCTTTAGCCATAACAATCATGAGAAGATTAACCCTATCTTGCGTGACCGTATGTACAATATTCGGGTGGAGGGATTCACATTAAAGGAAAAGTTGGTCATTGCTGAGCAATATCTGATTCCTGAAGCAATGGGCGCAGTGGGTCTCTTTGAGAAGATCTCATTCCAGAAGGATGTGATTGAGTACATTATTGAGAATTTCACTGGACAGGAAAAGGGTGTTCGTGAACTCAAGCGCTGTGTTCAGACAATCATGAGCAAACTTAATTTGCTCCGTTTCTATAACGATAAGAAGTTGGTGCCGTTTGCTATAGAGGGATTTGCGCTACCATTTATTCTGAAACGAACACACATTGACATATTCTTGAAGAAGAAGGAGGATGAGAACGATATTAATCCTAGTTTAGCGGGGATTTACACATAAAATTACAAGAATAATCGGATTTTTTAAGAAATCGGTAAAAATAACTTTTCAAAATTTTATATATTATGTTAGTAGCATAATATATAAACATTGTAAAAACTGTTTTTAGAAAGTGGGCATACCAACGGTCATTTCCTGAAGGGCTTCAGGAGTTGCGCCAATAGATTTCAGAAATCCACCAACCATGCCACTAATACCTTCTGATGGCATTGTTTCCTCACCACCCTTCAATCCAATATCTTTTAGGGACGAATTCAGATCAGATTTAAGCATGGTAACTAAAGTGGAACCGTGAAAATATCCACTTGACAATACCCATGAAATAACACCCCCAATTACTGAACCGGCAAGAAATAACTGTACCATTTCACCATTTTGGGGTAGTTTAGATGAGTTGGCACTAGTGTAACCAGCGCCTATAATGAGAACAATAATACCAATAACAACTGCTCCAATAAATATAGTGAGCCACTGGTCCATTTCTGTATTTATTATACCGGATTAAAAATATTGATTTTTACTCATTCAAGGATTGCATCGGCCATTATGGATGTTTCATCCACACCGGGTGTTTCTAGACTGGTAACTGACGCATCTAGATTCAAGGATGTTCCAATATCGTCCTTGATTTCTAGTATAGGAACCTCATTTTCTTCAATATTTTTAGGAGCATATTTGAAGGTGTTTGCCTGTTCATTTGCTTCATCAAAAACGTTATCGTAATTGTTGAAATGAACACTGGTGGGCTTTGTATCTACAACAATTTCTTCGGGATGATTTAACTTTGTAATCTTTATTTTGTTGTCGTCATCCGGAAATATTGTGTTTTTTGTTTGTTCGACTGGAGCCACTTCTGGCACAATAGGTTCAAGCATTGCTAAACTTGGCTGTCCCCCATACTGAACTACTACAGGTTTCTCTACAACCTTAGGCTCCTCAACTACTACAGGTTTCTCTACAACCTTAGGCTCCTCAACTACGACAGGTTTCTCTACAACCTTAGGCTCCTCCACTACGACAGGTTTCTCTACAACCTTAGGCTCCTCCACTACGACAGGTTTCTCTACAACCTTAGGCTCCTCTATAACAGGTTTCTCCACAATATTAGTGCCACTGGGTGTAGCATCTTCCACAACAGGCTCTGCAGAATTCACTTCGTCGGATAAATATTCGTTCAAGATATTCTTAATAGGTAATAAACTTCTTACTGCAGAAGAGATGCCCTCATTACATAAACTTTCGGCTTGTAATAAATTCTTTTGCATCTCAATTGGCTGTTGATTTCCTAAAAACAGAAAGGGGGCCTTCCAAAATCCACGGGCGCATTCAGAATAAACTCTGTGTAAAAAATGATCCAGTTTGGGCAACGTAATCTGAAGTTTCTTGTGCTTGGATGAAACACGAATTGCGATTAGTACCTTGGTATGCGCAATGAAAACAGCCGCCATTAATTCCTCAAGATAATCACAACGACACGAATCCAAAAGTTTATTAATATTTTCATCTATTGTATCCTGATTCCACTTGGGAACCCCCATACACTTTTCCTGAAAATGTAACATAGCCTTTTGTTCTCCACCGATTTTAACACATTCGGTCCATAGATTCCTATAATACTGGATCATGTGTGGCGCAATCCAGGTTGATAATTGCTTTAAATACTCATTTTTTGCATCCGAATAGGTAGATATAGATTCCATATATTTGTTTTAAACGGCGGTTACTTTTAAATGACTTATACGCACATTGCATATAGCCATAAAGAACGGCTACTTGCGCCACCGGGACGATTCCAATGTGCAAGCATACGCATAGCATTCACATTATCCACCATTTTTGTTCGTAATACTGCCCTGAGGTCAATGCCCTCTTTCTTAAATTTATGAAGAGCATTACATAACCATACGCCGTATTCTTCGCTATTTTGATCAGGCATGGACTCCATAATAGAATCGGCAATATTTACACCATTGCCTATGCTAGAAATATTGGCATTGGTTTTCCAAATCGCCAATGCTTGATTAATCGCAATACGGGCATTACCGCATGAATCACGGGCTATATTTTCTGCTTGTTCAACAGTAATTTGGTGATTTGTTCTACGTAGAATTTCATAGCGTATATCTTGTTGAGAGGGATTGTCAATATTGAACAACAAAGAACGGGATAAAATTGGCTCTGATATGGCGCTACTTTCCCGCACCTCAAAAATAAACCGTGTAGAACCAGAAGCGGTTTCTAGCAGACGACGCAAAAATGCCTGGGTATCGGATGTTAATGAATCGGCGTGTTCTAGAACCACCCATCTGTGATTTCCATTTCCATCAAGGCCACCACGGGCAAAGGAGCGTATTGCGTCCCTAACATCACGTAGTCCAGAATCGGCAATACAATTGTGTGTAAAAACCTTGAAATCTCTGTTTTGTAGGCAGACCCTAATAAACGCCGTTTTTCCGATTCCAGGCTGTCCGCATATAATTAAATGTGGTGATGTTTTTGTAAGAATTTTTTGTTCAATAAGTTTCCAGGTATCAGTGTTTCCGACTATGTCATCAACTATTTTTGGATAATAAGGATCTATAAGTGGCGAATCCATCTTACATTAATTATAATATATTGGGTTTAGACCGGTTCACACAAAATCTGACAATCACCATTTTTTTAGACCCATATAACAGATGGAAAACATACAAAAAATACATACAACGTTAGGTCTTGATGTGTATATGAATTGTGTCCTTGTTAGAGAAGGTTTAAGAAATGCAATGTTAATTCAACCGGTCGACTATAATGAAGCACTAAGTACTGAGCCAATAACGGCGGCAAAACTAAAAGCCTTAAAAAAAGCCTTTCCTGAACTTGTACAGTCATATATAGATGGTGAAACAATTATTTCAAAGAAAACCTATACAGAAGCGGATATAAAAAGACCAGAAGATATGGGCAAGATTCTAGGTTTTCCATGTGCCGGTGAGTATGAATATACATTGAACCACCCCGATGAACCAAAAACAGGTATTCATATACAAGTCAATCTAAAACCAGGGGGCGACGACATTACTACAGAAATCATTGCGTATGTCTGTAGAGATGATAAGAAGTACATTGAAGCACAAGACTTTGCCAAAAAGGCTGAAAAGATTCTCAAAGCCGACCCCATTGTAGGCAAAATAGAATTATCGGTCACAGCTATAAAGCGCACTTCAATGCCTCCAAAATACTTAATAAATGAACTATTAAGCAATAAGGTTCTAAGTGAAAATGACATGGGCGAAATAATTAATTACATTTGGAATCTTGGCTTAGAAAATGCAGTTACGTATAATTTAAACTTCAAAAATCCTGTTCACAGAGGTATATTAATAGGCTTATTGTCCAATTACGATAATAATCCACTTGAACCATTTTATCCATTACAATACAGACCAGAAGGTAAAAAAGTGGATGAAATTAATGCTAAATGGGATGTTGCCCTTCAAGGTATATTTGCAAGTCCAACAGTTGGGGGCAGTAAACGGAAAACAAGAAAACAACGTATATATTAGGTAGCAAGTAATGAATTTAAAACGCCCGGCACATAGAAGGACTAGAAAAATAGGCGGTGGTCCAGGATTAGTAAAGGCTGTAATAAGTGGAGACGCAAAACTTGTAAAAAGTAAATTGGAACGTAGCATTGGAAAATCGGATCCAAATACGACAGAAAGTCCAGGGAAGAAATCTGTACTTATGATTACGTCACAGAAATATAGTGAAACCAAAGATGAAAAGTTCCGTGATATTTTCGTCATTTTATTGAATCATGGTGCCGACATAACGTATATTACTAAATCAAACGAAACAGTATTTAATTATATAGATGGTGTACTTTTGGATTATTTGATTCAACTAATTGCGTATAATGAAAACTTAATTACAAACATATTAAACTTAAATGTCACAATAAATGACAAATTCGAAAATTTCTTAACAAAATTATTTGAAAAAAATCGTTTATGTGTTAAAAGTGCTAATCCTCAAATAAATAACCTACTGTATAAAATTCTAAAAAATGAAAAAATTTCAAAAATCAATTTTGAAACTCTTTACAAAAGTAATTTGCAATCGGATAAAAACATAGTTACTTGTTTTCTTGACATGGCCTACATCAATATAAACAACGGTACAACTGATGTAAATGAGAAATTTGGCAATTATCTATTATTGGAAATCGCTATACTTATGGGTCACGTAGAATTGGTTAGACTTTTAATAGAAAAGGGGGCTGTTTATGAAAAAGACAAAGCCAATAAATTATATATGCCTAGATATTATTCCGATAAATATAATGAAAGAACGTCGGCTGCGCAAAAATTATTAGTAGACGAACTGTTGAGAAAAAAGGACAACAAATCTATTTTAAAACTTTTATCAATAGAAGGACTAAATATGGATAATACTTGTTATATATTAAAAAGATTAATACAAGAACCCGAAATATCTATAAATGATGTATTTGAAGGACACACGTTATTACAAGCAAGTATCTATAATTATTGCGAAGATGTGACAAAAACTCTTCTTGAAAAAGGGGCCGATTACAGAATTGTGGACGACGGTGTTGGAATTATTAATTTTTTAACTCCCCAGTTTAATAAACATAATAATTACGACGACGACGATGATAAAACTCAATATGATAGTCCAATGAAGGAAGCCGTCTTTCGCAATATGATATCAAAGGCAGACTATCGGTTTTTGGCAAAAATAAATGATAAAAAACTCTTAAATAAATACCTTACGCTAACAGTTGATGCCCCAAACCTAGATGTAAATAGTGTGGCAGGTGGCTATACTTTATTGGAATTGGCAGTAAATTCTGGAAGCGACAGTTTAGTAACAAAACTTATAAATAAAGGGGCAAATACCAGTAAAATTACCAAAATGCATCGTTTTTTCACAGATATGTTTGATAGTGATATAAATTTTATGTATGCAAATCTAAATGCTGTAATTCAAAACATGATAGCAAATAAGGACTATAGATTTTTACCAGAATTTTCCAAAATGTATATTATTGATTATCAGGAATACAAATATAGAGATTTAATAAAAATAATAAATTATTATATTAAACAATTAATTGATACTCCTGATATAGATTTGAATATGCACATTAAGGGATATACATCAACAATATTGGGAATTGCGGTCACTAATAATTTACAAGATAATGTAGAAGAATTATTGGAAAAGGGCGTTGATTATAATATACCACACAATGGTAAATCCATACTAGAGTATGTGTATGAATCAAATCCGGATACGCAAGATATTGTATTTAGTCATATGATAGAAAAGGGTGATTACAAGTTTATACCTAAAATAAGGGGACAAGATATCATAGACGGACAAGAAGAATTGTATTACTATCTAAAAACAGCAGTTCTTGCTAGCAAAACGCGGGAACAACTTTTAGAATTACACAAATACACACAACTATTAGAGGATTTGTATAAAAAGGATTTTCTTAGAAAAACCATAAATGAGAAATTAAGTGGAACTAAAGGTGGGCGTAGAAGGACACGGCGGTCTAAATATATGTAAAAATTGCCAATTTTTCTTTATTCACAAATGTTCTATAAAATTGAAGAATATCACTTTTTCAAAAATTATCCAGATATATGTCCCTAAAAATAGACACATATTTGACACAGATTAGAAATCTGTGCCGAACACGTGGCCTCCAAATATGGAATAAACAGTCCTTGGCCGATTTGATATACCAGGATCTCCTATTTATTTACCATGTTCCACGACTTTGTCATGAAAAGATTCTTACAGTGGATCATACAGAAATCAGTTTTGCCCAAATGGCTTTATTAAATACTGCCGAACTAATAAACGACGCATTTCATCGTTTATGGACAGAACTTCAGAAATCTGAAGTGAAATTGCTCTTTGAACTCCGTGATTTTGCCATGTTTTCCATTGAAAAGAATGAGAAAACGAAACACAAATACTTGGCATTGTTAAAAGATATTGTTATGTATTCGGCAACAGTTGAACTTCAGTCATATGATTCAAATGCCGGTTTTACATATTTCAAAAAGGGGCTAAATAAGGGTACGGCAAAAATATTTGGACAATTTTACACCCCACAGTCTGTTCAAAAATCAATAGTGGCTGAAGTGGATCCCAAATCCACTGATATTGTTCTTGATCCGTCATGCGGTTCATGTGCTTTTATACAGGAATCCATTGCCTACATAATTAAAAACGAACAATTGGAACCGAAAAAAGCCTTGGAAAATATGCGTGGTTTTGAGATTGAACCAAACATTTATACAGAGGGTATAATGAATCTGTTTATTAATTTCGGAATTTTACCGGATATGAAAAACAATATTTGTGAAGCCGATGCGTTGATAGTTTTATTGAACAGTGATACGCAAGTTGATAAGATTCTGGCAAATCCTCCCTTTGGTGCAAACGCAACAACTTTCTTTGAACACTATTTTAATACAGAACCAGTTAAAAAGGAGAAGTGTGAAAAAACACTAAATCCAAAAAACAAATTACTTATTCCTTATACAAATACAAAAGAATCGGCAATTCTGTTCTTTCAAATAATTATACAAAAACTAAAATATGGAGGAAAAGCCGGTGTGGTTATGAATGGTTCAATCTTTAATACTACATATTGCGATTTAATACACTGGTTCTTGAATATTTGTAATCTGGAAAAGATTATTATCAATCCAAAAGGAACGTTCAAAGAGCAAGGTACAAATATTGAGACATATTCCTTTATATTTACGAAAGGCACAAAAACATCCGATATCATTATTTCTATTCTTGGGCAAGAGAGTCCAGTAAGAACATTGAATTATGATGAAATAAAACAGGCAGGATGGATTATTAAATTAAAGGATGAAAAGAAGACAATTAAGACAATACAAACACCCTATGAAATGGTAAATCTGGATAAAATTCTTCAACACCATATTGTTAAAAAGCCTATTTCAGTCAAGGAATCATGTAAAAAACAAGGACTATATGCGCTTTACTCATCATCAAGAGATTATATTCGCTGTAATGAAGCAGAATTCAAAAAAGAGTCTGGTCCATATTTAATACAAGGTTCAAGAGGTACAATTTCGGAGGCCACTCATTATTGTGATGCCGACTTTTCAGTTTCCAACAATGTGTTTGTTTTGACTTCCAAAGATTCAAATAGGGTAAATTTAAAGTATGTATATTATTGGCTTAGACTAAGTCAAATTGCGAAACAGATTAGTGAAAATGTGGTTATTCCCATGATAACAAAAGCAATGTTTAAAAATATACAAATTCTATTGCCATCAATTATAATACAAGAGCAGATTGTAAAAACCCTTGAAAGCAATGATGATTATATAACTGAGTTGGCAACAATTACAAATAAAACAATGGATCTTCTTCTAAAAGATCCCACTGGGAAAATTTTAGAAAGTATATTTATGGGACTAAATATAAAGCGCAATTATTTACAAAATGCCAATTCTATTCAAACTCATATGGAATTATTTATAAATTCAATGAACAACAATTCCGATAAATTTACAATTAAATCCGTTTGTAAGCATAAAAATGGTAAAACACTCAAAAATGGCGAAAAACTGGAAAACGGCATATATGATGTTATGGGCGGTGGCATGGACTATATCGGTAAATATGATAAATTTAATTGCGAAGGTTACACAATTACAATTAGTAAAAGCGGGGCTTCATCTGGTTTTGTAAAACAGCACACTAAGAGATTTTGGGCAGGTGACTGTTTAAGTATAGAGCCACAAAATTCAGATATACTATTACCCACATATTTGTACTACATTTTAAAATTAAATCCAACAATCACCACTTCTAAAATATCAGGAAGCACGATCCCCCATTGTAAATGGCCAGATATTTGCAATACACCGATTGCCGTTCCTCCAGCATCAGTACAACAAACAATTATTGATAGTTTGAAAGAAATGGAAGCGGAAAAAACGTATAATCTACTAATGGCTAAAAAGACCGAAGAGCGAATTAATCGTATTCTCAGAGTAATGGCACCAGACGATCGGCAATTAATTTAACAACTGGTACAGATACAGCATTACCTGCCAATTTATACAAATGACTATCGGCCAATTTGGGCAATTTATAATTGGATGGAAACCCCTGAAAATTAAAACACTCTCTTGGACTCAACTTACGAATTCCTTTTTCGTCTTTAATTATTGGAACATTGTGACCACCACCACCCATATTTGCCGTTAAAGTTGGACATTCCTGACTTTTATTTTCCCTGACATAAACCCTTCTGTATTGATATATGGTGTTTTTATTAGTAGCATCCCTTGTTAAAAGTGGCCAGGCAGAAGAAGTATCGTTATAATAATATTTTTCAGGTACATTAATTTCAAATTGCTTAGAAAGGTCATTCTTGGTAATTTCTGGAAAGTCCAGAGTAAATTTGTCAAATATTTCCTTTGATTTTATACAAACTATGTAAATTCGCTCTCTGTGTTGTGGAATACCTGTTATTTTTGCCGTATTCAAAACTTTATAACGAATATGATAACCCCTTTTCTCTAAATTTGCTTTAACGGTTTTGAAAGTGTTTCCATTATCGTGAGATATTAGATTTTTAACATTTTCTAAAATTACACATTTGGGCAAATGATGGTCAATAATTTCCAGAATTTTCCAGAATACATTTGAACGAACATCGGCAAATCCCTCCTGATTTCCAGCAATACTAAATGGTTGGCAAGGAAATCCGCCACTTAATATATCGTGTGGTGGAATTGTTGTTACATCCACATTATTCAAATCTTGTAATGTGAGTTTATGGTCAAAATTCAAATCGTATATTTGCTTGGATGAATTTACCATATCGTTGGCAAAAACACACCTTACCTTTCCAGTACTTTGAAAGGCATGGGTAAAAGCACCAGTACCGGCAAATAAATCGATCATACGTAGTCCCTTAATAGAAAGCAATTCTATTAGAGTTGCTTTCTTCTTACCGCTATAACCCTTTAGTCCACGTTCTTTACATAAATTAATTAATTCGGAAACGCTTTTTTCGGAATAGTCCATCTAAACAGAATTAATTTAGCCCAATTGAATTCAAATTTATAATTTCTTACACCAAACTATATTTGTGAAAAAGACCATCTTATTTTCCTCTAATAAATTATCAATAATATCATCTGTAAAATAATCACAGGGTTTATTTTCAAGTCCCTTTTGTTTGGCCCTTATTTTTGCCTCTTCATATTTTGTTGCGTATTTTTCGTTTGGTAAAAATCCAAAATATTTTTCGTACCAAGTTTGTCCGAATTTAAAGAAATACATAGGCCCTAAACGTATATGTTTATCCTTACAATATACACTGGATTTATCCATTAATTGGATTTCTTTGGCACCTTTTGATTTGATGAAATTAATTGCGAATTGTACCATTTTTCTAGTACCTTCACCACGTTTCATTTTACCATCAATAGTACAACCAGGATTATAATAGATACCATCTAATACAGCGACCTTATCGTGTTTGGACATAACAATATTTACACAAGGCTTAATTCTAGAGCATATAAAAATTCTGATATCCTGGTTTTCATCTTGTATTTGTACTCTATAAATTCCGATATTTTCAGTGTTTTCAAAACCACCTCCAATAAATCTTGACCACTCTTCTAGACGTCCTGCTTGAATTAAAGAATTTTTAAGCGATGAATGAAATTTATTAATTGACATAGTAATTTAAAATTAATTTTCTTTAAACCCAATTAATTCAAAATTAATTCCAATATATAGGGAGCAAGATGAGTTATATTGTTCTTGGTCATGCCGAAGAGCATATTGATAAAAGCGATACAGTTCCTAGTGGTTGTGTGCTAATTCTTAGCGAAGAATGCGGTATAGAAGGCACATTTCCCCATTTTTTATACGATGTGTTTTCAGACAAAGCAAATGCCGAAATTCTTAACAATCCTTTAAAACACAAGACCACTCTTGAAAAATTATTCAAGAAACAAATTACAATTTATAAAGAATTTGAACAATGTCCCCACATTGAATATAAATTACTGGGTTATTCTGAAAATACTGATCGTTATGGTGAAGAAGACGCATATAATATAGAGCCTTCCGGTATATTTACATTACCGGCTGAAAGAAAAGATTGGCTAATAAATCCTAGTAGCCGTGGAATTAAACGATACACTCAGCGAATTATTAATCCCATGAAACCGGAACAAATACAACGAACCTTTCAAGGCGCAGTATATCCACAATTTACGCCAAAAAAGGAACAAACAGTTAATTCACTATTGGCGGAATCCGAATTAAATATCAGTCAGGAAAGCCTCTTTAAATTAGCACCAGGCATCTATTATAATTTTTTATGCCGTACCTTTCCTGAAGAACAAGAAATAATAGAATTATTAAAATTAAATGCCAATAGTTACGATCGTATTGCCTTAATTGACAATTGGTTAAAAACTAAAAAAGCCGACAAATTAAACACAGACACGCTAAGAAGAATAAAATCATTTGTTAATCGCATTAAAGATATTAGGGCTAAATCAAGAGAACGACGTGGTTATTCTATTGGGAACCAAGTTGATCACATTGTGAATCTTCTTTTAGCAAAAGATATAACAACTAAAACAAAGCATTTAATCACCAAAATAGATAGCGATTTATTAAATGCGACAGATAGTCATAATGGCTACACTGTATTATTTGCAGCAGTAAAAGGTGGCCATACATCAATCGTGAAAGAACTGCTAGCACGTGGGGCCGATCCAAACATCCCAGATTTTAATGATATTACGCCACTAATGGTGGCTTGTTCGGAATCCTATACGTATATAGTGTCGGCTCTTATAAACGGTTCCGCCTTTGTTTCAGCACGTGATCATGATGGGACCACGCCACTACACATTGCCGTAAGTAAAAATGACCACGCAACAATTATGCGTATTTTGAGCGCAGGTGGCGATCCAAACGCCCGTGATGAAGATGGTGATAGTCCATTACACATAGCAGCTGGACATGATATGACAGCCAATTTACGAACTCTTGTTTCATTAGGTGGAAATATAAATGCTCAAAACAATATTGGAATAACACCTTTAATGGAGGCAATTCATTCACGTGCCAAAAATAGTATCAAATATTTAACAAAAAATTCCGATTTGAGTTTAAGGTCTTCACTGGGAACAACTGCTCTTGGATATGCTTTAAAGGCCAAAATGGGAAAACTGGTAAAACAGATGATTTTATTGGGCGCACCTGTGAAAAAATGGGAACTTATACGTGATATTGCTAAACAGCATAAAATGGACGATTTACTTACATTTGTTCAAACAATTATTAACCATGGTTCAATTAATAACATTTCCGAAACAGATACGAAAAGAAAAGCATTAAGTTGTTTGGCAAAAGGGCGTAATTGGGTAACCAGAAAATGTTTGAAGCATTGTAACAATAGAAATTCAATCACACAGCGGTGTAAAAAATAAACCGACCCATATAAATATTTTATATTATACTATATGATATAATATAAATTATTAAAGGGCAAACTCTATTTTTTATTATTTGAGCCATGTAAAGGAATCACATAGGGATTTGTTTCCAGTCCATCCACAATAGCAGATTCCATTCGCTCCCTACTTACATCCAATTTCAGCACACTTCTTGGTCGCAACATTCCAATCTCTCCTTCAGATGGGGTAACAGCCAACACCCTATTTACAACTGGCGCACG
>Ga0214923_10001735_pt1 | contig 30324 bp, 26 predicted proteins | sample LL1510_MetaG_FD_177993 | JGI IMG/M metagenome (GOLD analysis project Ga0214923, IMG submission 177993) | Freshwater microbial communities from Lake Lanier, Atlanta, Georgia, United States - LL-1510 | ecosystem: Environmental > Aquatic > Freshwater > Lake | place: USA: Georgia | collected...
GCTTCCGGAGAAGTTGCAAAACTTGCGACTCGAGCCCTTCCCAATTCCAAAGTGGGAACAGTGTTGGGAGTTTTAAGTTTTATTTTAGCCGATGAGGGAAGTAAGTATGCGGTTAATAGTGCTCTTCAGGGACATGCCCACAATCCCTTTGATTTCAGAAATCCAAATTTAGCGAAAGAATGGGCGCACAGTTTAACAGTGGGAAGTTACATCGGATATGGAATGGTTCAAGGGGCCAGGCAGGGCGATTATTATCAAAATTTAAAGTCCAAAATAGGTATTCCTGAAAAGGGCCGCTCGCAGGAGCAAACCCAGCCTCAAACTATTAGGGATATTATCCAGACGAACTTTAATGGAAATGAAGCGCAGGCATTATTGTTTTTGAGAAACATTACTCCTCAAGAGATTGCTCGCGCTCCCGAAGTGGTACAAAGAGAGTTTTTTGATCTTATGAAAGCTCAAGGAGAAAGAGCGATTGAAGATGTTCAATCATTTGTTCGTGAAACGGGGAGGGAAGAGTTACAACTTGAAGGTGGAAAGCTGACAAAATCCCTAGCCACGATTCAAAGGTTGCAGGAAAGATCTCAATCTCAGCCCCTTTCAAGAGAGGAAACTGCTCAATTAAACCAGGCCGCTCTAGAAAAAGACGCAGCTTTATTTAATCTTCAGAGAGCATTTGAAGGCACCAGGGAGCAAAGAGATAGCGCTCAGAAACGGAATGCTAGAATCCTGAGAAACCGGGACTGGAATAGTTTGACTGAAGCGGAAAGAAAAAAAGTGGAAGCCAATAATCAGATTATTTCAGATTACGAAAGAAATGCTGGAAGAGTTGAAGGGGCTATATTGCGATTTGATACGATGGATACTTTCCGAAAACCTGTTGAAGTGACTTCCGCCGTATTGTCTCCTGAAACGGAAGTGTCCAAAGCCGAACTGACGAGTAGGCACTCAAGAGCTCGTGAGGCTTTGGTTAAAGAGGTCAGACAGCGACAGACTGACCCTTCGGCATGGCAGTTGTCGGTCAAAGCAGCTCGAATTCTCGAAAACGAGCATGTGATTCCGCAAGTAACCCGGTTTGGGGGGCCTCTCTCTCCCATTCCCCAGGGATTTGAAGGCAAAGTTGCAGAGGCATCGGCATTAATTCAGTCTGCGAGACTCAAAGCTCAGGACTCTGCGACTCGAGATGAGCTTCTTGATCTGTTAAGAATGGTAGATCCCGTGAAAGCCAACTCAATAGAGACCAGAGAAAAGAAGAAAAAATAGCTTTCTTTACAATCCTGCCTCAACCGCAAAGGTCAAGTAGAGGTCTTCGCCATATTTCCCAAATCCATGATATGCACCCAATCTGATTTGGGTCGGCAAATAGTAGCCAAACTTCCAATCGCTTTTTAGTTCAAGTCCACAGCTCGTGTAAAAAACTTTCATAAGATTTTTAGGAAATGTGGGGTGTGAAGGGCCGCGGTCGTAAGAAAGCGCGTCTGCGACGATGGCTCCATGAATAGAATTCAAAAAAAGTGGTAAGAGTTTGTACCCTCGATCCACTCTGGTAATCGGAAATCGATATTCCAAATTGGTGGCAAACATTCTTCTTCCGGCAAAGAGACTTGGCGAAAAGCCTCGATTCAAAAAGAAACCACGTCCTTGAGAAAAAAGGAGTTCTCCACCGCCTTCAAAGAAGGAGTTGATAAAACTGCTCCCCTCGGTATAACCGATTTTGTTTCCGAGATAAAATGCACTCTCTTTGATAAATGGACCTTCCAAATAAGTGCCAACTGATGCCACTGTCGTAAAGTAGTTGTTGTTGCTTCCTAAAAATTTTGGGTATTGCGCATGTGATATTGAGGCTTTCACTCCATTGATCGGCGAAATAGCCAGTTTTCTTAACGGAAAACCCCAAGCCTTAGAAAGGCCAACTTCAATTCCTACCGATTGTTCGGCGGGGCCTAAGTACGAAGATTCCAAACGATTGAAAATGGCACTAAAACTTATGACGGGTAGTCCATTTGGAAGTTCCTGACTATAGCCGACTCTTCCTCCCCATCGTTTGAAAAAACTTTTCGAAACTCTTAAATAGCTCGGGGAAAAGTTGACCCCTGAAAAAATAGATGAATTTTTACCAAAGCGATAAGTATAGAGTAGGTTTGCAAAAGGAAGACCTCGGGTATCATAACCCCCAAAGATATCGTAAAGATGTTTCTGAGTGAGATCAAATCCTGGAATCCAAGCCCCCACTTGGGCACCATCCGGAACAAAAAGTAATGAAGGCACCCAGGTTCTGGGACGAAGCGTATCCAAGGGGGAGTATGTTTGAGATGGCTGTAGCTCAGTTGTTTCATTAGGAAGTTCTGAAGGGGGGGCAGTTTTGGGAGATCCAATGGGATCAGATTCTACCGATTCAGCCCATGCCAGATCAAAGCCTCCATGGCGATAATGACTCACTAAATAGTTATCTTCACTTTTATCAAAGCTATTAATGCCGGTTAAAAATCGAGCTTTAAGTTTCAGTTCTTTTTTCGAAGGACGAATTTCCCATATTTCATATCTGCCATTAAGATCTGAGATTCCTTCCAAAAGATCATCTTGCCCAGCAAGCCTCAGATTGAAAAACTCTTTGGGTAAAGTTATTAAATGGGTCGGAGCCCCGCTTCCCCATCGATAGAGATCAGTCGACATTTGGTTCTTTATCCCAATCCATTTGGTTTTTCCTGCAATTAAGCTAGTTACCCATCGACGCTCGGGTACTTGCCACTCTTGTTTTACCGTCCATGGTTCCTCTAATTGATCTTGGGGTATCAGTTCTAAGACTTTACCCCTGTCACTTTCGTCTATGTAAATCAGTACAGAATTATCTTTCGAAGAGCAGGCCAAATTATGAATGCGAGAGTTTTCTATGCCGTTAATTGAGAGGGTGATTGATTTTTCTTCTTTTAGCTTCCTTAATTGAAGTGTATTCAGCGCATATCCGTTACGAGGCTCCGAAGAAATATAAAGAAGGTTTTGATTATCTCCCGAGCCAAGCCAACACAGATTAGAGAAAGCTCCATCCCCGATTCGAGTTATTCGTTTTCTTTTTTTGGTGGCTAAATCCATTATGAATATGGCTGGAACTTCTCGCGTAGTTTCAGCAATGTAAGCGACTTGAGTTTTATCCGGCGAGAGAACGACTCCACTCTTATAGTTTCGATTGTCAGTAAGATAAATAAGTCTCGATAATGGTTTTTGCTTTATTTCATTGTTCTCAGTTAATGTTTTAGTTTTTTCCTTTTCGTAAATTGAATTCCACAGATTCGGATAAGTGATACCAAAAGTATTCTCAAGAGGGCGATTGATGAAGTATGGCCAGTTGGAGCTATAGTTCTCTACTAGATTATAAATTCCCTCTTGGTTCTTCTGGGACCAAAGCTCCTGATAAAGTTCATAACCAAAGAAATAAGGAGAAGCCCCATATGGCCACCGAGTTGCTGAACCATCTAATAAGTCCAATGGGGCAAAATAACTTCCCCAAACTTTCTCTTCAACTGCAGCTCTTCGATACATTGAGAAAACTGGCCCTCGGCCTCGGCCTCCTTGCGTTTTTTCGGTTTCAAAGAAAGTAGCTAGCCCCTCGTGAAGATGCGAGGGCATTAACCCATTGGGAACGACCCATGTTCCAAAAATAGCCCTCATAAACTTCCAAAGTCCAGAGGCGGGGTAGATATGAAGAATGTGAACATATTCGTGGAGGATGACTGAGTAAATCCAGTCATCGAGAGAAGCAAGTTGGCTACCAGCCGTGGGGGGAGAGGCAAAAAAGACGATGTGAGAGTAAGGAAAGTTTAAAGCATATCCATTTAGAGAGTCCCTAAAATCCGCAATCACGATGTAAGTGTGTTCGGGGCCTGGAGGGAAGATGGGGCTGAGTACTGTGTGGGCTTTTTCGGCAGCATATAAAACTTTTTTTGCCAGATCATTTCGGCCCTCTCGAAAGACAGCTGTGAAATGAGGGCTTTTCTGGGAGTTCCAGGAAATATCTGAGGGGAATGTAATATAAGACGGTTGTTCCGCTTTGCATAGATTTGTTGAAAATAATAATCCAAGGAAGAACGAGATGAGAGGCATTGGGTAATTTTAATGAGTGAAGAGAGGGAAGTCTACTAGGGGATCAATTTATAAAATTGAACCGATTTCTTGAACAATCATTTCGGGAGAAATTTGAGACATACAAGCATGTGAGGCTAGAGGGCAAATTCCGTATCCGCACCAAGCATAGTTTGGAGTCTCAGTGTTTTGATCCCGACACAAAACGGGGATTTGAATGGCTCGATGTTTTTCAGTTGGATAACCGTGCCACTCACCTATAGATTCAGGGCCGAAAAGAGTGACTGTGGGAATTTCTAAAGCTGCTGCAAGGTGTTTAACCCCCGAATCGGCTCCTATGAATCCGTCCATGTGGGTTAAGCAACCTAGCAAACTTGTTAGATCTGGGGTGTGAATCGTGTGGGTTAGCTTTTTTAGATTGCCCCAAAGAGCAGATACGGGTGGAAAATCGTAGAGGACAAAGAGCTGATAACGATCCTTGAGAATTTTGGCTAAAGATATAAATTTTTCAAGAGCCCATTGCTTAGACTGCCGACTTGCACTGATACTTAGGGCTACATTTTTTAGACCCGATTGGGTACTCAAACCTAGAAGTTTCTCACCTTTTTGTTTCGTGGCGGAACCCACAAATAATTTAGGGTTTGGGCTTGCTCCCGACCAACCTAAGCCTCTGACAACATTCAAATCTCGTTCAATAGCCGACATCGGGACTCCGACATGGGGAATAGTGCTTGAGTATTTAGTAAACCGGGGCGTTCGATGGTGATGATGAATGAAGCGAGTCTTTCCCTTTGAAAGAAAAGTGAGAATTGCAGTTTCATTATTAGCGTGAAAATTAAGAACCGCATCGTAGTTTACTTGCCGAATTTTTCTTAAATTATCCCAACGTGAAGACAGGCTAGGCTCCAATAAGTAATGCTGGTTAAAACGAGGATCTAATTCAAAAAGTGGAGCATAGGCTGCTGGATAGGCAATATCGACGGGTCCACCGATAAATTCACGCAGCGCTTCAAGGGAAGCGGTCCATAACGCCGTGTCTCCTAATCGACGATTTTTTATAGCCAAGATTTTTTTCATTAAAACACAATTAAAAGTGGCATCACCATAATCAATGAAAAAACAGGTGACAAGAAGGTTATCTATTTAGAATAATGTGTGTATCATTACGATGACTTGCAGTAATGTCTGCAACCATTAAGTTTTAGCTTTTTAATTAGGGCAAAATAAAAAAGGAGTCTCACAATGAGTCGTACATATCATCTAAGAAGTCCATTTGTAGCAATCATCGGATTAGTTTTGGTTATTGCTTTATCCTCTTGCAGTAAAAAGCAAGTTGTATCAGACGAACCTCTAATGAATCCCAATGACACTTCAGGTTCAGCAATGGGCGAAGGGGCTGTAGGAAGCGGTAATGCTGGAGATGCAGGTATGGCCTCGAGTGAACTTCAAACCGTCTACTTCGCTTTTGATAGTTACGCTTTGAGTGGAGATACAAGAGCGCAACTTAAAAACAATTTGTCTTGGCTTAAAGCTAACTCTACAGCCAAAGTTCAAATTGAAGGACATTGCGATGAAAAAGGCACTGTTGAGTATAATATGGCATTGGGTGATCGCCGAGCCAATGCGGTTAAGAGTTTCTTAGTAAAATCCGGAATTGAAAAAAGTCGTATTGACACTATCAGCTACGGCAAAGAGAGACCTGCAGATTCGGGTCATGATGAGTCTGCTTGGAGCAAAAATCGACGTGCAGTATTTGTACTGTTATCTAAGTAATCGATAGACCATGAAAATATTTTATCAGCTAGTCCCAGGAATTATGATTATCTTGGGGCTAGCTTCTTGCCACCCCAGGCCTGTTGAAGATCTTGCTATTGCAGATGTAGCTTTGAAAGCCGCCCAAAAAGTTAAAGCTGATTCTCTGGCTCCTGATTTTTATAGGAAAGCAGAAAACTTTTATTTGAGAGCAAAAAAAGATTTTACCGAGGGTTACTACGATTCTTGTAAAAAATTTGCCAATCAAGCCCGTTTAATGGCTGAGAAGGCCGAATATAGAGCTTTGCAACGCCAGTCAAATGCTCGACCTAGGGTGGGAGATACCGATTCCTCCCAAACATCTGTTGATCCTTTTAAAACTAAAAAATCAGAGGAGCAGTGATGAAGAATTCAAAAACTGTAATATCGTTTTTTCTGTTGTTTTTCGTCGTGTTCTCTATCTCTTGCCGAACCAAGAGTGAAATTAGGAGGGAACAAGAATTTGAGAGACTTAAGCAAGAAGTAACTCAGACTCGAGGGGATAAAGCTGAAGTAGATTCATCTGTAGAAGAACTCAAAGTAGAAATGGCAAAGTTGGGCAATGTAATTGAAGAAGAGGCCCAAGGACGAAGAAAAGATTCCGAGGAGATTCGAAAAGAGTTGGCCTCCCTAACTGCTCGTATTCAAGCTCTCGAGCAGCGCGCAGTAGCCGAGGAGTTGACTCAAAAGCAATTGGTTCAAGAGAAGTCAAAAGCTAGTTTCGAATCGGGACGTCGGCTTTATGATGATGGAAAATATGAAGAAGCGATTGAGGTTTTAAAAGCTGTCGTTGAAAACCAACCTAAAACGGAAGATGGAAAGAAAGGTCAATTTTTATTAGGGGAGTCCTACTTTGCAACTAAAGCCTATAAATTAGCTGGATATGAATTTTCAAAATTTCAAAAAAACTTTCCAAAAGATGCCTTAGTTCCAAACGCATTATACAGATTGGCAGCTTCTTTCAAGGAGATGGGAGATGCTACGAATGCTAAGCTTTTCTACGAAGATTTAATTCAGAGGTATCCTAGTAGTCCCTTTGCAAAAAAAGCTAAAGTAGATATGAAGAGGTTGAAATAAACATTAGGGGCGTTGCAGTTTAACCACCCATCGACCTAAGCCCATTGTAAATAACAAGTAGATTAAAACTCCTAAATAACTATTGGCTTTGTTCTGGGGAGTGTGAACCGCCAAGCAACCTACGTTATCATTAGGAACTTCACAGTGAATATTCTGATTATCAAACTTTTCACCTACTCCTGAATAAGCGGCTCTTAAAACATTAAGGTCATTGGTTTTTAAAGTTCTTTTAACCTTTTCGCCAGCCGTTGCGCTAGCAAACATAGTCGCATTATTATCAATGCTCGGAGCGATTTCATGGCCAAATCCCAAGAAGTGGCCCGCTTCATGAGTTACGATATTTTGGATATCATGTCGACCCGCTTCGTCAGTTGTAGTGAATGAATAGTTTTGTCCATTGAGAAGAATATCTGAATCTAAAATCATTCCAGAGTTTGCATCAGAGCCAGGTATGTAAAAGTTTCGAGTGACAGCAATGGCGTTTTTGTCGAAGGGCCATTTTTCTTTAATTAGAATAATAGTATTCAAACTATCATTTTCATTCTGGGTCGATTGATTACAACCGAGAGCCAAAAACTCTATTTTTACGTCTCCGTAGGCCCGCCAAGTTTTGAAGCTATCTTCAATTGCAGTGACATAATCTGGGTGGCCTTTAAATGAAGGGGCTGAAATATAATAGGGAATTGGAAAATATCTTGGGTCCCAATAAAGGAATGGGCCAGTTCCTTTCCCATCGCTTCCATCGGTTCGATTTCTAGAATATTGTCGTGTAGGAATCAGGGGTTTGAATCCCTCTTCAAAGCCTGCAACTTGGTATCGATTAGAGTTGCCAGAACTATCTAAATTTAGGAAAGCTTTGTAGCTGATTCCTTTGTACGGGCGCGGGAATCCTGAAAACATAACCGCTTGCTCGCCAGCTTCGCCGCCTGGAAACTCTATTTCGATTTCATCTGTGGTTCTGATCTTCTGATTTGATTTTGATGAGTGAATTTTTAAGACTTGAGCGGAAGCAACTGTTTTCATATACAGTTGAGGGTCATACATGGTACGTACTTCATCGATTTTTACATCGACAACCAATTCTGCAGAGTTCAGTTGTGCTAAAACTACCTCTTCAGGAACAGTCACTCCAAAGACCACTTTTTCAGACGATATAAAAACTACGACTAAATAGAAACACAACCACGCATGTAGGCGACCGAGTTGAGGAAATTTTTTTTTCATGGGATTTTTAAATTTTATCACAAGCCCACTTTGAGCCACTGATAAAGTTCATGGTTGCAAAAGGAGTTACCCAAACTGCGTAGGAGATTACGCATCAAACCCCTATTTTTGGAAGTTTTTAACGCGGCAAATAATGATTAAATTGCTATAAATTACAATAACTTAACATAATTGTTAAGATTGTGTTAGGACTAGGTATTGAATTTGCTCTCTCTAATGTTGAGGGTATTCAGAATGAAGTTATTATTTTCAAATGTTTTAGCAGTGCCGTCCTCATTGATGAGGCCTGCCTCAGCTGTGAAAACTGTAAAGTTAGAGGTTTTACAGCGTCATCGTTCCTTGCCGCATTTGGAAAGAAAATTTTATCATTTCATGATGGGGATGATCTGCTTCTCGCTTTATGCGTTTGTTATTGAAAAACAAACGGCTCTCATTCTGTTGGCACTGATTGGTGGCCCACTAGTGGTTTTAGATTTCTTACGTTTAAAGAGTCCGGAAATGAACGACGTTGCTCTGCGTCTATTTGGAAAAATAATGAGACGTGAAGAGCTGAGAAGTGTTTCAGGAAATTCATTTTTCGTTCTGGGTCTTTTAACCATAGTCGCAATTTTTCCAAAGCCAATTGTGTTGTTAAGTGTCCTCTATCTAGCTATTGGTGACCCTATTGCAGCAGTGATCGGAAGTTTATATGGACGACATAAACTTATTGGGAAGAAAAGTGTTGAAGGGGCGTTAGCCAATTGGATAGCTTGCACCTTTATAACTTTGGTCACGGGTATTGCCTACTTTGGGTTTTCTTTTGAGAAGAGTTTGATGTTGGCTCTACTTGGTGGAACTACGAGCGTTGTTGCAGAGCTTCTTCCTACTCGAATCGATGACAATTTTACTATTCCAGTAGTTTCGGCCTCAATTCTCTCCACCTGTTCTCTATTCCTCTCGTTTTTTTAAAATTTTGAATTAGTTTTCTATTCGGTTTAAAATTTTCCTCTCACAGGAGAATTTTATGACGCCCCAGGCCTCTAAATCTAAAGTAGAAAAAATATCTCACCGATCTTCATCAGACATTTCAAAACGGACTCAGGATAAAATTTTCCAATTTTTAAACACAGAAAATAAAAAGTCTGAAAGCCAATCTGCGCAAGAGGAGTATCCTTCAGTTTTCAAAGCGGTCCCAGGCGGAGAGTCTCTTTATATGAGGGACGGCGACGAAATTATTGCCCATGTGGCTATCTTGGATAGGGAGTTTCAACATCCGCTGGTACGGCTCAGGGTAGGGCTCATTGGCTCGGTGGTTACTCACCATAGTCACCGTGGAAAAGGTTTGGCAACTGAGCTTATTCAACAAGCCTGCTTAGAGTTGAAAAGGCGTGGTTGTCTTATAGCTTTACTATGGTCAGATCAAGAAGACTTCTATTTGCCCCTCGGATTTCATCGGGCGGGTCGAGAACAGGATATAAGATTTTCCCCGAAACTTAAAATGGGTCATTCGGTTAACGTAAGACCTATAGATTTGGCTACCGATTCTCATCTTATTTGGCGGCTCTACCAAAAACAGACATTTCGTCTCGATCGTTCACTTGAGGAACAAAAAAAGCTTCTAAAAATTCCAAACACTAGAGTTTTTGTTACTGAACAGGATGGAAAGGTTACATCGTACATTGCGATCAATAAAGGAGCTGATTTTACCGATTTCATTCATGAGTGGGGAGGAGATATTTCGGAGGTCCAAAAAAATATTGCTTTCTGCCAAAGAGAACACTTTTCCGATAAGCCCCTGACCCTTATTGCTCCAGCAGATCAGGATATTTCAGTTTTAAAACAGATGGCCGAGGAGAAGTGGGATGGTGTTCTAGGACTAATAAAAGTTTTAGATAAGAATGTATTGTTGAGCACTTATATGAATTTTCTAAAAACAAAGAATATCGAGCATGTCTGGTCGAGAGACAAAGGATCTATCTTATTTTCGGATTCTGAATTTTCAATTGTGACCGAGGGTGATGTCATCGAATTGGTGTTTGGTTGTGAAACCCGAAACCCTCATCCCACATTACCCTTTTTCCTATGGGGATTTGATTCGATTTAATCGCGTTGGGTATTCTCGAATCTTTGATAATTTTCCATCGATATTCTAATGCGTTCTCCTAATTCGCTGTTGAGTAAGCGTTCTGGTAGAGATTCATAAACAAGCCAATGAGTAAGAACCACCGATACATTGGTATAGGCCCAAACGAGATTAGGGTTTTTGGGGCTTTTGAAAAACATAATAAAACCCGACATGTCTTGAACAGCGCTATCCTCGCCATCAACCGTAGATATTTTCATTATCATTGAATTTTTAACTGGGCTTGTAGGAAACTCGAAATGAAAGACTCTTTGGATCGGTATTTTAAGAGCGGGCAACGCTAAGACTACTTTAAGTTCAAGATTGTTAGGGTTTTTCGGGTCTACTGTCATTCCCGCTATTTGGATATAGAACTTTTCTCCCCCGCCTTTTTCGTTGATATTAGGTAACGCCCAGATAGGGTAATTAGAAATCTTTTTAGCAATTTTTTGCAACAAGTTCCAATCGGCCTCAATTGAGACAAAAGATTCTAAAGATATTTTTTTGTTTCCCATCCTTTTGACCTGTTTTTCAAAGTGGTCTGAGGTTTGGTTTTTTAAAACAGTTTCAAGCTTCCTAAATACTTCTGTTTGCGAAGGAAATTCATCCCCTTTAGCGGAAAGATTGAGAAAAAAAATTAAGAAAAATATTTTTAGGGCTTTTTGATGGACCATAAGCCGCGTCCTAAGAGCCACAGTCCAGAAACTATGGGCACGACCCCGTAGATTGGGAATCCATATATTTCCGGACCTTTTCCAAGGAATAGTAAAGCTACTCCAATAGCGATTACGGTAAAGCTTGCAAGAGCAGTATAGAAAAAATAATTAAAGGACTCAATGGCTTGAGTGAGTTGGGCTAATTCTTTTGATTTAAATTCCAGCGCAAAATGATTGTGGGACCACATTCTTAAAAATCGTTTGAGAAGTCTAGGAAAGGTTTCTAAAGTATCCTGAAGATCCCTTCCTAAAATAATCAAGTCGTGAGTCAATCGTTCCTTGCTGTAGCGAGAGGAAAGAACTTGTTTTGCTAATCTATTGCCAAGTTGAAGAACATCAAAATTAGGGTCTAATCTTTTACCCAATCCATCAATTGTCATGATAGCGCGAAATAGAAGCATCAGCTCTCTTGGAACCTTCAAATGATGTTGAGCTGCTATATGAGTGGATCTGAGGAGAAGTTTTCCAGCATTAACTTCACCCAAGGACATTCCTACGTAAGGCGATAGCGTATCCATCAAATCTTTTTGAAGGATATTGATATCTGTTTCACCAGTCGGAGAGCACAGTACTAAGTACTCTGAAGCGAGACTTTCATAGTCTTCATCAATGATAGCAATAAACATAGTAATGATGCCGTCTTTGACCCGCTTTCCTAACCGCCCGACAATTCCGAAATCAATGATCCCGATTTTTCCATCAGGAAGCACAAACAGGTTTCCTGGATGGAGGTCTCCATGGAAAAGACCATCATGCATCACCATGTGAAAAAATGCATCTGCCCCAATTTCTACAATCGATTTGGGATCAATTCCTGATCTTAGTATAGCTTCTCGGTCTGAGAAGCGGATGCCTTCGAATTGCTCTAGAACTAGAACTTTTGAACTACTATGAGATTCATAAACTTTAGGGATTCGGATCTTTTCTAAGTCTTTTAGATTCTGACTTATTTTTCTGATGTTATTAGATTCCACTCGAAAATCTAATTCAAATACAATCGATTGAAAAAACTCCTCCACAAGACCTGAGGGATTAAAGGGTTCTACTTCGGGGATATATTTTTCAAGCAGGACTGCTAATCCGCGTAGAATTGATATGTCATTTTGGATTATTTTATCTATGCCAGGTCTTTGGATTTTTACGGCTACTTTTTCACCGGTTTTAAGATTGGCAAAGTGAACTTGAGCAATGCTCGCAGCGGCTTTTGGGGTGGAATCAAAATTTGAGAAAACATCGCTAATAGGTGATTTTAATTCTGATTCGACTAAATTTTGAATGTCCACAAATGGGACTGAGGCAACATCGTCCTGTAACTTAGAAAACTCTTCGACGTAGGCTTCAGGTAGCAAATCAGATCGAGTAGCTAATAACTGCCCTAGTTTTACAAAGGTGGGTCCCAACTCCTCAAAACTTCTTCTCAACCTCTCGGGGATTGGCAAAGCGGAAAAACTTGGATCTGCGACTTCTTTTTCTCCTAGAAATCGGGATAAGTTCATTCGATGAAGCAGATCGATAAATCCGTGCTTCACGAGTACTCGGAGAATTTCAGTGACACGCCCAGCATTTTTGAATGCCTGTGCCACATTTGTTGCTGTTGAAATAACTTTCATTTTTTATCAGCAAGTGAAAAAGTGATTTGCCCCTCTTCGACATCAACGGAAACAAGTTGTACTTCCATAGGGTCACCGACTGATAAAGTTGAGTGGCCAGGCCTCTTTCTGAAGCACATATGGTCTTCATCGAATTGATAAAAACCACCAAGTGCATCCACAGGTAAAAATCCTTCTAGGCCAAATTCGGGTATTTCAACAAAGATGCCCCGTTCAATCAGTCCCGATATCGAGCCAGAGAAGGGCTGGCCAATTTTGGGCTTCATAAACCAACATTGTTTCCGACGAGTCACAAAGCGTTCGGCTTCCATTGCTCGTCGTTCCCTCTCGCTAGTTTTTTCACCCAACTTCACAAAATCGACACCCTCAGTAAACTTATCGGAATGATAATGCTTTAGGATAAATTCTTTTAAGGCTCGGTGCACTATTAAGTCTGGGTATCTGCGAATGGGAGAAGTGAAGTGGGTATAGTCCGCCAGAGCTAGTCCAAAGTGGCCTTTAGGAGTGGGTTCGTAACGAGCTTGCCTTTGACTTCGGAGAATGGCTTGGTGCAGCGTATGAGCCCCTTTTTTGCCAAAAGTTTCAGTCAAGACTTTCGAAAAGGCTAGAGGGGTAACCTCTTTAAGCATTTGAGCGAAGCCAAGTCGTCTTAAAAGTGCATTGAGTTCATCAACTCGCTCTAGATCCGGGGTCTCGTGAACTCGATAAAGAGAGCTAGCTTTTCCTAGCCTCAAAGCTTTGGCGACTTCAGAGTTGGCAGCAATCATGAATTCTTCAATGAGCTTGTGGGACTCAAACCGAGGACGTCGAAAAATTGTTTCAGGAATTCCTTTTTCATTGAGTTCCATTTGGCACTCGGGAAGGTCAAAATCTAAAACTCCGCGCTCTTTGCGATTATGAGTCAGCTGATGGTAAAGCTCTAAAGCTAGATTAAGAGGAGCCATGAGCTCCTTAAATTCTTCGCATTGCTTAGGATCTTTCTCATAAAATGAATGAAGTTGGTTATAGGTAATTCGTCGGGCGGTTCTGATGATGCCCTCATAAAATAGAGCAGACGTGACCTTTCCTTTTCTATCATAATGAATCTCAGCATTTAAAGTGAGCTTATCTGTCTGAGGTCGAAGGCTGCAGAGGTCGTTGGAGAGAATTTCGGGCAGCATCGGAATACAAGTGCCAGGCAAGTAAACACTCGTGGAGCGTTCAAAAGCAGAGTGATCGAGATCAGTTTTAGGCCGGACAAAAAAGCTAACATCTGCAATGGCCACATAAAGGATGTAGCCATCTTTTTCTCCGGGTCTTACTAAAATCGCATCATCAAAATCTTTCGCATCTTCTCCGTCCACCGTAACAAAAGGCAAATCTCTAAGATCTTTTCTAGAAGCAGATGGCGATTTAAGTTCAGCCTGTCCCCACTCAATTGAGCGATCGGCATCTCTTAAAACCTTAACTGAGAAGTGCTCTGGAATTCCATATTTGGCTAATGCAATCTTGTTATCCATTTTTGGAGAAAGTTCTTTCCCAAGACACTCGGTAATAGTTACGACCGCTGGATTTCTTTGGGTCGGATATTCAACAATTTTAGCGATGACCCATTGGTTGGATTCAATTTTGTAAGTTTCCCCCGCAGCTAAAAAGAGATCACCCGCACTTGTCTCTACGTAGGGATGTCGTCCCGATTTCTTAAAAACACCTAAGATCTCTTTCTGAGAACGCTCTAAAATCTGCGTGATCTCAGCGGCCATTCCTTTTCCGTCGTGGTAGATTTTGTACTCAACAATATCGCCATCCATGAGAAGTCTAGCTTGATGACGACTCACAAACGCATCTTTTTGTCGTGGATCAGAAGATAGAACAAAAGCAAAACCTTGGGGTTTTTTCTGGATTCGACCTGTTAAGTTCTTTTTGGCCTGTTTAAAAAAATGTTTTCCACCTCGAGACCGGTGTTTTCTTTTTTCAGTTTTATTTGAAGAACGTCGTTGGTTTTTGCGGTGTCGCACAGAGACAATTATCTCTTTGTAAGAGATAATTGTCATGGATTAAATAGCGAACTGGAAAATCTTGTTTATTGTTTCGTCTTAAAAGGTGTGGGTAATTTTTTACCCAAACTTAGGGGAGGGGCTTTCGTAGAGAAGTTGTCATCTGAATAAGAACCCCCATTTTGGAATCGCTGATTTAAAGCAGAGTCCTCTGGAAGGGCTAAGGCGACATCTGCATCATTGTTAAAAGATTGTTCTCGATTCATGGTGTTCGATTGGGGGAGTCGTTGCGGAGGCATAAAATAGCCATTGTTGGGATATCCCATGGGCGGATAGTAATAGCCGGGAGCGGGTGGGGTCATCGAAGAAGGTTGTCTAGGATTGCCTCGACCGAAATTATCAAATTCCGCCCGACCATAGTATCCGTTAACTTCCGGCTGAAATTTTAGCAATGGTGTAACTTGTGCTCCTTTGGGATAACATACAATGTTGTCAGCAGCTGCTGAGGCAGCCGAACTAAAAGTGCTATCCATCCCTTGAGCTACATTATTACCAGCCCGTCCTGTTCCTTTTTCAAATCCAATATTAGCTCGGACCTGAGCACTCGCGGGAAAGCACAAAATCATCTCATCTTGTGGCTTTTCCATTTTTGTCCAATCTTTTTCCGCTTTTGATTCGACCTGAGCTGCTTTGGGAGCTTCGAAAGCAACAGATGCAGTGGAGCGTTTATTGACAACATTTGGCCCCATAGCTCGATCGGAGTCTTTTGGAAAAACATCTACAATTAATCTGGATGGATTTTGTAGCCAAAAAGCATCGACAATAGAATGAGACTGCTTGATGAAGGTTCTCACTTCAAATCCTGAAGTGGTATCCGTATTAAGTGAAATCGGCCCGAAGTATTGACTCTTTTTTGTGTAGGCTTCATTGATTGAAGCTTCGGGAATAGCTCCTACTAGGGAAGCTTTGCTAACATGGATTGTAGTCTCTTTTCCGAGTTTATCGGGAACCAAGCGAATCACTGGTGACTCTTGACTTGGTTTTTTTGTTGAGAACTCTATCACTAACCTTTCGAATCCTAGTTTCAGATGACGATTAAACCTGAACTTTTTTATTTGAAGTTCAGATTCTGCATCACCTGCGGCAATAAGAGAGGTTAATGTGACAAACACTAAAGGTAACCATTTTAAGTTTCTCATAGACTTTTCACCCGTTATTTGTAGGTGTCCAAGAAAGGGATCGGCTATTTGTGGTAAAATCTTAAGGAAATTTCAAAATGTTAAGACTGGGTGAGTCAATGAATCAGTATCGGAGTGTATTGTTCAGTGGTTTCAAAGTGTTAATTATTACCTTGATGCTACTGGGCTGCGCGGAATCACCTCCCACAAATGCGAATTCATCTAAAGTATCGGGCGTACTCGAGGAAGTGGGGACAGAGCAGAACTCTCTAGGAGCCTCTGGGGCTCCTGATAATCCTCTATTACGAAACATCACTGATAAGTTACAGGGCTTGGGTTATGAAGCATTGGGTCTTCAGTTTGAAAATGACGAGACCCTTTTATTTTTAGGATCAATTTTTGATTCCCCCATTACCCACGACCGGCAAATTCGAATTATCTATACTGGGTTGGAATTATCTTATGATTCTAAGCATAAGTCGTTGACTATTGGGGGCGCTAAAAATTTAGCATCGATTTTAAATTTTATTGAGAAAAATATTCCTAAGCGCGATCCGAATGATCAAATCAGCAAGATACCGCCTGTGTGGAACGCAGCTCCTACGAACTCCGATAATCCGACCGGGACTGCGACTACACTGCCTTCAGTCCCATCTTCTACAACTGTTACCACATCAACCCTACCTAATCCTCCAACCACGATTCCAGTGCCTGTGGTGCCTAGCACCAATGTTCAGCCTAAAGAGGTAAAAAATCGCTCTAAGATTTCTAAAAAGAGTTCTCCACGAAACAAAGCAAAACTAAAAAAGTTAGGGGCTAAGCCACAAAAGAAAGTAGTGCGTCCAGAATCTAAAAAAGTAGAAATTATCCCGTCCGTTACGACCACGACGATGAGCCCAACCACTACTACAACATCTCCCATACTTCCTCCGACCACTATACCGCCCAATACCACTCAAGTTCCGAGTTCGACCCTAGAGCCAACTCCAACAACAATTCTCCCGGAAAATTCAGATTCCGCAAAGAGTCAACCGGATGAACTCAACCCCAATATTGAGTCTAACTCGCCTGCTCAGACATCTGAAACCACTGAGCCTTAAGAAATCACAACAGAAACTGAAGAAAGAATAATGAGTTGCCGAAATATTTAAGTGGCCTGGAAACTCTTAAAAGATTTGATTCAATTTATTCCAGTTGGCATCCCTAAAGATTGGAAAGAGATTAGAGAGATTGATCCCAGTAAACCGGTGATTGTTTTAGTTTCAGGATTTGGGGCCTTACCTTCTTCGCTTCGAATTATTCGTAGAAGATTAATCCGAGATGGATTTAATGTCGTTTTGCAGAGCTTGTCTGATGAAAATGTGACAGAGTCTCTCCAAGGCCTTCGCGCACTTGCTGCAAACTTAAGTCAAGTCATAAATGACATTCGAAAGATAGACGGGGTTCGAGACCAAAAAATATTTGTGGTCGCACATTCTGCGGGAGGATTAGTCGCAAGGTATTACATTCAAAAACTTGATGGAGTTCAGAAGTGTAACGGCTTGGTCACTATGGCAACTCCTCATAAGGGGCTTTGGCTTGCGTCTTTGGGATTTATGACCCATTTGATTGTTAGAGCAAAGTGCCTGTATGATCTTCTGCCGATCTCAAGTTTTATAAAGACTTTGAATGGTACTGAGTTTCCAAAAGCATTTGAGATGATTTCAATCTACTCGAATCAAGATCTTATTTGCCCTAGCAAGTTGTCGCAACTGCCCTTCAATTTATACTCATCGGATAGTGTGAATCAGATTGAGTTAAGCGGCATCTCTCATATGGAATTTCTCTACAAAAAAAAGGCTTACCTATTTCTTAAGAAGTGGTTAAAGGAACAATTAAGCCTAAGCTCTGAGTTAGAAGCCTATTCTAAAACTACAGTTACTAACCGATGATGTCCTCTCCACCATCAACGCCCAATACATTTCCTGTCATCCAACGTGCCTCGGGTAATACTAAAAGAGAAATGATCTCAGCAATATCATGAGGAGTTGTCAGACGGCCTCCAGGATTTCTTTGAAGTGCACTTTCAATCATCTGTTCATTTCCAGGTATTTTTCTAAGTGCTGGTGTGTCTGTGACACCTGCTCTGATAGCATTGACTGCAATATTTTGTTTTCCAAGCTCGAGAGCCAATTGGCGACAGTGTGATTCCAGAGCTGCTTTTGCGGCAGAGACTGCCCCATAAGTAGGCCATACTCTCGTTCCACCACTCGAGGTCATGGCAAATATCCTCGACCCGTTGGGTAGAAGTTTGTGGCTTAAGAGGTCTTGGGTCCAATAAACTAAACTATTGGCCATTACGTCTAAGGTCATTTCCATTTGTTCTTGAGAGATACGGTCTTTTTCCTCTGGGGCTGTAAAGGGTTTAAGAGTTCCAAAAGCTAGTGAGTGGACCAAACAATGAATACCTCCATCCACGCTTTTTTGAAGCTCTGCTAATATCTCTTTGCGTTTTTCCCTGTCGGCAGCGTTGGCATTAAAAAAATGAGCTTTCACTCCGTGCTTTTTGATCTTCTGGATAACTTCTTCGACATGAGGAAGAGTGCCTTTTCGGTCTAAATGAACACCTACGATGTTCATCCCAGTTTCGGCAAGTTTCAGGGAGATTGATTCTCCAAATCCACTAGAAGCGCCTAAAATGAGTGCCCATTTTCCTTTAACTGATGTCGCCACGGTCTTCTCCGATCTTGGTATTATGATTTCTTTTGAAGCTTTTCTGCCTCATTGTGTTTAGGGTCAGTTTTGATTAAAGTTTGTTTAAATACATTAATTTTATTAAAGTCCTCTGTTGCGATTTCAAACTGAAAGGGAATCGATGGGTTTTTGCCTATCACTAGATTGGGAGAGACTTTTAGCATTGATAAATTGAGCACTTGTTTCTCCCCTTGTCCCCCATTTTCGAAAAGCAAAATTGTCAGACTAGGGTGATCTAGGTTTTGTTTGGATCCTTGGGTCAAATACTTTTTAGTTTGAGAGTCTTGGAGCTTTGTTAAAAAGGTATCAATCTGCGATGAATCTACTTTTGTGTTAGGGTCCCCTATAAACTTCCATTCCGAGTTTTCAGTTTTTGATAATTCAAGAGAGGCATCACCTCGAAGTAATTTAATTTTTTTTACTTCGAATCGATCAAAATTAGCAATGTGTTTGTTTTGATACTGGGAAGAGGGGGTATTTACTTTCTCTTCAATCGCCTTATCAATTTCAAAAATTGGATCTTTGTCATCTGCTTTTACATAAAGATTACTTTTAACTTTTCCAATCCGGAGGGTGCTTCGAGTTTTATCAGATTTTGTGAATGTAATTTTTGCAATAGGGTTGTTTAGACCATAAAGAGTTGGGTTGTCAGTTTTTTCAGCTACAACTTTCATCCCTTTTAATTCTATGAGCGACGTAAAAACTTTGTTCCACTCAGAAAGGTCTGCGAGTAGGTTCTCCCGGCTTAATGTCCACTCTTCTTTAAGATTATTTCCGCTTCGCGAAACAACGATGTTTTGTTTTGGAGTTTGAATTTCGACTTCATTAATATCGTTGCGATTGATATCTACGACATCTTTGTTTCTAAGATTTAAGAGATCTTTATCGAGGGACCCTTTTAGTGAACGACTTGTTTTAAAAACTCCTTCCGATTGAAGAGTCTTAACGTACACGCTATATGCGACTGGAGTGTCGTTACCTATCCAGACCTCTTGTGATGGAGAGTTTGCATCTTTCTTGAGCAAGATTTTTATTGTGGGGTCTTTCAAACCATAAACTGAGAGATCGCTCGGTTTCTCGTCGACGACTCTTTCCTGCTTAGCAGAACACACAGCCGACAGAAGAGAAGAGATACTGGTATCATCGCCCTTGCTTTGAATAGGAGAGACGATAAACCAATTGGGCCCAGTTTTTTTAAATTCGATAGTATCGTATACAGGAGTTCCAGAGGGCGAGGTGTTTTCTTTCCCCTGATTTTTTAATCGAAAGAGTTTAAACTCAGTCACTTGGTCGGTTTCGAAAGAGACAAACTTTTTAGTTAGCTCCTCAACTTCCTTGGACTCAGTTTTATATTTGCCTTCATAGAGCGCATACCAACCTATGAGGGCCGAAAGAACCCCTAACATCACTAATGTTGAAGTGAAATTTTTCTTCATACCCCACTCCCACAAACCGTTCGGGTTTTTCCCATTTTTTTAGATGGTTTACTCCATGGTCTCTGAGTCTGAGTCAGGACCTTTGCTTACATAACCGGCTGCAATTTCTCGCAAAGCAACTACGGCAGGTTTGTTTCTAGAACCAGCCACCAAGGGGCGCGAACCTTTTGTCATCTGCTTCACTCTTTTAGCTGCGATATGAATCAGCTCAAAACGGTTTGCAATTTTTTCTAAACAATCTTCGACAGTAATGCGTGCCACGCGCGCCTCCTATAAATCTTTAAAAGCCGTTATGTTAGTGAAATGATTCGTGAAGTCAACCCTAAATAACAGTGATTGAAGGGGAGTTAAACCGTCGGAATAAAAGCAATTATTGACGGTCGGGACATGAGCTTAACTACTCTTAATTATTGTATTTTATCGAGATGGGTACCCAGTGAATCTATAAGGGTGTGAAGATCGGCTGGTTTTTCGGGGCTATAAATTTGGTCGTACGCCGAGAAGAGTGCTTCGATGGAGGATTGTTGCTCCGGTGTCAGGCTTTGTTTAACCGAGGCTACTAACTGACGCCTGGTAGGGTAGTTTGAAAAACGCATATTAAGAGGACGCCCCTTTTCTTTTAAAAGCTGAGTGAAGGCTAGAGTCGCGAGTTGAATGAATTTAGTGGGGTCCCCGGAACGTTGCGCCGCCAAAGCATCTCTCCAGATTTGCTGGCGTTTAAAAGCGAGAGAGTCTTTTTCTCTTTGTTCTTTCTCGTGTTTTCTAAAGCGAAGGGTATAAAAGGAACAGAATCCCAGACCCACTAACTGAACTAACCAAAAAACTAAGCTATTTAAGTAGGACTTAGAAAAAGACCACTGTGTTTCAGGCTCAGGCAGCTGGAAAGAAATTGAGTCGCCTTGGCTTTTCGGGTTGGCTTTAAAAAATCGAATCGTTGGAAGTGCAATGGTTTGAAAGATCTTTTTGGAGGGATTAAAAAATAGGAATTGTCCCAGACGGTGTGTTTCTGCAGGTGGGGACTTTAGTAAAATTGAAAATTCAAAAGTCTTTGCAGTTCCGTTTCCGATTGATTGCATGAAAGTTCGTTGAGAGGTCACTTCTGAATCTTCGGGTTGCAATAATGGTAGGGTATTGATTTCGGTGAAATTTCCTTTTCCTTCCAGTGAAATTTTTAACTCGACTGGCTCATCTAAACGATATTCCAATGAAACTTCCTTCTGTGTGAATGAAAACTCTCCAACTGCACCGATGAATGGAAGATTTTTTAAATCGTGTGGCACTGGGGGCAGGGGAATCATGCTTAGGGGAAGACTCCGGGATTCGAGAATAATGGGATTGCCTAAAGAGGGAGAAAATAGGTTAGAGCGATCTCGTGGCCTTAGAGAAATTTTCATTGGAATAATTTCTCCGTGGTTTTTATCTACCATTCGGTGAATTGAATAGCTGCCAACGACCGCTTGTTTTTTTAATAGGGTTCCAGTTGGAATGCCCCCTAGAGCAATGGGCCCTTGGCGGAGTGATAAGTTTTCACTCCAAAACCCCCGAAATTCCGGAAACTTGATGACTTCGACCTCCACGATATCTGTATCACCTGTGATGATAAACTGGCATACGATTTTTTCTCCGACAAATACTCTATTAGTCCCACAATCCATGAGCAGTTCGAAGTCAGCTCCAACTGCGAGGGGTGCTTTTATTAAAAACAACAGAATGATGGCTAAGGCGATCTTCATTTCCTACCAGGGTTTTGTATTAAAAGAGTTGAACTTTTTAGCTTTGTCTTCGGCTAGCCGTTTTAATATTTCCCGCTCTTCTTCGGAAATGTGGTCTAGCACTTTTCGTTTCATTTGCTCACTTAAGGATTCATCTTCAAACTGTTTGGGGCCTTTAGGATCATTGTTCGAACCCTCTTTAGCTCCATCCCCTTCACCTTGGCCTTCTTTTTTTTCTTCTGATTTTTTTTTCTGTTGGATTTCTTTGATGCGTTGAAGGAGAACTAAGTTGTCAGAAATTTTTTGATTTGTCTCTTTGTCGAATTCAGGGTCGGAGGTCTGGGTGTCGTGAGATTGCTGGTAGGCTTGAAGAGCCTGTTCAATCTCCCCCATCTTTAAAAAAGTGTTTCCCAGGTTAAAGAGGGCCTTTTTCCTTGTGGAAGGGTTTAAACTCTGCAAAACACTTTTCTCAAGCTGAACCGCAGATTCTTTATAATCCTCTCGTTTATAAGCATTAACCCCTTGATTGTAGAACTCGACTGCTTGGGATTCATTGTCTGAAAGTTCAAGGCCATAAAGACCGTTGCTACAAATTAAAAAAGGTATCCAAAGTGCGCGAATTGCAAATTCCCAGCGGCTAAAGCAGAAATCCCAGAACAGAAAGAGGAAGGCCAGGAAAAAGCAAAGGGGATAAAACTCACGGGTTAACTTGAAACTGGTCGAAAGCTTTCCGATACTAAGCGATTGTTTGAGTTTTTGGGTTAGTTTTGGAATTTCCTGGAAGTTGTCTCGATACGCTGATCCTCCAGAGAGCTCTGCAATTCGTGAAAGTGTCTGTGGTTGGGCGGCAGTGAACACTGTTTTTCCCGAACTATCTTTCAATAGAGTTTCGTTACCAAGCCTGGAATCAATTGGAATTGGCACGGCAGTCACATTTCCTATGCCCACTGTAAAAATAGGCACCGAGGCTGCTCTAAAAGCCATAGCAATGTTATCGGAAATGGGTACATGAGTTTCTCCATCGCTCAATAAAAGAACCTGGGGAGTGACCCATTCTGCCCCTCTACTTTTGGCTACTAATTCAGATTTTTTTATTTGAGCCAAGAGGTTTTCTAGAGTGGCTCCCAAGTCAGTACCCTGTCCTGTTGCAATGGAAGGTGTTAATGATGTGAGTAGGTCCTTTGCTGCTTGGAGGTCTGAGGATAAAGGCATCAACATGTATCCATTTAGAGTGAAAGGATATAACGCTATTTTGATTTGACTAAGTTGGTCAATTAGCCTTTGAGCAAAATCTATCGCAAACTTGATCCTCGAGGGGAGTGTATCTTTAGCAAGCATACTCTGAGAGATATCGACCGCTATGAAAAGGTTTGCTTGTTCCGAAACTTGAGTCGTGAGTGCCTCTCCACCTTGCGGGCGAGCAAGCCCTAGCACACAACACAATAAAGCTAAAGAATTGAGAAGTGTTTTTCTCCAAAGAAAGCTATCTTTAAGATACTTCTTTCTTCTGAAGCAACTGAGCAAATAGAGCAATATAAAAAACAAGCCCCAAAGAGCCCATATGTTTTCAAAGCGATATTCCATCCATCCGCCTCGGTTGAAATCTAGTTTCCTGAAGGAAAAGCAATAGGGCTAAAAGCAATGTTGCGCAGAAAGCGGGAAAGAAAAAAGTTTCTTCTCTTTTTGACATGGGAAGTAGTTTTATCTTGGTTTTTTCTAGACCATCGATATCTTGCAGAATTCGATTTAATGTCCCTGTATCCCGAGCCATGTAGGCTCTCCCGCCGGTAATAGCCGAGATCTGGCGAAGGAGGTCTGGGTTCAAATAGGATGGGATCTGCGTGACGAGGTGGGTTTTGTTTCCAGCTGAATCATATGCATAAATAGGCACTAAAACTCGATCATTTTCACCGATACCAATACTATAAATTTTTATTCCTTCTTGTCGGGCTAAATAAGCAGCAGTGACTGGGTTGATTGCCCCTACGTTGCTATCCCCGTCAGTCAGGAGAATGAGGATCTTATTTTTTGATTCAGAGTTGCGAAGCCTAGCAATTCCGTTGGCGATTCCATTACCGATCGCAGTGCCTTGTTTTAATTCCCGTAACCTCACATCTTCAACTTGAGAGAGGAGAAAATCAAAGTCACGAGTGAGAGGACTCTTTAAAATAGATTCACCACCAAAAATGACAAGCCCGATTCGGTCATCGGGCCGATGTGAAACGAAGTCTTTGATGACCGCTTTTGCAGCTTGAATTCGAGAAGGGTTAAGATCATTCGCATCCATGCTATCTGAAACATCTAGTGCAAATACGATATCAACTCCTGCTGTCCACTTCTGTACCCACGACCGAATCCTCTGAGGCCTCGCAAAAGAGTAAGCCAGGAGAAAAAATATTAATAAAGTCGTGATAAATATGGCTTGAAAACGGCGTCTGGTCTTACGGTGATGGGATTTAAGAATAGCGCTTCGATCAGCCATTAGAATCTGCTTTCCACTGCGGATTGTTCGTTTCTTGAAGATAAAAAACAGAGCTACGCCAAGCGGAAACAATAAAGCAAGGAGATGCTTAGGATCCATTAATTGCCACATATGATTAAATGAGCCTCTGTTTCTTTAATGAAGTGGGTCACCAAAGAAAATACGGCTCTTTCCCCTTTGAAATAAGGTTGAAATTTGAAATGATCCGAGTCCTCCAAACAAGGGATTAGCTTTAGAACAGGCGTTTGGGTTTCAAGACTTTTTTTGATCTCTCGAGTTGTCCAACACATTGCTGGGACGCAAACGCTCCGTTCCACATACTCACGGATAATTCGGCTCCATTCATCTACCAGAAGTGGGTTTGAAGGATCTTGGGTTAGCTTCTTCTTCAAAAGATTAAGTTGATTTTTTAGCCAATCATTTGGGTGTTCTTTAGGTTGTACGGGGAGGGGTTTCTGGTTTCTGGAGCGTCGTGGTTTTAAAGATTTAATTTTCTTAAATGCTAGATAAAAAAGAAGGCTCAGTCCAAGCAGTGCAAGGCATTTTTTCGCCCATCGGGTAAGGGGAAGTGGGGGCGTTAGATCGGAGAAAGATTCGCGTATTTCGTTATCATCGAGGGGCCGTTTACCCTCAATCACTAGGTTTTTGGCCTCAGTAGAAAAGGAGTTGCTTTTGGTTTTTATTTCTAGTGGGGGTAAAGTGAGGGTTTCGATTTTGTAGCTGGTGAGTTCGTATTTAATTTCTAAACAACAAGGTGTTCTCTCAGAGGTCTTTTCCAGTAATTGGATAGACTTATTTTCAAATAAGAGTGAATCGTTTACAAAAACAGAGGTCTCAGTCTCTTCATTATCTAAGGGCACAATAAGCCTGAGCACGGCATGATTGCCGGGTTGAATTGTCTCGGGGCTTAAAGAATAAGAAAAAGTCTCTCTACCGAACAGAGATCTGCTTGCTAGCCCCGCGAGACTTAAAATGACGAACCACTCTTTGAAGGTAATCATCTTGGATACTCAAGGGTAGATAATCTGACCTTGTATCTCGAGCGTTTTGCTCGAGGGTCATTGTTAATTGGGTAAAATGTTGTAGTAAGCTTTGTTTGAGATCAGCGGAATTTCCGTCTATGAGATAGAGTTCTCCTGTTTCCGGATCTCGTCCTTCGTAAACCCCCTTTAGAATCGAGCCCCTCTCAGAGTCATCGAAGCAATGGACTAAAACGGCTTCATGTTTTCCCGAGAGGAGTTTTAGTTCTTCATAAAAGGGAGGGATAATAAAATCTGAAATCACAAAAACAAGAGAAGGGGTCTTTAGAAAACGCGCGAGATAGCGAAGCGCCGGACGAAGATCACTTTTGTTTCCTTCGGGCTTCTTGGATTGAAGCTGTGAGAGAGCTAACAGTACATGAGCTCTTGATTTTCTTGGAGGGATGTAATCGAGGGGTTTATCGTTAAAAAGTAAGATACCAAAATTATCATTGTTTTTCGATGCTGCAAGACCAAGCAAAGCCACTAGCTCTTGATACATCTCTAATTTGTTTTGATGGGAAATTCCAAACAGAGAAGACCCAGAGATATCCACGGCTAGGATGATATTAAGTTCCCGGTCCTCTTCATAGGTTTTTATGGTGGGGTGGCCGGTTCGGGCGGTCACTTGCCAGCTCATGTGTCGAATATCATCACCAAATTGGTAAGGTCTAAAATCCTTAAATTGCATACCACTACCTTGAAAAGGGCTTTGATAATGGCCGGCCATTAAAGCTGATAATCTCCTTAAGCTTGAAAGCTCAAGTTGATCCGCAGCTCGGAGTAGAGCTTCTCGAAATTTCATAGTTTTAAGGTACGTTTACAGTTTCAAGTAAGTTATAAATGATGTCGTCAGTTGAAAAACCCCTAGCTTCAGCATCAAACGTCAAGATAAGACGATGTCTCAAAATGTCATGAGCTGCAGATTTAATATCATCCGGAGTTACAAAGTTTCTCTGTTCAAAAAGAGCATTAACTCTGGCAGCTCTAATCAGAAATAGAGTTGCTCTAGGAGAGGCTCCAATCTGAATTAGCCCTCGGAGGTTTTCTAGCGATTTTGAATCTGCTTCTTCCGAGGAGAGTGATTCTGCTTTTCGCGTTGCTAGGATAAGTCGAAGTACGTAGTTCTTGATTCTCTCGTCAACGTAGATTTTTTCGATTCGTTCTCTAATTTCTAAAATGCCCTTAGTAGAAAAAACTTTTTGAGTTTCTGGAGGGTGTTGATTGGTCATTCGCTCGAGAATAATTCGTTCTTCACTGCGATTGGGGTAACCAATCTTTAGTTTAAACATAAAGCGATCTAGTTGAGCTTCCGGTAAATGGTAGGTTCCCTCTTGTTCAATCGGATTTTGAGTCGCAAGAACGAGAAAGGGTTCATTTAATTTATAAGACTGGTCACCCAAGGTCACTTGTTTCTCCGCCATAGCTTCCAGAAGAGCACTTTGTACTTTGGCGGGAGCACGGTTAATCTCATCTGCAAGAACGAGGTTAGAAAAAATGGGGCCTTTTTTGGGTGTGAACTCACCGGTGGATTCATGGTAAACCATCGTTCCAATAAGATCAGAAGGGAGTAAATCTGGAGTAAATTGGATTCTTTGAAATTTGGCATCGAGAACTGTAGCAAGAGTTTTGACTGCTAAAGTTTTAGCTAAACCTGGGAGCCCCTCTAATAAAATATGACCTCCAGTAATGATTCCTGCGAGGAGGGAGCGATTCATAGCCTCTTGACCGACAATCACCTTTCCCACTTCATCTAAAATATGGGAAAGAGTTTTGGAGTCCTCATTCAGTAAAGCGCAGGTTTCGGGAGACGGTGCAGTAGCACTCAAAGAGTTTTCCAGCATGATTTTTCCTTCAGATTATTATTGGGTAGAACTTGAGGGATGTGAGAAAATCACCTTTCTTAATTATAGCCCAAAGGAGCTTTGTCGCGGATGCCCATTGTCACTTTTTTGCCCTCACAAATAACCATTGAAGTTGAGAAGGGAACCCTACTTTTTGATGCGGCGAAAATGGCCGGGTTGCCAGTTGCGTCATCCTGCGGCGCGGACCACATCTGTGGGAAATGTAATATGCAGGTAGTCGAGGGTGGTGCAAATTTATCAACCCAAAACCAAATTGAGAGTGATATTCTGCGTCGTGATAAAAACTCTCCGACCGACAGAATTAGTTGTATGACGAGAGTGTTAGGTGATTGTTCTGTGACGACAGGTTACTGGTGAATGTTATCCGGAAGAGTTTTTTATACCGGCCCCATTTGAGTTGGCTTTTAAAGCCACTCAAATGGTAAGGGTAAGAGTTTTTTCTAAAATCTCGGCGGAACGTTTTGGGCCAATGGCCAAAAGGAAGCTAGCGAGTTTGGGCCCGTTGGGTTTGTTAACGAGAACTCTATAGATATCTTGAAAAAAAGCCTTGGGCTCCACTTGATTTCTTTTCATGATTTCAAAAGTTCGAGAGGCTAAATTTTCTTCGGAGCAATTTTCAATCCCCGGTTCTTTTAAAACTGCGATCAGCTCACTGAGTGGCTGAGGAAATGATGGACGATGGGTTGGGGCTAATTGCAGAGTGAATTTGAATTCCTCTGGAGCAAATTCACTTATCCATTTCCAAGCTCTTTTAGCTCGCGAATAAAACCTGGCCTCATCTTCAGATGTTCGAATTTGTTTAGCGTAAAATTCTTTTGATTTTTCTAGATCCCCTTGGTGAATTTGCAAAATATTGCACAAATGCCTAAAGGAAAATTGGGCGGGCATGGAGTCATAGTTCCGAGGAAATGCTCTCTCTACACAAGCAAACTCATAGATTCTTTTTTCATACTGAACTTTTTTCTGATCTCCCTCTTCGATGCCATAGGCAAATCGTTCGCATCGATCAAAGTCATCGTAGGCTTTAATCACATCGAGATCAAAGGCAATGGCAAAGTCGAGGTTGGGTTTTCGACTCGCAAATATCCAGCGGACAATCGCCGGTTCATAGATATTTAGTGTTTCTCCGACTGTCAGTAGGTTTCCCGAGGAAGATGAAAGCTTAGCTCCAGCTCCTTTAGCGATCACAAAATCATATTGAACATAAGTCGGGGGTTCTCTTTTCCAAACTTCATGGACAATTTCAACTCCAGTATCATAAGAGCCGCCTTGGGATGAGTGATCTTTTCCCCCAGGCTCAAAATCGACACCTTCGTGTGCCCATCTCATGGGCCAATCAACTCGCCATAGAAGCTTAACTCCCCCCTCTTTCTCCATATCGATAGTTTCATCTTTTTTACAAGCTTTGCAGTGATAGGTAAACACGGACTCGCTATTTCTTTTAATGAGCTGGGTAGTGTCTTTAAAACAAGTTTTGCAAAAGATACTTAAACAGGTCCAATTTTCGGGGAGAGGCTCAGTTCTGGATTTGTTTAAAATCGCGATGATCTCTTTTTCTTTTGATAAAGCGTCTTTGATTCCTTTGACATATTTTCCCTGCCGGTAGGGAACATTTTGATAAATATAGTCGGGTTTGACTCCCAGTTGACCAATTTCGGCCTCAAATCTTTTCTCAAAATGGGCCGCATATGACTCGTACTCTCCAAACGGATCAGGGACTTGTGAGAGGGGCTTTCTCAGGTGTTTTTCTAGGGCCTCTCGATTGGGGAGGTTAGCCGGAACTTTCCTAAACGCATCATAATCATCCCAGCTATAGAGAAATCTTACCGATTTTCCTCTGTCCAGAAGGGCCCTGACCACGAAATCAACGGTAATTGCCTCTCTAAAATTACCTATGTGAACGACCCCGCTCGGAGAGATACCTGAGGCACAGACAAGCTGTTCTTTTTTAGGGTGTTTTGCAATCAGTTCTTCAGCTACATGGTCGGCCCAATGGATATTGGGAATCTCTTCAGGCGTCTCAGGTTTTTTATTGCGTTCAGCCATAGATTATTCCTATACCATTTCTTGTCTTTCTTCACCAATTCAATGAGAATATTGGGGGGAAAACTATGAAATGGCTTGTTTTGTTTACACTTACTTTAGTTGCGGGGGGGCTTTATTGGCGTTACTCTGCTTCACCCAATCAGAGCAAAGAAAAAGAAACTTCTGCGGCTACTGAGACTTCCTCGGCGCGGGATAATGGTCTCAACGTACCGATGCCTGACGCAAACTCTCCGCAACCTCAACCCCCACAACCCCCACCGAATTCCCAGCCTCCGGTGAATTCTCAAAATCAACCTAACCTTCAGAATCCTCCAGATTTTGTTCCTCCCCAGCCTCCAAGTCCCAACGGTTTTGATAATAACTCAGCTGAGCAGTTTAACTACGAACCGCCTCCACCCCCACCTCAATTTTATCCAGAAAATGATTCGTTAAATTCGATTCCCCCGGTAGATTCACCATCTCCTTTCGAGCCGCCACCTCCGATGGATGACCCTAATAATGGTTTCATTCCACCACCCCCTCCGCCACCTCCGATCGATGACGGCGGTTACTAGGAGCTCGCCACATCTTCAGTTTTAAGTTACGCTTCTCGAATGGAAGTTACTAAGACAATTGCGTGGCGTTTCATGATGAAGGGCACTGAAAAGGGCCATTTTAGCTTATTAACTTTGTTTTCTTGGATAGCGATCGGAGTGGGTGTTGCAGCTATGTGTGGCCTTCTCTCTGTCATGTATGGTTTTGAGAACTCATTGAAGAGTAAGGTTTTAAATGCTTACCCTCATATTATTGTAAGTCCTGAGTTGGGCGGAGGAAAGATCCCAGAAAATCCAAAAACCCTTCAACTTTTAACAGAACATCCTGGCGTTAACCGAGTGGTGCCTTATATTGAAAGAGAGATGATTCTTCAAAGTCGAACTCGAACTTTAGGAGGCGTCATTTGGGGTCTTGATTTAAAAGATTTTGATCGAGTGCAGAAAGGGATCGTTGAGGGGGGTGTCCCTCAAATAAATTCAGAAGTGCCCGAGGTGGTTTTAGGCCAAGAACTTGCTCATCGGCTTAATCTATTTCCTGGGGACAATCTCAAAGTCATTTCTCCCATCCACCGTGAGGGAGTCATGGGTTCAATTCCCAAATCTGAAACTTTTAAAGTCTCTGGACTTTATGCCTCGGGACACTACGAGTTTGATGAACAATATCTCTATATGTTGAAGGAGGACGCTCAGGAGCTTTTAGGATGGAACTCGGATATCTCGGGTTATCACCTATGGACTACTAGTTTGG
>Ga0214923_10001736_pt1 | contig 30317 bp, 30 predicted proteins | sample LL1510_MetaG_FD_177993 | JGI IMG/M metagenome (GOLD analysis project Ga0214923, IMG submission 177993) | Freshwater microbial communities from Lake Lanier, Atlanta, Georgia, United States - LL-1510 | ecosystem: Environmental > Aquatic > Freshwater > Lake | place: USA: Georgia | collected...
AGTTAGACTTGCTTGGTGGAAGCCGCCACAAAAGGTGGAATCCTAACCGGACCCCTAAAAGGAGCCCTAGACGGAGCCCTAGACGGAGCCCTAGGAGGAGCCCTAGGAGGAGCCCTAGGAGGAGCCCTAGACGGAGCCCTAGACGGAGTGCCAGGAGGAGCCCTAAACGGAGTGCCAGGAGGAGCCCTAGACGGAGCGCCAGGAGGAGCCCTAGACGGAGCCCTAGACGGAGCCCTAGACGGAGCGCCAGGAGGAGCCCTAGACGGAGTGCCAGGAGGAGCCCTAGACGGAGCCCCCGTAGAAGTGCCAGGAGAAGTCCGAAAAGGAGCCCTAAACGGAGCCCTAAACGGAGCCCTAGACGGAGGTGTTGGTAATTAATATTTAGTTTTTATCAGTTTAGTAAACAAATGAGCAAGCTGCACGACTGTGAAGTGCCGTTGCTAGCTCCTGTAACGCCAGTGCCACCATCTCAGGAGTCATCATTAGAAACCATCTCAACAGAAAGCAAAGAGGAAGACAGAGTGCCTGAGGAGGCCCCGTCCAATGCTGAAGTGGTGTTCATGGTTCTTGTTAGTGCAAGTATATTGTTTTTTATTATTATGCTGGGTTGCAATTTCTTTCGTTAATTTTTGTACTCTTGTGCTGCTTGATACGCCGCCAGGAGCTTGGGCGTCCAAGTGCATGACATGTCTGTCTTGTTGCTTATAGAAATGCACTCTAATGTAATGCTGCCATTGCGTTCAATAAAAACGGCTTCACCCGGCAACCTTTGTCCGGATTGACCGGACCACCCCATGCCCCTGATAGCTTGGCGTTGCTTATAATGCCTCTTTTCCAAACCCGGGGCTTCACTGTAGTTCTGAAACAGCGGCACAAAATCCGTGCCGTACATCAACACAATGTCGTACCCCAGCGCCGCCATTTGCTCACACAAATCCAACTCCTCCAGGTGGGGATAATGTGGTTTTAGCTCAATGTGCAGCCTCAACTTTTTCAAATAAAAGTCAGGGTGATATGTATGAGTCTGCCCCTCCACACGGTCGTAACTTTCCAACGCAAACATGCTTTTTTCGTACGTAAACTCCAAGCCCAACCGTTCCAAAAACACGGCAAACTTTTGCTCCAACAGGCTCTTGTATGTCACAGGTTGAGGAGCCCTTGAACCTACTTTTTGTTCCGTTAACACACAGTCACTCTCACCCAAAGCCTCCCACTCCTTTCTTTCCGCTCTAGAGGGTTGTTGCTGTTGTAAAGATTGTGAAGGTTGTTGTTGTGAAGGTTGCTGCACTTCAGGCACCCGCTCCAGCAACAAGTAGCCCCTCACCGTGTAGCCGTTGCAATTGGTTTTAAAGCCGTCCGGTTTTACGTTTTGAACAATTTGAAACAAACCCGCTTTAAAAAATCGAGTGTGGGGCTTGGTCTGGTCACAAATAAACACCGGAAAGCTGTGATGCTCCATCATGGTCTTAGAAATGGCATCACTGTAAGACCCATAGTATATGTTTTCAAACACAATAAAGTTTTCAGTTTCCAGGTTTTGTAGACGGTCTTGGTTTAATCCAGCCGCAAATGCAGACTGAGTGCATTGTGGGCCTCTTACAATTTGCAGCCCCTTGATCAACATGTTTTTTTGGTCAAAGTCCATGCCGGTGCGTTTATGCAGAGATGTAATTACACTGGCGGCACATTCTACGTCCCGGTGAAAGCCGTCTTCAGGCACGCCGTTGTATGCGGCTTTTACAACCTCTACGGTGGCCAGCATGGTAGACTAGAATAATTTTTTTGTTAAATGAAATAAAAAAATGAAAACTTTTAAAAACAAGCAGTTTTATGTGGTTCTAGATTTTGAGGCGACATGTCAGGACGGGGAGTTGATGTTGCCTCAAGAAATCATTCAGTTTCCGGCGGTGCTAGTAGACGGCTACTCATTCCAAGTGTTGGATACGTTCAACACGTTTGTCAAGCCCCATCACAGCCCCGTGTTGACGGATTTTTGCAAGACGTTGACGGGGATTACACAAGAGGAGGTGGACAGCGGGGTTTCATTTCCCAGTGCGTTGGCGCAGTTCCAAGAGTGGCTGCAGAGCCACAAACTGTTTCACAACTTTACGGTGGTGACGTGGGGAAATTGGGATTTGATGTGCATGCTGCCGGCGCAGTGTGAGTTGAGCAAAATCAGTGTGCCGTGGTGCCTGCGGACGTGGTGCAATCTAAAGTACGTGGTGAACCGCTTGGTGGGCATTCATCCCAAAGTAACTTGCAAAGACGTGGTGACAGAGTATTTTCGTTTGCCCTGGATGGGCAAGGCACACAACGGGTTGCACGACTCTTTGAACGTGTCCCAGCTGCTGCCGTTTTTTGCGGGCGCCGGGCAACACCTGCCACTTACTCACCTGTCCAACTACGGACGCAAACGGTGGCAGCACATTCAACAAACCTTTTGGTCCAATAAAAAAGTAACTTTTTAATTTTTTTTCAAAGAGGAAAAAACAGGAGTTAGGCCTCACTTTCATCAGATAGTAGATAGGCGTCCACATAACGTTTTACAGTGTTCCGGATGTAGCGCCTCATTTTTGTAGTGGGTTGTAGATAGCACTGGTCTTGAAGCTTCATGCCGGCACACTTTATAACGCGGTCTATTAAGTGTTCCAGGTACCTTTGGACCTCTGCTTTGCTGGGGTTCTTTAGAAAAAAAGACTGCAAACTTTTTTTAACAAGGAGCAAACAGTTTTTAAACTGGGGCAGGTTCTCAAAGTTTTGACAAAGCACGGGGTGTCTGGCTAGCACGTGGGCTACGGTTTTGCTGAACTTGTGCATGTATTTGTGCGTCTCTTCAACAGGGGCGGGACGACGCTTATGCCCCCGTCTCCATGTGTATCCCAGGGGACAGTTAGGGTTTTGAACTGTCAAGTTTCTTTTCTTCATGCAATGGCCAGGGATCCACGTGCGGTTGCTGGACCTAATGGACGAACTTGAATCTGGACTTGATGAAGAAGAATTAAACCCATATAGGGAGCCTGTAGAGGAAGACTCTGACCACAAGTTAGTTAAACTACTGTCGCTAACCACAGGGGAGCTATTTGTAATGCTTACCACAGGGGAGCTATTTGTAATGCTTACCACAGGGGAGCTATCAGTCATGACAATCTAGAAAAAAAGGTGGTAAAAAACGTACGTTCTATTTATTTTAATCAATGGACAAAATGGAGTCAATGTCACTGCCACTGTCACTGCCGTCATGAGAGCGCATACCCGAGCGGAAGTTGCTGACAAAGTCTTCCAGGGCATTCACCTTGCCCACGCGGTTTTCAATAATGTTTTTGTCAAAAGCGGACGTCATGCTCTCGGTGCTCAACTCCTGGCTGAGGTAGTCATCTACCAGAAGCCGGATCTGCCCGCGGTCAGCGCCGCAGTGAGACAGCGCCCGGATGACGCAGTTGGTGCCCATGCGGGCCTTGCGCTCAATCATCATCAGGGTGCTGGGGGACGACAGGGGCTCCAGGTCATAGTGGTCCTGCTTTTTAATGTGAACTTGCACAGGCTCAATAAATTTAGTCATACAGTAGTTCAGGGCGTCCGCAATTTCCTCGTCCGAGCACCGGCGTTTCACACGGTGGCTACTCAATCGGGTTTTCATGCCAGCCTCAATTTCACCTAGAATACGTTTGCTCTTACGGTAATTCCCTTTGTGATATTTACGCCAAGTCTGTCCTTTGGGGCAACGTCCGGGGTTACTAGACTTGGACCCCTTGGGCAAATTTACGCATCGTCCACTCATGGTGTTTTTTATTAAAGGATCTATATTTTTTTTTTACAACAGCTCAAAAGAGTCATCAGGTTCCCACTCTGTTATATCTTGACCTTTTTTTGCCTCTGTTTTGTCATTTTTAGGCGGCACGTTGCCCAATGGTGGTTCTGGTTGCCGTGGATGCACGTCAACCGCTGCTGGACAAGAAAACAAGTCATTGGCTTTTTGAAGGAGCAACTGTGCCGCAGCGCCCAGCCTCTCCTTTTCAGTCACTTGCGTTTCACAAGTAGACATAAGCTTTATTTTTTGATTAGAAAGTTTAAAAAAATAAAGCATGAGCAACGCCTCACTGTTTCATACACTGGGATTAATTGGATGGGTTGCCTTTTTTGCCACTCTCTTTATGGAATACTTGTTTGATTATGTTAACAAAAAACAAAAGGAACACGGAACCCAGTTTACTGAGCCTGTACCCTCCACAGACAACACAGAGCAAGAAGAGGTGAGCCGCATTGCTTTTACACGGACGTTTGGAACTTCCACGGCATCCTTTGAAGTAATTGACGCGCTGCTGGACTACATTGCCAACCTGGACACTATTTCTCAGCTCAAGTACTCGTCTTTTTACTTTATGGACACAACAGAGGAGTTTGTGATTGAGCCCAGCAAAGGCATTGTTGGCCGGATGACCAAGGTTTTGACAGATGACAGCACGGGCGCGGTGAAGCAGGTGTGTTTTTATGTTCAAAGTGCAGACTTGAGTATTACCGAGTTGAGAGAGTGGATCAATGACGTGCATAGTGAGTACACGGTTAACAAGAACAATGAACTGGGTTCTCGGCGCTACTTTTTTAATCAACTGGTCACTGAAGGCAAGTCTAGAAGTGAAAAGCAGCTCAATTTGACGTTTGACATGTCAGTGTTTGACACTACCAAAACGCTGAGCAACCTGTATGGTGACCACATTTCCCAGGTGGAAACCCGGATCAACCTGTTTAAAAACAAGGCATGGTACCAAAAAAACGGTGTGCCGCATACCCTGGGCATCTTGCTGCACGGACAGCCCGGCTGTGGAAAGACGTCACTCATCAAAGCCATTGCCAATGACACTAACAGGCACGTGTTTAACATTCGCCTAAGTGACAACATGACCAAGGAGCAGCTGAACAGCCTGTTTTTTGATCCTAAAATCACGGTACGAAACAAGGACGGGCCGGGGACCCATGTTATAAACATTCCTCTCAACCAGCGGCTGTACGTGTTGGAGGACATTGACTGTGCTGAAAACACGGTGTTGTCCCGGGAGCAGCAAGTGTCTTCTACAACCAAAACCCGGAAACCCAAGCTACCCGAGTTTGCGGAAAACATGTTTGGGGAGAGGGAGCTGGACATGCTGCAGGAGCAAGTGAACAAGGAAAAAGAGGAGCGCATTGACTTGGCGTTTTTATTAAACATTTTGGATGGGGTACTTGAAACGCCGCAGCGCCTCATCATCATGACTACCAACTATGTGCACAAGCTAGACCCCGCGCTTCTGCGTCCTGGACGGATTGATTTGATTTTAGAGTTCCGCAGGTGCACATTGGAAATGCTGCTGAGCATGGTGCAAAACTTTTTTGACAACAACGTAGACACAAGCCGTTTATTAGATGAGGCCTTGAACGAGGTGTTGACACCAGCAGAGGTGCAAGAGATCCTCTGTAGCTACTTTAATGATGCGAATGGCGCTATCACTCAAATTTGTAAACTGGTCAAAAACAAAGTGCGCTCTCGGATAGAGCCGTTGCCGTTGCCTACAATAAATCCTGCTTCAGAGGAGCGCGTGTCCCAGGAAAGGTCTTTTCAAGCAGCCTGTAAAGGAAATTATTGTGAGGTGATTGAAACACCAGTTGCCGCGTCAGAAGAATTACAGTGGCCGGTTGTAAAGAAAAAACAGGGCGCCACTTGTCTGGAGGAGCCGGTCGGCGTTTTAGAGCAAAAAGCGGACGTGGAAAGTGAAAAGGATTTGGCGGTCAAGGTGATGCCAGCAGCGGATGCAGACCCTTTTGTGCGTAAGGAGCCAGATTGGTTGAGGTATCATTGGTAACCCTAAAAATGGAATAAACTAATCACTTTGTAATTTTTGAGATCATGAGAACCAAGATGGTAGGGCTGTTGGATGGCGCAAACAAGGTTTGTGTTTGCTTGGTGCTTAAAAAAGTACAAGACGTGTTGCACTTGCGCAAGATGCGTTTTGAAAAGCAGCGGTTTGTGGAAACAAAGGAAGAGTTGCAGTGTTTTGTCAGTCAATGCGTTAAAGTGGTGTTGTTTGAAACACCAGAGGGCTATGACAACTACAGTGAAGAAATGTTGCGTGTGGAGCGTGCGCTGTCTGACTTGTCTAAAAAACGAAAACGGGACAACTCCTTTGATGAAACGTTTGTGAACCCCAAAAAAGCCAAGTTGGACTCTCCGTCTTCTTCAAGCAGCGCCTCTTTAACAAAGCGTCGGACTTACAAACCATCTTCAAAGGGACAGCATGAGAAGATCAAGAATAAACACAACAACATGCTGTGCACGCAATACAATGAGATGGTAGCGTACTACAAGTCTGACATCTTAAAAGACGTTTATGCGTTGTTTTTGGATGGGGTCAATCTAACAACTCAAACCAAGCTTCAAAAGCAATGCGGTTTTGACGAGTCTCACTGTCTTGTGCCCAACCCGTATGAGTACGAGGAGCTCAAAGTGCAAAAGACAGCTGGTTTGTTTAACCAAAGTTTAGGACAGTTGTTAAAAAGCAGTGCCTTAAAAGGCAAACACGTGTCTTTTGTGTGGTTTGATTACATGAACAGTCTGGAGGGCAACTTTGGAGATGTAAAAGCCGGAGAGAGCACACCTAAACAAGACATTTTGTTTTACTTGAAGCATCACGCCAAGCCCTACTCTCTTTTTGCTGTCACTCTGTGTTTGCGCCACAGCAAGTACACTACTCATGACTACGCAGGGGGCAATGAGGTGGTAGTCATGCGCTTTATTAATGATGCCGCTAGAGACAATGGTTTTTATTTTTCAATCATTCCTCCCACAAGTTCATACGGGTCCAGCATGTTTTTGTACGCGGGTGTACTTTTGCCACTTTAAATAAAACTTTTTTTATTCATCAATAATCTATCAATGATCCAATTTAAAAAAACGTTGCCCGAGGCTGTCACTCCTACTCGTGCTGGTCCAAATGAAGCAGGGTTTGACTTGACGCTGGTGCGCTATGTGGAGCAAGTGGGCACCAACGCTCAAATGTTTGACACGGGGATTGCTGTAACACCTCCAGCAGGGTATTATAGCCTTGTTGTGCCCCGCAGCAGCATTGTCAAACACAATGTTTTTCTCACTAACAGCGTGGGCGTAATTGACCCCACTTACACCGGCAGCATCAAGGTGGTGCTGTCAAAAAATGGTGTGGTCAATGTGTGGGACGGGTTTCTACAAAGTCTGCCGCTGCGTCTGTGTCAGCTGCTGTTTCTACCCATGCTGCCGGCGCACATTGGAGCATTGGAGGTGCAAGAGTTAACACAAACCAGCCGGGGAGACCGGGGGTTTGGGTCTACAGATGTTAGTAAAAATAGTGATTAGTAAAATAAACATGTCTGCAAAAACTTGGAGTATAGTGTTGATGGTGGTGTTGCTGTTGGTAGTGGTAGGGGCTTTAATAGGGTTTAGCTGCTCTCCCTCTCACCGGCTTGACAAAGACTTGAACTACAAAGCACAAAAAGCGCTACCGTCCCTTTCTAAATTTGCTTCACAACTCAACACAGAATACGTGCCATCCAATGACGCCCTGCCGCTCACCGTGCCCATGACATGGGATGAGGATGAAGGCGGGTACATGATTATCATTAGAGTGTCTAATGAATGGGTAGACCTAGTGTTTGACTCTGGCTCCTCCCACATTTCAGCCAAGGGCCTTAACTGCCAGTGGAAGCAGTGTGATGACAGCGGCAACTGCACCTTGTCCAGCTGCCCCAAAACGTCTGCTTTTATTCCCCGTGGCCCCCAAGTCTCACTAAACAAGCAAGCCAGTAGCCTCCTAGAGTACGGCTCCCAAAAAAGCTCCGTCACCCACCACATTGAAACCTTTTCTTTGCTGGACTTGCATCCTAACTGCGCAGACTTTATGCGGGCCGGCAACTTTCAGACCGTGCCCGAGTTTCTTGAAAAGCTGTACCCACTGGGCGCTCCCACCGTGACGTTTGGACCCACGTTGCTGTACAACATTTACCAGCTGGAGGGCTCCACCACCAGCAACATTTTTGGTGTGGCGCAAGACAACGAGGGCCACCGTGAAAGTGTGCTGGATGCTTTTTTTCCAGACTCCCTAAAAGTTCAAAAAGTCTGGTCACTGGCATGCAAGCCGTCCCATGCTCTGTTTTCACTTGGGCCACTGCGCTGCTACGGCACGCCCAACTTTGTGCCTCTACTGCTGCCGTCTGCCTTTAAAAAGTTTTTGACCATTTTTTACACAGTGCGCCTTAGGGAGGTCCGGGTGGTCAACGGCTCCCAAAGTAAAAGTGTGAAAAAGAGTGCGCTGCCCAAGTTTGTGGTGCTAGACACGGGCACAACCTACACATATTGCAACTCGGCTTTGGCGTCTGGATTGGCAGCGGCAGGGTACAACCGGCCGTCCTCTAGCGTGGAGCTAATACTAGGCTCAGGAGTCAACAATGTTACACTACGTTATAGCCCCGACAGGCTGCAAAACGCGTTTCTAACGGATTTACCAGAGATAGACACTATGTTTAGCAACGTGCCCGTGTTGCTGTTAGGCATAGAACAAATGTTTCATTTTTATTTTGAGTACAACCTAAGCACACAAATGCTTGGATTTTTAGACATTTCTGCATTTTAAAAAAAACAAATGTCTATACCGCCTAACTTGCCGCTGGAGGTTCTTATTCATCTGCCTCTTGGGGCAGAGTTTTCCTATCATCAACACAATCCTGAATTTCTGACGCCACTGGAACAACCTTGGACGGAACAACCTGAACAACCGGAGGCAGAACCTTTTTGGTGTCAGGGCTTCCTGTGGATGTCTCAGACAGTGCGGGCGTTTTGGAAAGGGGTGATTCGTGTTTGTTTATAACCAGCGTCATTTCTGGAGAGCCAGGTACATTATAAGTGAACCCAAATTTTTGATAGATGCGGCCTGTGTCTGTAAAGTCATCTAGTTGTATGACATTGATACTGTTGTGCACCAGTTCAGAGCATAAGCGTTGTAATAAAATGGTACCAATTCCTTTGTTGCGGTAGCCTTCTGCTACAAAGAGGTTGACAACTTGAAAGTAAGGGGGCGTTAGGTTTCCACTTTCAAGCACTTCAGGTTCCATAAAGTAGCCCGACAGCGTTCCAATTTCTATGACCTCCAGGTTGTGCCCCAGGTAAGCCAGCTGCAACAGAGATCCAGTCCGTTTTTTTGTCAACATTGAATTTAACCTTGCAAAAATAATAAAAGACAATGCAATCAATTATTGGAATATCCAAAGACAAACACCGGTCGTTGTTTGTGGATAAAAAAAGATATGAAAAACCAGACACTGCTTTTGTGTTTGGCCGGGATTTATTAGACAACAAAGTTACCTGGTCTCATGCGGGCTCCATACCCAAGTTGATCCACCAAACGTGGAAGAATGACTTAATGCCGTCACGGTGGAAGCAGTACTTTGATGGGTGGGCTGAGCATCACCCGGACTTTGTGCACGTGCTGTGGACAGATGAGGACAATGAGGAGCTAGTACGCGCCAAGTGCAATGAGTTTTTAGACAGCTACAGCTGGTTGCCACTCATGATTCAAAAAACAGACTTTGTGCGCCTCATGTACTTGTACTACTTTGGAGGCATTTATACAGATTTAGATTACGAGTGTTTTAACAACCTGCTGCCTCATTTGCCCCAACTTCAGGGTGTCATGTTGGTGGAAAGCCCGTTGACGTTTACGGAAATTACTCAAAACAGTTTGATGATTGCGGAGCCTGGGCATCCGTATGTGTACAGCGCTATGCAGTTGATTTCAGAAATCATTCAGGACATGAAGGACCAGCAGGGATCCAAGTATCCCTTTAAACACTTGTTTCAAAACTTGTTTGTGGGCAAAATGTTACATACTCTATCTACTTTGTTTATTACAGGGCCGGCTGTGCTAGACAAGGCGTATGTCCGGGCGCACCTAACAAATAGGCAGGCCTCCCGGGTGGGACAAGTGACACTGTTGCCGCATGCCAAGTTTTATGAGGGCACCGTGGCAAAACATCACCACAATGGCTCATGGTTTGATGGGGAAAAGTTGTTGCAAATGTTTTTTATTGTGATTGGACTTACCGTGACTGCTATTATTCTCACGTGCGTACTAAGCACTTTTTTTTCTACCAAGGCAGTTCTTAAAAAAAAGTTGGTACAACGTTTTTAAATTGCAACATTTTACAACATCTGAATCCAGTTGTTACCGTCGCAGACAAAGAGACCCTTGGTGGGAACAACAGGCGGACCTGCGGCAGCGGCTGCAAGAATGGTGGCACCGACACCTGCGGCAACCGTGGCGTTAATCAAAATAACAACGTTGTTAACCTGAGTGATAGCTCCAGCAGTGCTAAGGTTTTTAAGAATCAAAGTGCGCCCCTTGTTCAGTGCAGGCGTAGGAAAGGTCACTGCAAGAGCAGCCCCATTGTTGTTAATAAGATTCACAACACCGTCAGGAACAGTATATGCAATCACGTTGGGGACAGTGGCGGAAATAGACACAGGGCCGGGGTACTGCAGCAGGTTACCCGACAGGCCAATGTCTCCCGAAATGGCAGCGTCACCCGCCTCCAGCTGAGAAGCCACCACCTGCTGACCCTGAACAACCGTCGCAAAAACGTTAGACAAAAGAGACATGCTTAAATTTATTATATAAAAAAGAAAAAATTTAAAACAAGAGTTTGTTGTATTTTTTGAGAAAAGTAGCCATGCCGTTGAACCCAGTTGTAAAGTCATAGGCACTCATAGATTGTCCGTTTGAAAGGGTGACATATGGCAACCCCTGTGTTACCTGACTCTGAACAGCACACAGTTTGTCTGACGCGCCACACCCACACACCGCAGACCGCTGCGTCTGAAGGTAGCCCTGATTACAAGGCACATTCTGACAGTACCCCGTCGGCTTTCCATTCACATCTAGTGCCGCTGGCACCTCCTGAATGACAACAGGCTCCGTCACAGGAACCAGAGACAAACATTGAGTGTAATCAGAAGACGGCACTTGTAGCCCGTCCAACGTCTTGTTTTGTAAACCAGAAGGTCCGTTCCTCAAGTATGCACACGCGTAGTACGCCGCGTCCTGCTGATTGCCAGACGGAATAGAAATGCACCCAGACGTGCCAGGGTCAGGAATCATAAAGTTGATTAAACTAGGAGACCCATTTACAATAGACGTGCACTGCTGGCCACTAAACTCCACCTGCGGACAGGTTGTAAACTGCTGCGGAGATGTACAAGTTGCCGACGTTTGCGCTTGCAAAGAATACGTTGGCACCGTGGCGGCGTTCACATCCACCACATCCACCAGAGTAGTTAAAGGGCCCGAGTACACGGGTTTGTTGTTCTTGTTAATCACGTACGTCACCGGGTCATTAGAAGGCAACACCGCCCAGCTTAAAATCACAAACATCTGAGTCACAGACGTGGTGCCGCTTGGTGCGCTAATCACCGGCACAATGGCGCCTGCAAACGTACTGGCGTCTGGTAGCACCAACGGGCTACTGCTTGCATTGGATAAACCTAAAGCACTGGCGTCCTGAGACACGGCTACCGTTTTGGCAGTCACAGGAGACAGGTTGTTGAGTACAGGCACCAGCTGCAGCGCTTTGCTGACGTTGAACCCCACTAGCGGCAAACAGGACGCGGGCGCAGCTTGCAGGGTGCATGTAGCCACGTTGGCGCTGTTTAAAAAGGGAGAGGTAATACTGGAGCCCCAAGAGCCGTTTTGCTGTTGCACCAGGCCAATCATCATGAGAGACAGTTTGACACCCGAGGGCACGGCGTTTAGAGTTTGGTCTGGGTAAAACGTAAGAACTACTTGTTTGGTGTTGGTGGTGCTGGGTTGAGCTATAGACACCAAGCCCGACCAATGCACGGGGGTGCTTGAAGTGCCAGAGGTGCCAGAGGTGCCAGGATCTACAAGGACATACCGGAACTGCAAGCTCTCCAGGGGCACCTTGTACGTGTCGGGCACTGTGGCAGTAAGGGTGACAGTGTTGGTTGTAGAACTAGAGTCCACAGACAGTTGCAAGCCACTCACTGTTGTGGTGTTGGAGCACACGGCTAGGGTGTCATCAAAAGTCCAAGACTCTTGGTCTGGTCTGCAGCCAACTAGCGTACCCACACACTGGCCACCAGAAGTAGCAGCACAGGGTGTTGCCGCCGGGCAGCTGTTGCTAAGACTTGTCCCCGTTGGGCATGGAAGTTTAGGGGGTTGACAGTTGTATTGCGCCGGCCCGCAAGTGTTGGTTGTTGTGTTTAAACACACACCCTTGCTAGAAGAGCTACACTGTTCAGACACAACAGACCCAGTGGGACAAGTTGGGGTGTCCCCAGCAGAACGACAGCCGGTAATACCGTTGGAACATTGCTCCCCTTGACCAATGGGCACCAATCCTGCACCGCAACCACCAGCGCTGTACTCACACGCCGTTTTTATAGCCAATGTGTCTGGGGGGACACAAGTGCTTTGGTTGGTAGCACTGGTGCTGTAAGTAAACCCCGGGCAGGTGTTGGCGCCGTCTGGCCAGGAGTAGTAAAACGACTTGCCGTTGCACTGGTTTGGAGGCACACAAGTTTTTGTAACTGGGTCAAACCCTGTAAACATGCTGCCAGCAGAACAGGCAGGCATGTCACACGGCACCGTTTGGCAAAATGTGTCTAGTTGAGCCGTTTTGGTGGTAACGGTGTTGACGTCTACGCAAACGCCGTTGGCTAAAAAGAAGCCGCTGACTTTGCCAGTGGTTTCATCGGCTGTTATGGCAGGGCTGCAAGTTTGTTTGCAAGTTAAAGATGGGTCATCAAAAGTAAAGCCCGAGGGGCAAGTGCAAGTGTTGTTGCTCCACACAGCGGTGCTCAAGCAAATGGGGACGCATTGCTGTGTGGAGCCCTGCAGGACCTGACCGGTTGGACAGGAGCAGTTTACTGTGCCGGCGGTAATGGCCGCTTGACACTGTGTGTTGTTGTCGTACTTGGCGCAGGGGGTCCCATTAGACAGCAACATGGATTTTCCCTGTCCGTCTGGCACGCAGCTCCAAGTGACGGAGGACGGCGTGGGGGTGGGAGAGGGTGTGGGCTGAGAAGCCGGTTTTTTTAACACAAAATACAGCGTCACTCCCACAGCTGCCAGCACTATCACTATGCCTACAGACAGACCAACTGCTAGTTTTTGTTTTTTTGGCAACGGCATTTATTTGTAATATAAACATAATCTATAGACCTGTTTGTTTTCACGGGGCACACCAAGTGTTGCTTAGGGCGCCGTTAAACGACGTGCACCCTTTCAAGTCTGCACAAGACGTGCCGGTGTCTGTGACCGGGCAGCAGCAGCCGTTAGTCCAGGTACTATTGGCTGGACAGCAGGCTTGGTTCCCTTGGAGACTGCTGGCGCTGGGGTATTGCACAATTTCCTGTTTCCATTGGTACGAGCCGTTGGAGTTGACCCATGGCCCACACACACTGCTCTGCTGACAGGCGTTGGGATTTGTGACGTCACAGTTCCCAGGCTGTGGCGCGTCCCACTTGGGCAGTGGACAACTGCTGGTGTACGTGTTTGACCACGCCTTGTTTAGATTGTCTGTGCTGGCGCTTTCATTGAGGAACGTTTGCACATCCTCCATGGTGTCTAAGCCATAGTATTGAATAAAATTAGAAACGTTTTGCACTCGGCTCTTCCAGCGCTCCGCCTCTATGGCGGCTGTGTTGTTGCTACCAACAACGGCGTAAGAAGTGGTGCCGCACTTGTCCCAGTCCACTGTGTCGGGGCAGTAACAAGCCGCCTCTTGACAGTACTGCGACCCGGAGCAGGGTATGGTCCCAATAGCAGGTGGGCCGGCGCACTGGCTTTCTCCCACGCCTGGTTGCCTAATGGCGGTAACGGGTGCAATTTGTCCACAACCCTGTCCAGAGGAGTTGCAGTTGTTGCTGCTGTCAAACCCCAAGTCACTGCAGGCATACAAAGACATGTTACTCAAGGACGGCGCAGCGTTTCCAGAGGTATTGTTGCCAGAGGTACTGTTTCCAGAGGTACTGTTTCCAGCTGTCAAACATGAAAAATCTCTGGCGCCCAAAGCCTCTACAGAGTTGACGGGGGCGGAGCACATGTTGTCTCCTGGATGGTACAGCATAAAATTGCCGGGTATAAAGGCGCCCTGAGGTTTTAATGGCTGAATGTTGTAACACAGAGACACACTGTACAGGTTATTGGGCACTTGGACTACAAACTCCAAGGGTTGTGACTTACACTCACTGTTTTCAATGCCTCTGTCTCCCCCGCTGCTAGAAGACCACACGTACGCGGTCACTTGAAACGTCCATGTCTTGGTGGGGTCTGAAGGTAATGGTTGCACCCAGCTGCCCTCTGTCAACCTGTCTCCCACAATCTGACCGTTAGAGTACACGGCGTAACTAATTTGCGGTGTACTCCCTTGCGGTGTAATCAATTGCTGGCACGCCTGTTGGATTTCGGTGCTTTGAGCGGTGGTCAGTTGGGTGACGGTGGGCCATGCAAGGATGAGCATGACGGTGCCGACGCCCAGCGCTGTTTTGCAGTACGCGCTGGTGCAGGGCACAATTAAGTACGGCGTGGCGTTACTAGCGCCACTAGTGCCAGAGTAGGCTGGCAGGGAGTTGGACCACACATCCGAGGACGGCACAACAAACGGACTGGTGCCGCTGCTGTTTTCATTAGCGGCTGTTATTGCCCCTGTCACATTTTCCGCCACTGTCAGTGCCATGCTCCTGTCCAGGACAGGTTTAATGGTGGTAAGCCCTGGTGCCACTGGCGCTGTAGTCAACGTAACAACCACCGGCGCCACCGAAGTGTACTTTAGTAGGTAAGGGGAATCGTTGACAGACACGTACACCTGCAGTACAAAGCTGTACTGGGTGCCGGCAGTAAAGCTGTCTGTTAAAGAAACGGTAAAGTTGTTATTGTTGGTAACCACGGGTCCCTGCCATGTTTTGTTACTGCCAGAGGTGCCAGAGGAAGGCGCAGCGCCGCTCTTGCTAGTAAGCACATAGTTCCACAACAGTTTGGCGCCAGGGGCGGTTGCCTGAGGTAATACATACGTGCCGCTAATAGTGGTCACGGTGGCACTGGATACAGTGACGGCTAGTGTGTTGCTCACGGTGGTGTTGACGCACTGGTCATTGATCCACTGCCACATCTGGTCCTCGGGTCTGCACCCGGGTGTTACGTTTTGGTTAACGCAGCCCGAGGTGGCATTAAAACAGGGTTGAGTAGTGGGGCAGTTGCTATTTAGACTACTGTTTAACGGGCAGCCGTTTATAGTGGTGTTGCACAGCTGCTCCAGTTCTGAGGATGTGGGGTCAACACAGTTGTTGGTGCCCGTCTCTGGTTGCAGAGTCAAGTACGGGCAACCGTCCATGATGGAGTTGCTTTTATAAGGTTGGCTGTTACACCCAGCGGCTTTGGTGCATTGTGGACCGGTGTTAGTGTACTCTACGCTGGCAAATTGATTGTTTTGACACAGTTGTAGCAACGTGGCACGGGCAAATGGGGACAGGTAGGCGCCGCTTTGCACGTCCACACACTGGTTGCCATTCATGTTGACAACCGTGCCACTAATTTTACCGTTGGCGTCCACGGTGCTGGAGCAAGCAGTGGATGTGCACGTTTGAGTGCTGGCATCCCAGATGTAACCGTTTGCACTGCATTGGTCTTGAGGGGACAGCGGTGGTGCCGGGTTGTTACCTAAATTTTTGTTGGCTAATACAAACCCCACGGTCAAAGACCCCACCAAAATGAGACTACACAACACTAACGCAATAATAAACCCGTTTTTCATTTATTGGAAGGCAAGTTTTTTTTGTTTTTAAGTAACGCCTTGATGCCAAAAGCGCTGCCTATGAGAGCGCCTAGCAGCAGCAACCCGCCGGCTACTAGAACAGGCCAGTAGTCTTTTAGACGCTGATACACTTGCAGGTTCTTTCCCGCTACTGTGTACAAGAAAGAGCCTTGGGCGGCAGCCAGGTCCTGGAGGTCTTGTTTTTGAGAGGGAGTCTGAAACAAGGGAATGATAGCATCTCCGTTGCTGTTAATGGTCAGATGGCTCAAATAGTCCGACACGTCTGTCAGAAACTGAGACTTGGTGGCGTCGGTCACCGTTTGCTGCCGGAACGGAAAGGTGCTTTGCGCGTGGATGACAAACGGAAACGCAGTGCCAGTCTCTAAAAAGGTTTTGTCACTGTTTATAATGCCCTTGTACTTGGCCATGGTAGCGGTAATTTGGTCTTGACTGGACTTTTCTTGAAGCCCCATGACATCAAACCCGTCCAATACCATTCCCAGCATCCCCATCATGTTGACAAAACTATCAATGGGTCCCAGCACCACTCCAAATGTTTCCTTGAGTGCCATTTCAGCAATCATTTTAGAGGCGCTTTCGGCGGTGGTTTCAATGAGCTCCTTTGTGGTCATTTTGGCTAGCAGCTTGGCCGCCAAGCGTTTTCCAACAGCGTCTTCCAACACTTTGGCGCCGTCTGCCCCCAGCGTCTTGCCCAGAGCGCCGTCCTCTAAGCGCTGCAGGATGTTTTTTTCAAACCCAGCTTGGACGCTTTTGATGGCAAAGTACTTGAGGAGTTTAGGCAGGACGGCGGTGATGCCAATCATGGTGCCAAAGTTTTCCAGGCCTTTGGCGGTGCTAATCATGGACGCTAGACCCTTGATCATGTTGGCCACGTAGTCTATGGAGGGGTCGGGTGTGGGTTGATTGGGGCAGGTGCACGCTCCGCCCACGCAGGTGCTGGGGCTGGTGCAGTCTGATGGGTTAACACAGGGGCTGCCTGACGTGGACAGCGGCGTTTGACAGGCGGTGCCAGTGTAAGCAGAGCCCAACGAGTTGGTGTTGCTAGAGGTGTCACAGGGCTGTGTGTTGTTACAAACACAAGCGCCATTGGTGCACACCCCCGTGACTACGGTGAGGGAAGGGTCCTCTGTTGTTACATTGGTGCACTGTTTATCAGTGTTGTTACACTTCCAATTGTCTGGTGGAATGTTGCATGTCACTCCAGACCAGCCATTAACACAGGCACAACGGTTAGTTACCGCATTGGGGTTGGTGTAAAACTGGTACATACTGTCTACACAAGTGCCCCTAAGTGGCCCACCACAAGCGCTTGCATCACCCGGACTGCACGCTTGCTCACAAAACGTGCCTTGCTGTCCAGTTAGGAGATTGCACTGACACTGCCCCGAGCCGGTGATGCCCCCGGTTTTGGGAGACTTGGAGGCTTGGCACACGCCGTAGGAGCCCTGGTTGCCACAGGACTGCCCGGGGGTGCACCCAGCGTTACCAGCGGGCGGATTTTGGCACTGGGTGCCACTCCAACCGTCAGTGCACACACATACACCAGAAGAGCAACTACCGTGATCTCCGCACCCCGTCTCTGCGCAGGTGACGCTTTGGTAGTTAACAAACAGGTTGCTGGTGCACCCGCTGCCTTGATTTGTCAGCGTGGTAACTACCGTGCCCTGAATGCCGGCAGGTGCTGGCAGGAGACACAGCGGTGGTTGCCCGGTCACCTTGGACGTGTATGTGTAGAACGTTAAATCATTTGGATTTGCACTTGGGGGACAAGCGCCCTTGGTAAAGGTTTGCACTTGGGTGACAGGATCCGTGGACGCGCAGTTGGCTTGGGCGTCACTGTCTGTTTTTTGAGGGCCAAGAATGTACATGAATGGTATAGGCCCGCCTGGTTTTACAGTGGGGCAGGAGGCAGACAGAGTGCCCACACCCGCGCCATCAACAGAGAGACAGTACTTGGAAGACATGTTTATTGTTTACCGCCTTTTTTTTTCTTAAACCAACCCACTACCGCCATTGAGCCCCTTTTTTTTCCTTAAAAAGTACAGCATCCAAAACGTGGCGCCTACCGCTAGGATGAACAGAAGCGTCCCCAGCAGCACCCAGAACAGAGTGTCCTCCTTGGTGTGTGGACCTGTTGCGCGGGCTTCAAGAAAACTGGCGGCGCCTTCAGTGCCAGTGAGTGCAAACAGAGTGTCAAACTCCTGTTGTAATGAAGATAATTTAGTGCTGCGTGCCATGTAGCTGGAAATTTCTTTGTACAAAGCTTGTCTCTTGTTGGTGGCTTCTTTGGTGCTGGGCCAAAAAAAGGCTAGTGGTGACGACACGTCTACGGCAATGAGTTGACCGTTGACTTCTTCGTAGTCTGCGGAGGAGCCGTGGAAGCCCAACTCCTGACAGACCAGTTTGTTTTTTTGGTAGACACAGTTGTACCCGGGGGGCAAGTCCCTGTCGGTTGCCAACGAGTTTTTTTCATTGGGTTGAATAACAGAGCCAGGAAAGGCGTCACCTGCCAAGTCAGGCAACCCAGCAACAACGTTGGATTCTATGCCACAATCATTGACGCCGCGCACAAACCAAAAGTAGCCTCCGCCTTTGAGCTGACTGGGCAGGCCGCCAGGGCCGTGAGTGTCCCCAGATGTGCCCCATTCAACGCTCCAGCTGTTGCGCACAATCCAGAACGCCACGTCTTGGTATACACCCCAGCCAATAATAACAACGGCGTGAGCGGTGCCGGTGCTCTGAGACACGCCGTCCCACTTGTAAATTAAACTGGTGGGGGAGGAGCCCAGTGGGGGGCCTCCGGTGTAGTTTTGGCCGCCCAGACCTCCCACAGAGAAAGAGGAACCAAAGTTGTTCATAAAGTCTTCGTACACCGTAAATCCGGTGGAGACGGGGCCGTTTTGTAGGATTTCTACTTGAATCTGCTCCACCTCGGGGGCAACCGAGTACGCGTTGAGCGCCCGGAAGCTGATGAGTAGCGGTTGGTCCCACGGCTCCAGACCAATTAACTTTTCCGTGAGGGCTTGCAGGTCTTTGGTACCGCCAGGTTTCAGTAATTGATGGGATTGCTGCTTTTCTTCTTCTAGTTTCTCTTTGCCAGTGACAATAAGGCCCACCAGGTTGTCCCACTCTGCTTGGGGAACAAAGCCGGGACACTGGTTCCGGTCAGGTCCCAGCATCTCACTGCATGTCGGCAGCACGTCTTGGCTTTGTTTCACAGACTCATCCGTTGAGGAGCTCCCCCAATCTTGAAACGTGTACCCCACGCAGCTGCTGACGGGGGTGCCCGAGTCTCTAAGGTAGCGCCACGCCTCTGCCAGAGACGCGCCTCCACAGGCGGCGTTGGCCTGGATGGACCCTCTGGCTTCATTTTGATACAGTTGAGCCGGCAACGTGGTGTTGGTGATAAGGCAGACAATCACCTTTTGCACTGACAGCTGCATGGGCCCCCGCTCTTTTTGTTTTTCAAACTCACACAGGTCAATCTTGTTGTTTTTGTTGCTGTCCCAGAACTTGAAATACAGCTCAATTTTTTTGGTGGCCACGGGCAGTGTGTCTTTAGAGGTAACAGGGAGGTAATAGCCCAGTGGGGACCCCAGCTCCAGCAGCGCAATGTTGGTGAGCCCCCGGCTCCTTGTTTTGGCGTCTGTGCCGTCCTTCATGTCTTTGTACGCCATTTGAAAAAAAGCAATCCATTCATCCAGCGTAATTTGGGGCAGCACGCCGTTTTGCACCTTGTCACACGGCTTGTCTGACGCCCAGAGCTCTTGGGGAACGGGCTGGCCGTAGCCGGCTTTAATTTGAAAAAACAGCAGTCTTATAGTCACTTTTTTAAGGGCAAACAGCTGGTCTGCCACGTTGTACAGTTGGTTTTCGTTCTTGGCGTTAAACACGCGCGGGTTGTCAGAGCAGAGATGGACCTTAAAAAGTCTGCCCACACTGAGGTGGCGGGGGCGCACGAGGCAATGCAGAAGCGGTCCTGTAGGGTGGTGACGGACGCAAACGCCCAGCAGGAGCCGCAGGTGCCCTGGTTGGGTGGGTCAGACAGGCAGCCCTGCCACTTGTCTCGGGCGTCAAATGCGGGCGGCAGGTCCCCTGGCAGTGCCGTTTTAACTTGACGGGGCACAGTCTGTAAACTCACTTTATTGAGGACAGTGGTGGACCATGGAATAACAACAGGCATTTATTTTTCATGATTAGAATCTTTTTTTAAGGGGGGTGTTTAAGTTGGGGCGCTGCATCACTGGCCGGTCATCAAAGGTTTTTACTTTGATTTGAAAATCTCGTTTGACACGCTTCTTCCACTGGTAAAACCGGAACAGAGCCTGATGCCCGGCGCTCCAGAGGTTGCGCGTAGCGCTCCAGACGAGTAACGCGGCTTTGAAGCCCCAAAAAAAGGCGTGGAGCAGGAGGTGCGGGTAGAAAAAAAAGAGGAGCACAAAAAACAGCACGGCTTGCCACATGATGTGCTATGTGTGTTCAGGACAAAAGTAGAATAAAATTTGGAATGTTGTGTCAGAGTGTTAAAAGTCTTATGGCGGAGATGGCGGAGATGGCGGAGATGGAGGAGAGTGTGTGCTGTGTACCTGGTACACAAACGGGTAACAAGGGGTACGCTTTTGTGGCCCGTCAATTTGCGGCTCACCAAGGAGGGGTCTTGGCAGGGTTTGAGGTGTGTGTGTTGCGGAACTTGCTATATGTGCTCAAGTGTTTGAAGCTAATAGACAGTGTATTCTTGTTGACCGAGGTGAACCAAAAGTTAAATGTGGAAAAGGTGTTGTCAAAGGAGCGGCCATGTGTGGTGCTTATGGGAGACGTTCTTTCAGATGGAGAGTTTGGGGCGCTGTTGGCGCTGCCAAAAGTTATGGTGTTGGTGTACACACAGTACATTTTGTCTTTACCCTTGCCTTATTTGGAGACGTTGATGGTGTTGCTATGGAACATGCGGTACCGTGTAGATGTTCCTGGTGTGGCATTTCGGTGTAGAGTGGTACACCACTTTATGCGGCAGGAAAGGGTGGTGTTGTTGACAGAGGGTCCCCTGTTTTTAAATGCGTACACTAACTTTTGTGCCTCGGTGGACTTTCAGCGTTGGGTGCCGTTTGGATACACTGTCACCCGGTTGCAGCGCCGGTTTAAACGCCGGCAGCACTGTGCCATTGTTATACAGCGTGCCGTAAAACAGTGGCTGTACAATCCCAACGTGTGTTTAGGTCAAAGAATAGTGCACCGTTTAAAGTGTGAATGTAAATAAATAAAAACCCCATGGCCTCACGGGTCACATTCTGTTCAGACTACCAGGAGTGTGTGAATGCGTTTGTGCACTTGATTCAACACGCCCAACGAGAGTTGTGGTACTCTACCTTTTTATGTAACTTGAGCACGCCGTTGCCGGGGCATGGGCAGCTTACCATGTCGGCGTTATTAAAAGACGCGGCGGCACGTGGGGTGCAGATCAAGGTGCTGTATAATCCGGCAACGTCTTATGGCAACCTGGAACTAAAAGAGGCCTTACAGCTGTTTCCTGAACGGAACTGCGTGATTCACGTGTGCACGGGGAACGGTAAGTTAAAGGGCTTCCGCAAGCTCATGTCTCCGCATGCTACGTACAGCTACCACCACCAAAAGTACATTATGGTGGACCGGGAGTGGGCCATGGTGACGGGCTGTGATGTGGATGGAGACCGGCAGCCGTGGTTGGTGCTCAACTCCAAAAACTACTTTTGGTTGGAGCTAAGTGTGGTGTTTAACATTCGGAACATGCCGGCGGTGCAACGGTTTTTTGAAGACAACTGGAAACACATTACGCCACCGCCGCTGCCTCTAATTAATGCAGACACGGAGCACAGCTTGGTGCAGTGGCTCATCCTAACATCCACTACATATGTGCACTTGGAGCAACAGCTGTTTATTAGCAACGACAAGACCACTAACAAGGTGGCCAGTGCTCTGGTGGAGCGCATTGTGCGTGCCGTGCGTCAAGAGGACTCTGGGTTCCGCTGTTTTATTATAACCAATGTGCGCAATCCAGACGACACGCCGCTGCTGGATTTTTTCTTGCTCATGCTGTTCATGTGGTCCTGGCGGTGGATGGAGTCCTATGCGCAAAAGCTGGGCGTCACGCTGGCTCAGTTTTATGAGCATGTGGTGTTTTTGCACCTAGAGCACACTGTGAATGGGGCAACGTATCCCATTAAGGTGCACTCTAACATTGTGATTCAGGACGGCATCCGGTGTGTGCGGTCCTCTAGCAACTTGACAGACCGGTCACTGGGTTCCCTGCCGTGTGACACGGAGCTGGGCACAGTAATTACTGACGTGGCCAGCATTCAAAAGCTGCAGCAGACGCTGTGGAACAGGTACTGCGGCTCTGACACGGCAATGAACACAGCAATGAACACAGCAATGAACACAGCAATGACCCATCAAGAGTTTTTTAAGCGGGCCTGGAGCAGTCAAGGCGTGCTGCGCAACGTCATGAACTACGCCCTGCCTAATTTGTTTTCTGTGGACTACTTGTCGTTTTTAATGACTCTACTGCATAACGAGCCGCTCTTTGGCAACCACAAAAAAATCAGGTGGACAATAAAAAAAGCCAAACGCTAAAGGCGTGTTTATTTTTTTGAAAAAGAGAGATATGGTGTCACTTTATGGGGTGTTTTTGTATTTGCTGCGCAAACAAAAGTACACGTTGCTGTACTTGCTGTTGAGGAAATTGGTGGGTCCAAAGCTGTTGCACCGTCCGTGGTCTCCTCAGTCCTTGTCTCAATCCTTGTTGTATTGGTTGCCACGGCAACCATTGTTGACATACTGGAGGAGGGACTACTTTTTGGAGCCCTGGGAGTTAGTATGAAAAAAACATTTAAAAGCATGCGCCGTGTTGACAAGCTTTGGCTTTCACAACGCTGTAGCGTTCCATCAGGGCGTCATACAGCTGCTTGGCCTGTGAAGCAGAAGAAATGTCATGTTTATAGTACGCCGCCCAAATTAAGATAATAGCGCAAAATAGGTTTTTTCGGCCGCTGAGCACCTCCTGCAGGCTGCTTGCGCCGCTAAGGCGGACGTAACATCTTAAAAAATGCAGGAGAGGGTCTTGGCTCATGCGGATGAGGGGGTCACCATGTTTCACTAGAATGTGCACCACCAGGGGGAGGCGGAGGAGGAACTGCTTGTACGCGGCACGCTTTAGCTCTAGTTCTACATCTGTGGGGTCCTCTGGGTAGTTGAGTGCAAAAATAAATAGAATGTCAAACAGGTCTGTGACGGTGACGTTGACGGGGTGAAGGGCGTGGCGTTTATGGAGGCACTCAAATGAAAGCTGCTTGGCGCGGAGGCACTCTTTGGTAACAATTTGTTTTTCAAACTCTTGGCGGTCCAGTTTTTCGTTGACCAAGTCATGCAGCGCGTAGCTCCAGGCAAAGAGCTCTCTGTTTTGAATGATTTGGGCCAGCGTTTTGTTGCCGTGCAGCACCGTCAGTGTCCTTTCAAACTCTTCAAATGATTTGCGGCAGTAGATGCAAGGCAGCACCTTTTTAAAGGTTAAAAAAAACAAGGCCAGCTCATCTGCGTGTTGTGACTGTGCACAATATGCAACGCTGTGAATCAGCTTCCAGAGCGGCGGTCCCCATATGAACGTATTCATGTCCTATTTTTTTTGGTGTTTATTTACGTGCTACTTTTTTTTGTTTGGCGTGCAGGATTAGCAGCACCACTACCGTCACTAGCAGAATGCCTGCCACGGCCGTGGACACAATGGCCCAGGTGTTGTCAGACTCTGGCGCAGAAGAAGCGTTAGAAGTGTTAGAAGCGTCCTGGGCGGGGGCAGAGTGAGCTGCGTCTTTGGTTTCAAAAACATATTGCAACACTTGTTCATCTGTCATGATGGTTTTTTTTAGGCGAGTGTTCACGCTGTTGTGCAGCGCCGTTAGCCACTCATTTAGTTTTTGTTTAGAGGCAAGCGCTGGCTGCAGCGGGAACGTTTGCAGCTCCTTGCGGTAGTTGTTTTTACAGCTTTCACAGGGCAGGAGGTACTCTAAGGAAGAAAAGAACTGGAACGCCGCCTTTTTTTCTTCTTCACTGGGTGACTCGGGGTACGCCAGTGCAACGGCATGCATAAACCGCCAGCCGTGAGGCCCCCAAACATGTGGAGCAATGTTTTGCAGGTTAGGGTACGGCATAGATTTTATTTTGTAATATTACAAATAAAAACAACTCGTTTCTTTCTTGCCGTAAAATGCCAGGTTGTAACTGGGCTTTTGGCTGCGCCATAGGTTTGTTTGTGATTACTTTGATCATTATTTTGGTGATTTTGTTAGGGGGCATGAGTAGCAATGATGGCGACATTGTGGTGGTGCCTTCTTCGGGGACGGGTGGCAGCCCTGCAGCCCCCGCTAGTGTATCTAATGTAAGTAGCAAGGGGACGCGGATGGAAAAGGGGAATGAGATCAAGGAGCTGCACTCGGCAGCCGAGGCGGTGCGTCTGCTCAAGTCCAAGAAGCCGTGCTTGGTGTTGTTTTATGCTAACTTTTGTGGCCACTGCAAGCAGATGATGCCTGATTTTGAACAGGCGGCCAAGGAGGCGTCTGGTAAGTTGGGTGTTATTATTGCCCGTGTAGAAGCAAAAGTTTTGACGGACATGGCGTCGGTGTCTTCTCAGCTGCCTGCGGTGACTGGGTTTCCCACCATGATGACCAACTATGAGGACTCTGGGGAGCTCAAGGCGCATGTTGGCCGCAAAGACCGCGCCTACTTGCGTGGGCTCATGGAGATGAACCCTGGGCGTAGCCGCGCCTCCAAAAACGCCCATCCAGTCCGTAACAATAACAATACCAGCTGCGGTGCAAACGCTGCCGGCATGAACGCACGGGCAGACAAAATGTACGGCGGCGCGGATGACGACAAGAAAAAGCCGGATGACAAGAAGAAGAAGCGCAAGATGGTAGAATACAAGAACTTTAATGATGTGTGCGCTGATTTGCAGGGCAAGGAGAAGGTGATTGTCATGGCGTATGCAAATTGGTGTGGTTATTGCAAAAAGATGAAGCCTGACTATGAGGCGTTGTTAGACCAGGCACCAGAAGATGTAAAAATTGGACGCATCAATGACAATGTTATTGAAATGGCCGAGTCTTGTGTAGGAGACAATGGTGTAATTGACGTCCTTCGTGCCTATCCTACTGTGCTTTACAGTGACGGCAACAAAATTCAAAAAATCATGGGCGCCCAGTCTTTGGATTCCTTGCTCAAGTTGGTGAGTTAAGAATAAATATTTTTTTATTAAAGTAACGGTGTTGAAAAAAAGTGAAAATGTATGAAACCAAGAATGAAAACATGGACATTATGAGTGTGTACATGTTTGTGTTGACGGGGCAAAACCCACTAGACAAATGGACTCGGCTTTTAAAAACTAAAACGCAAGAGTCCAAACCAGAGGCTGTGCTGCAATTGTGGCAAGCTCTAGTTCAACTGTCTGACGAGCAAGTTGTCAGTATGGTGTTCCAGTTTTCTTCACCTTGTCATGAAAACGAGACAAGGGTTATTTTGTTTACTCTAGAACATGGTAAACTGTTGGTGTGCAACGGATTTGGATCCGAGTCTTTGTTTGTTGTGGCTTTGGATGACGTGATTACGTGGCTTAATGAATGGGCTTATGAGGAAGAGGGATATGTGCCTAGTGACGCACCAAAAGCATTTTTTGACTTGTTTGGTTGTGCACCGAAAAGCCAAATGATATATTTATTGACAGAGACACACGACATTGCAAAAAATACAAACATGCGGCTGGCTCACTTTGAGGCGTTGTGTAAATTGTCAATGTTTATTGTGTAAGTGGTTGTTGCTGTTCTGGTACGTGAACGGCAGCAGATGTTGTGGTAGTTGTAGTTGTTATAACTTGGGCTTCCAAGTTGTCCATGAGGTCCATGTCACCCAACGCTTGAAGACAGAACCGGCTGCAAACCTGCAAGCTGAGATCAATCGTGTCACCACACACAAAACACCGGTGTGTCAGCATTTGTTCATACTGATTGGCCACACCTTCACACTGCACGTCCAAGTCTTGGTCTTCAAACATCATTTTGAAAAGTGAAAGTTTTTTTTGTGATTTTACTTTTTTATAACGTTACAGCTGTTTGTCTAACGAAGTGGGCCAGGGATTGGGTTGAAAGTTTTGTATGCCCAGCGTTTGTTGTATCATGACGGGAGCAGGGGTTTGTTGTTGAGTGGCAGGGTCTTTGGGAATGGCATGGTCTGGATGTTGTTTGCCCAGTATGTGCCCAATTTCATGGGTAATAACGTACTGCCGGTACTGTTGCAGTTGCAGTTGACTTTTGTTTTTGCACTCTCCAGTCCAACGGCAGGCGTTAATGTAAATCACCCGCTCCCCCATGTCAGCTACGGAGAGCTGGTTTGTTGCAAAGTCTGTGGAGACGTCCTGAAAGTGAGTGGCAAGGACGTCATTAGGAGTGAGGCGTATAATGAATGCGTCTTTTTTAGGCAACTTAAGAAGTGTGTCCATGGGCACTCTTGTAAACCGCAGACCCCATCCCCGTGGATCATTTGCAACCTCATGAACCGTTTGCAAAAACTCCACCCCCACCTCTACAGGTACGCGTTGATGAATTTGAACGTGATAAAACATTTTATTTTCTAGCGTGGCTTAAAAAACAACAGGGCTGGTGTGTGATGACGGAGGAGGATGTGGTGCCTGTAAACACGCGGACCATTAAGCTGAATGACTGTATGAAGGGGTCTTCAAAAAACAAAAAGTTGGGCATCAACAATGAGCAGATTGCGCGGTTTGTTAAGGTAAAGGACCACACCAAAACGTGGATCAAGAATGTAGAAAAGGTAGCTAAAAACAAGACAGATTTTCAACATCAGCCTGTTTTTAACTTTGACTATTTTATAGGCTCATTGTCTACAGGAAGAAGTGGAGATGTGGTTGTCAAGACGCCATTAGAATACCCACCTAACTTACCCATACATTACAGCTGTTCTTATTGCGGCCGTCAATCCCAGGAGGGATTCCAGGTAGAGTTTCACGGTACACTTACTCATCCGTACGTTTTGCGCTGCCCGCGTTGCACTTGATGTATAATGATGTACGTATGTCTTTTTTTTACATGCAAATGGACGTGGCAAACTTGATTTCAGCAGTAAACAGGAGCGAGTAAGTGTGATCACGCCCATTAAAGTCCACCAAGGAGCCGTCCGGGTTTAAGAACTCTACAAACAAAGAGCTAATGCGCTTCATGCCCGAAAACGCCACATGCAGCATCTCTTCTGAAATGTGTTGGTAGTTGGGCCGCAGGTACATTTTTGCCAAAATGTTCCAACTGTTTTGCAGGTAGCTGTGTTCGTTGCTGGTGTTGGCATCACAGTCATTCAAGACACGCATCAGAATGTAGTCTGGTCCCAGCAAGTTGTAAAGAAACGGCCCCGTAAAGCTGCTGGCTGCTCCCAGGCCGTAGGTGCCACCGCCACTGGGCAAAAAGTAAACGTTGGCTTCATCGGCGTTCATGACTTGTCCCAAAGAGGGATTGACCGGCAACACCTGCTTAGGGAACCCCAGGAGCTCTGACGCCGTTTGGGGGGCTGAAAACAGGAACTCGTACACTGGCCGCCGCACAGGGGTAATGTACACGGGTACAAGGTTGGTGGGCTGTCCAATAGCGTTAGGTGCTAGGATGGATGCTGTAGGTTTCAGAACAACATACGGATTTAATCCAGTTGTTCCCGGCCAAGAGGCATCAATGACACCAGTAAGAACACTACCTGTAACCAAATTAGGGGGGCTATTTGCTCCCATGGTAAACTGCACCACTTGCCCCGGATAAAACCCTCCAGGCACTAGTGCACCGGCGGCAGCCGTCAACGTGTTCCACTGCAGCGGGAGCGCCACAATGTTGTTGGAGAGCACCGTGGGCACCGCCTGCGCCGCCAGGGTAAACTTTTGGGTGATGGTGTCTCCGTAAAGCTGAAAGGCCGTCACTGGAAAAGAGGTCTCAATGGGAAAGGGGGAGGTATACGTGGGGAAGCCAGTGTAGTTTTGATTTTGAAAGCCCAACTTAAATGCCATAGTGTTTGAACCCAATAAAAAGTTGAGTCCAATAATAGAGTTAACCGAGTTTTCAAAAGTAAATTTTCCGTCTGCAGAAAAAGTAACCAAGTAGTTTGCCGAACCCGTAGCAGTTTGCATTAAACTTTGAAGCACTGTGGCTAGTTGTGTGCCGGTGTAGCGTCCCTCTGGCATAATTAGGGCTCTGTCTACACCACCAGAGTCAGCCCAGTGAAACGTCCGGTCTGCAGCTGCCAGGCCTGTAAAATCAAGTGGAGCCAACTTCCGGGTCACCATGGGCTCCAGCTCACTTTGAGTGTACGTGCCGTGTACCAAGTTCACCTGGTGCACATACGGCAACGCGCTTAAACTGTAAGAGTGACTTAGTGTTGTTCCAGTCAACGTAACACCCGCTGGAAACCCCAACAAGGAATTCAAAGTGCCGGTGCTCAGGATGCTGGTGGTCACCACGGTGCGCTGCGTGCCAATGGTTTTGTCGTAGCTCCCGGCTTCCACAATGAGGCTGTTGGTGGCGTCTGAAAGGCGAAAGTAGACGGGTAGGATCAAACTGGTTCCTGCGGGCGCAAAGTTGTTGGGGTTGTTGAGTGCCGACAGTTGATTGTTGAGAATCATGAGCAGCTCTGACAGCGTGGGCGGCTCGGCGTAAATGTAAGAGTAAAATGCCGGTGGACCGGGCTGAGTGTTGCGCGCGGCTTGAGGAGCAGCAGCCAGAGAGTCCAGATAGCCCGCAACAAAGTTAAACGTGGTGGCTCCAGTGACAGAAACTGTAGCAGAAGTCACTTGAGGGCCGTAGTCTAGTGCGCTGGCACCTACAGGAGCAGGATAGAAACCTCCAACCAAACTAATGTTTAACCCTGCTTTGGGCCATTCTACCAGACCTGAGGTTAAGCCGTGATTCACTAGGGTTTGAACCGGTGTGGGATTGCCGTTGGTTACGCTAACAATTTGGTTTAGGGTGGGAGGCAGAGTAATGGTGACACTGGGCAACACCGTGGTACTAACTAACGCATTGTTGGCGTCGTACACCTTGACTGTTTCCTGAAGCACAAGAGTAGCTGGGCCTGGAAGGCTAATGGGCTCCAAGTATTGAATGTTGTTATTTAAGGTGTCACCAATGGCCTGAATGGCGCCTGCAGGAATGTAGATGGACCCCAGCTGCACAGTGCGTACCCGTTGCAGATTAGCATTGAGTTCAATATGGTACCGATTTACAGGCTCACCTGCAGGACGGGAGCGGCTGTCCACGGAAATGGAGTAAATGGCGGGGCTCTTTTCAAAGTTACGCAGAGACAACATAACAAGAGTTTTTTATTGTTGTGTTGAAAAAATAAATTTATCTTTCATCTTCTTTTAACGGTTCTGTGTTTTTTACACTACATGTTTGACAGTACTCACCTTTGTTTAAACAGTTGTTACATAACCTTTGAGTGCACCAGCTGTTTGCACAGTAGCTAATCCAACTGTGAGCCGGTTTGCATTCGGGGCACTTGCACAGCGTTTTTTGCCCACAGTGCGCACACTCTTGCCGGGTGCACTCACAAAAGTATCTGAACGTACAAGCTTGAGACCGGGTGGTGGTGTTGACGTCCTTTCTCAAACAGTCACAGCAATAAAACTCGGTACACCACTCTTGCTTGCACATCAGTCCATCCTTTTCAATGCCTTTATACACCACGTAACGCCCGCAGTCAGCACACGCCTTGAGATTTTGACGCAAAAAACACACTGCACAAAACCGTTTTTTGCTGTTGTTAAACAGCACTACTTCTTGGTTGATTAACGGTAAAGATGCATAACAACGGCTGCATAGGTTCCAATACTGGAACCAGTAAGAGCCGTAGACTTTTTTGTTGACCTCCGCACGCCCACCCATGATACGCAAGAAACTTTTGTACATTACTTTTTCCACATCGGCGTACGTGCGCTTGTTTACAAACCTCCAGCTGTCAAGCGTAGCTTTGTTTTCAAGCAAACCTTGTTGATTAAAAAACTCCCCATCAGACCACAACAAAAACGACTCTATGTGTATGATCAAAGAGCTGGGCAGGTCTACAACCAACTTAAGAGAAAACAAGTGCTTTTGTATTTGGACAGACATTGGTTTTAAAAAAAACAAAAGTGCGGTTAAGGAAAAAGGAGTTTTGAAAAGTTTTTTATTGTCTTGAATCAAAAGTTCTGGCATGTCAGACACGACACGGGCTGCCAAGTTGCTTAGTGAAATGAAGGGAGCGCAATCAGAGGCTGGACGCTCTGCACAATCAGAAAAATCTCTGCCCCCTCCCCCGTCCTCAGGGACGTTACCCTTTTCCATACCCTTTTCTCAACCCAAACCCCAATCTAACTTAAACTCAAATGCCGCCACTGCCGCCTCTCCTAATGCTACAGCGCCCAC
>Ga0214923_10001737_pt1 | contig 30296 bp, 29 predicted proteins | sample LL1510_MetaG_FD_177993 | JGI IMG/M metagenome (GOLD analysis project Ga0214923, IMG submission 177993) | Freshwater microbial communities from Lake Lanier, Atlanta, Georgia, United States - LL-1510 | ecosystem: Environmental > Aquatic > Freshwater > Lake | place: USA: Georgia | collected...
AGTTGGTCAAAGATCATCGGACGGGGGTGGAGGTGCATGATGTAGATAGCGTGCTTGAAGATGGTGATATCCAACCTTTCATAGATGCAGGAAGTGGGATATAATGAACACTGTCATTATGATTCATTTCGTCAACGTATCAAAAGCATTTCCCAATGGCGCCGTCGCTCTCGAGCACATTAACCTTGAAATCCAACAAGGGGAGTTCATTACTATTATCGGCCCATCAGGTGCGGGGAAAACCACGCTTACAAAACTTATTTCTGCTGAAGAGATACCAACTGAAGGAACGGTACTCTTTGAAAATAAAGATGTAAGTTCGTTTTCGCACCATCAACTTACCGAACTTCGTCGACGTATCGGGACTATTTTTCAAGAATTTCGCCTTCTTACAAACAAAACAGCGTATGAAAATATTGCGTTTGCAATGGAAGCTGCAGGAAAATCCGATGAAGAGATTGCATCAGATGTCCCCCACGTGCTCCAGTTGGTCGATTTACAAGACCGTATGTTTCATTTTCCTAAGCAACTCTCTGGAGGAGAAAAACAGCGTCTTGCAATCGCACGCGCAATCATCAATCAACCAGAAGTCCTCATTGCAGACGAGCCAACGGGAAACCTTGATGTTGCAAATACTGCTGAAGTGATTCACATTTTAAAAAAGATTAATGATCTTGGTACGACCGTTATTCTTGCGACACACGATAAAGATCTCATCAAAGCAGTAGGGCGTCGCATTATTACTATGGAAAAAGGGAAAATAATAAGTGATGAGACAAAGCGTGCAACTGCGCTATAATAGAGAGGTATGTTTTGGATTAACGTCAAACGAGTCATAAAAGGGGGATGGACCAATTTCAAACGAAACGGCCTTGTCTCTTCAGCTGCAGTCCTTGTCACCACAATTACACTTGCAACCGTAATGGGGCTTTTTATGTTTCGAGCGGTCCTTACAAATGCGATCACAACACTTGAACACAAAGTCGATATAGCAGTGTTTTTCAGTGTTACTGCTCCTGAAGATCAGATTCTCCAGTTGAAGTCTATTCTTGAACAACTCCCGGAGGTGGGAAGCGTTGAATACCTTTCAGCAGATGATGAAGTGCTTGCGTTTCGGACTCGTCACCAAGATGATTATTTGACGATTCAAGCACTTGATGAATTGGGGGATAACCCATTTGGAGGAAGTATTCGTATTCAGGCAAAAGACTCATCGCAATACGAAGCAATCAAAGAGGTGCTTGAAGGAGACACGCAGGTGGCACGGGAATATGCACCTATTATTGAGCGCACCAACTACACCCAAAATAAAGCAGTGATTGATCGTTTGAGCCATCTTGTTGATATGACACGCAAGTATGGATTTGGATCTATTCTTCTTCTGTCAATTGTTTCAATGATTGTCATGTATACAACGATTCGACTTACAATATATATGTCACGTGAAGAAATATCGGTAATGCGTCTTGTGGGGGCGTCTGATCGTTTTGTTCGAGCACCATTTATTGTTGAAGGGATGCTCTATGGTATTTTTGCATGGGTAGTGACAACACTCATCTTTCTTATTGGGACGTATATTGTAGGGTCGCACTTGGAGGGTATTTTGGGATTCAATCTATTTTCATATATGACAAGCCATCTGTTTTTCCTTTCAGGAAGTGTTTTGCTTATCGGTCTTTTCCTTGGTACCATATCGAGCATGATAGCAATACGTCGGTACCTCAAGGGGTGATATGAAGAAACAATCTCCACGTTTTATTTTTGTTGTCGGCGGTGTCATCTCAGGAGTTGGGAAAGGTGTCACCGCCTCTTCAATTGCAAAAATTTTGCAAGAGAGAGGATGTTCTGTTACTGCAATTAAAATCGACCCATACGTTAACATTGACGCTGGTACCATGAACCCTACTGAGCACGGGGAGGTGTTTGTGCTCAACGATGGAGATGAATGCGATCAAGATATGGGCAATTACGAACGGTTTCTTGATATTGATCTCACGCGCACCAACTATATGACGACGGGGCGTGTGTACCAAAGTGTTATTGAAAATGAACGAGCGCTTGCGTACAAGGGTGCATGTGTACAGGTTGTGCCCCATGTCCCAATGGAAGTTGTCGCGCGTATTGATCGAGCACAGAAGCAAGCAAACGCAGATATTGTAGTGATTGAGATAGGTGGTACCGTTGGTGAATATGAAAATATTCTTTTCCTTGAGGCGGCACGCATGATAAAGTTGCGCGATCCACATTCTGTTGCATTTGTTATGGTCTCATACCTTCCAACCCCGGCAAAAGTTGGTGAAATGAAAACGAAACCAACACAGCACTCAGTGCGTACACTTAATGCTTCTGGAATCCAACCAGATATTATTATAGCGCGCTCAACAGTGCCTCTTGATACAAAACGCAAAGAGAAATTGTCATTTTTCTGTAATGTTCCAATCGATCATGTTATCTCGGCACCTGATGTTGAAAGTATTTATGAAGTGCCAATCAATTTTGAAAAGGAGCATCTTTCTGATAAAATCGCGACCATTTTGCATATGCAATTTCCTCACCACAAAAAGGAGCAACAAAGTGCATGGGCGCAATTTGTTGGTACACAGAGACGCGCAAAAGAAGAAGTACATATTGCAGTTGTCGGGAAATATTTTGAAACGGGAGATTTCGTTCTTTCTGACGCATATCTATCAGTAATTGAAGCGATTAAATTTTCTGCGTTTTCACAGCATCGCAAGGCGGTACTGACATGGTTTTCTTCAGATGAATTTGAAAAAAATCCCGCAAAGCTTAAAACACTTTTTTTGTTTGATGGGATATTGGTGCCAGGCGGGTTTGGTGCTCGTGGAGTGGAAGGAAAAATCGCAGTAATCAAATATGCGCGTGAGAAAAAGATTCCGTACTTTGGGCTCTGTTATGGGATGCAACTTGCTGTTATTGAATTTGCACGACATGTCGCAGGGATAAAAGGTGCAACAACAAGAGAAAACGATCCCGAGAGTAATGCATGTGTGATCGATTTGATGGAATCTCAAAAGACAAATATGAAGCAACAGCAATACGGTGCAACAATGCGCCTCGGTGCATACCCTGCACTGCTCAAAAAAGGGACCATTGCATGTACCGCATATGGGACTGATCGTATTTCAGAACGACATCGGCATCGCTTTGAGGTCAACCCTTCATTTATTCCACAACTTGAACAAGCGGGTCTTGTGTTTTCAGGAATATCTCCCGATGGACAGCTGATGGAGATCGCTGAACTTCCCAAAAAGGTACATCCATTTTTCGTTGGGACACAATTTCATCCTGAATTCCTCGCGCGACCATTGCACCCACACCCACTCTTCTCAGCATTTATCAAAGCCGCAATCACTCACAGAAAAGTGAAAAAGAAATAAAGGAGTATATACTATAGTGTATGAGTAGAAAGACCGCCGGTACCCTTTTTATTGCAGTTTTAATTATTGGAATTGCTCTTTTATTTCGCCAACAAATTGGGCGTATGATCACGTACGGCGGGTATCGTGTCTCAAATAGTAGACCGCAACATCCTGCAAATACATCAACCCCCGCCACTGGTACAAAAAGCAATACCCCCACACCATCATTTCCAACTTCATACACAGCGACAAGTCCTTTTGGGGTTCTTCCTAATTTTTCGGAAGGGACTGTGCTTAGTGTGCAATCAAGACTGGCTGTTGCAAAGACGCTTGGTGTTTCGTTGATGCGTACAACTGAAGTTGCAGGGAAAACACCACCGTATACCGCGCAACAACTTGCACAAGCAGGCATACATATTCTTATGAATATCAAAAAGCCTGCTGATATGTCGCTTACTGCGTTCCAGGCGGATATCGCACAGAAGATAGCACAAGTTGCTCCGACGGTGATTGTTGTTGATAACGAAGAGGACGGGAACAATTTTTACCAAGGGACAGTGGACGAATATATTGCAGAGCTTAAGGCAGTTGTTGAAACGGCGCATCAATACGGTGTTAAAGTTGCTGATGGCGGAATTTCGGGAGGTCCTGCACGACTCGTCACGTGGAATTATTATTGGACTACCGGACAATACGCACAAGCTGATGCGTTTGCGATAAAAGCATTTCGTGATTCGGGTGTCCCGCGTCTTGTAAAACTCTATGACGATCTTCCTAATCAATCAAACCCAACACGACCAATACTTGCAAATCACGCTGATTCAAAACTTCGCCTTGAGCGCTCAATCGCATTTCTTGCAGCGTTCAAGACGATTCCAATGGATTATGTCAATTTTCACTGGTATCAAACAACAAATGGTGCGATGACTGAGGTGGTCAATTATTTCAGACAAGCAACGGGCAAACCGGTGATCACAAATGAGATCGGACAATACGATACCAATGGTGCGGTGACAACAGCGCTTATGCAGGAGGCTGCGGGACTGCAGCTACCTTATGTGATTTGGTATAGTGGAGACGGCGGAGAAGGCAAAGCAGTAGCACTTACCAACAAAGACGGATCATTGCGTCCGAGTGGTGCCGCCTTCAAAGCATTTATTTATGCCAACTACTAATCCTAAAAAATACATACTCCGTTTTGCAGCGGCAAACAAAAAGACGTTTGATGCGATCAAGTCTGGCGCAAAAACAGTAGAAACCCGAGCAGGAACACTGCGGTATTTGCCAATCAAAGCAGGAGATGTGCTCGTGTGTGTATGTGGGACTAATCGACTCGAAAAAACGGTGAAAAAAGTAACACACGTCAAAAGCATTTCGGCACTTCTCAAAAAGTATGACCCAGGAGTTATCAATCCGGGCGTTACTGACCTCAAAGGGATGGAGAAGATGTATTATAGCTATCCGGGTTATAAGGAAAAAATTGAACAATACGGCATTCTTGCATTTGAACTTTCCCAGCCATAGTTTTTTATCCAAAAAACTATGGCTGGGTTGAACACGACAGCTTTTTCAAGTATAGTTGTCGCGTCACGATCATTGCCTGATCGTCTAATGGTATGAAAATCATACTTATAGTGTTCGTTCAAATAAATTAAAAGTAAGTTTGTGCTCACCGCTGTCAGATCGTCTAATGGTAGGACGACGGTTTCTGGTACCGTCTATCTAGGTTCGAGTCCTAGTCTGACAGCGGTGAGCGGAAACTCTTATTTATTATTCACTCACTTGTAAGTAGGACGACGGTTTCCTCCAGAGGCGGACAGGTCTGGTAGCGTCTATCTTGGCTCGAATTCAGGTTCGGCAGCTCGGGTTTTTAATAAATTATTTTGTATGAGTATGAATTATACTTTTTCTTTAAATATAATTAAAACCAATCTTTAACTTTCTCTTTTAGTACATCATCATCAGCTCCATCCCAGGAATCTTTCAAGCAATTTCTCTCACAGGTGACGATTATAGAGAATTGGGAGGGCGCTTTAGAAAAAATAAATAAAACAACTTAATTTCTACTGCTCTGTGCATAACTTGGTAGAGCGCTCTGGAACCATGGTGGTATAATTGGGGTATGAATAAGAAATATATAACAATAGCATTATTAGCAGGACTTATTATAAGTGCTAGTGTCGTGTCGGCAGACCAAGGGCGACCGCCATTTGGAGGAGGGGGGATGATGCCACCGAGACCACAAGATGGCCAGGAAATGCAAGGCAGACCTGATAGTAGCAACGATGACGGCGGTATGGACCAGGAGCAAGAAGATATGGGTATGCCACAAGGCCCAATTCGTGGAGAAATGCGCGATACTGAGCATCAAGGACGATTTGGTGGAACGCCTATCATGACGTCTCCACGGGGTGCGCATGATAATGAAGATAATGTCCAAGAAGAAATAGATAGAACTCGAGAAGATTTTCAAAAAAATATCGATGATAACAAGCCTGTTACGAGAGAAATGATACAAGAAAAAAGAGCAAACATTATCCAATTTGTTCAAAACAAACGAGAACTTTTTGATGAAGAATTTTCTGCTCGAAAAGATGCAATGGAAGCGGCGAGGGAAAAATTTAAACCAATGTTTGAAACAGGTCTTGCAAAAATAAAAGATGAGGCAAAAAAGACAAAGGTGCTTGGCATTGCGAACAATTTGCCCGAAATAAATAAGGCGATTACCGAACGAGCGGTCATCGTTGTCAATCAAATAGAGTCAGTACTCATCACTATAGAGTCCCGTGCCGACAAGGCTGAGGCGGCAGGCAATGATGTTGCAACTCTTCGCGGACTGATTTCCAATGCAGAAGACGCGATTGCCGCAGCGCGAACAGCGATCGCAACACAGGTGGGTATTGCCTATACGGTCAATATCAAGAGCGACGCAACCGTAAAAACATCACTGAGTACTGTTCGTGATCAATTGAAAACAGACGTTAAGAAAATGAACGAAACAATAAAAACAGCTCACGACGCAACCAAAAAAGCCGCTGAGGCACTTAAAGCCATTCCGGGTGTAGACGATGATAATGCTACAGAAGAAAATGATACACAGTCAGCTCCGGTCGAAGAATCATCTACTCAAACAATTACAAATTAATTTATCTATCATATGCACAAGAACACACGTATCATAATTACTAGTATTGCCGTTGTTGTGGTTGGATTCCTTTTGTGGAGTAACGCACGCAAACAACACAGTGTTGTAGAGACACCGGTACAAGCACTTGATAAAGCAACACAGGTAGACACAACGAGCGCAATTGACGCTAATTTAAACGCAATCAACCCTGACCTCAATGTGGACGCGGACTTCAACAGTGTTGATAGTGATTTGAAGAATCTCTAATTTGTAATGCTTCCGTTTACCAAAAGAGAATTAGTAAAATTTGGCAAGCTTAATACACCGGCGAAGGTACAGGATTTTTTAAATACGATTCCGATCAATCACGAACCAGGAGGCAAAGACACCGTGAAGTCCCCAGTGATGGTGATGCGTACCAAAAGCGCGCACTGCATTGAAGGAGCGCTTTTGGCCGCGTACATTCTTTCTTTTCATGGGTACAAGCCACTGATACTCCATTTAGAATCTACGCGAGAAGATATGGATCATGTGATTGCGGTGTTTCGTGACAATGGCTTATGGGGCGCGATATCTAAAACCAATCATGCAGTCTTGCGCTATCGTGAACCCGTATACAAAAGCATTCGTGAGCTCGTGATGTCGTACTTTCATGAATATTTCACCAACGATGGTGTTAAGACACTTCGTCGCTATTCCGAACCAATGAACCTCAATGAATTTGGACCGGATTGGATGTATGAGGAAAAAGACTTGTGGGGGATTGATGAAGCGCTCGATAAAATTAAGCATTACGACATTGCACCAAAGGAAACACTCAAAACACTGCGCCGTGCTGACAAAATTGAACGGGGAGCAGGTCAAATTGTTGAGTGGGAGGAGTAGGAGATAGTGTATTATACAACTATGAAAAAAGAGCGATCGATAACATTTATCCCACCTATCGAAGTTGCCGAAGAGGCGCGACGAGGGTTGTTGTTGCGCAAACAATTTGGTCGTGGTGGGACAATGGTCGGTGTTGCTCGAGCGAGGGATCTCAAAAATCGCCGTGCTGTATCGGAGCGTACTATCGTTCGTATGTTCTCTTATTTTTCTCGACACATGGTCGACAAGCAAGGGAAAAATTTTTATAACGAAGAAAAGCCCTCAAATGGTGCAATCGCATGGCTTCTATGGGGAGGAGACTATGGAGCGAGTTGGTGCCATGCGATTTATCTCGAATTAAAACGAAAAAAGGAATAAGATGTTTTTGTCGCTTTCATGATGGTTTTTTGCTAGTATGCGTGCATGAACATCACATCGGCGACATTTGTAAAAGGAGTGGTAGATCCAAACGAACTCCTGAAGGAGCGACTCCCACAAGTTGCATGTATTGGGCGCTCAAACGTGGGGAAATCAAGTATAATCAATCTTCTCACCAAACAGAAGGGTTTAGCGAAAACAGGTTCATTCCCAGGACGGACACAGCAACTTAATGTATTTCTAATTAACAACAAATTTCACCTCATCGATTTGCCTGGATATGGATTTGCATGTGTTTCTGCTGGTGGGAAAGCGAAGATTTTTGACATGATTAATGGCTATTTATTTGGTGAAGGACAAGAGCAGGCAAAGGTGGTGTTGATTGTTGACGGGTATGTGGGACCAACGAAGGATGATATGGAAATGCTTAGCGCCCTTGAAGAACATGGCAAAGATATTCTTGTGGTGATAAATAAGATCGACAAGATGAAAAAGTCAGATCTCAAAGTTGCATTGCAAACAATACAATCAACAATGGGTCCACACACGTACATTCCGTTTTCGGTTGAAAAGAAAATCGGCGTCGGTGAACTAACAAACGCAATTTTTGGGAACTAAGTTTGTTTTAACAATTGGATTTCAGTAGCGGTAAGTTTTCTCGACGAGGATGGTTTCATTGAACCAATTGCAATCGTTCCGATGTTCGTACGAATAAGAGATTCGATCGTAAGGCGACATGCATCACACATACGACGAATTTGGTGTTTGCGACCTTCAAAGAGTGTAATCGAAAAACTCGTGCGAGAGAGTCGTTCAACAATCGCAGGTTTTGTTTTGATACGATTAAGTACAATTCCTCTGCGCATTTTTTCAAGAGATTGATCGGGTAAATTTTCCTGTACAGTAACTTTGTACGTTTTGCCGATAGTGCTGTTTTCTTTGGTGAGCGCTTTGGTGAGGGTTCCGTCATTGGACATAATGATGAGTCCTTCGGATTCTTTGTCGAGACGCCCAATTGCATTGAGGTGTGCAAGGTTTGGGAACTCGGAATGGAGGTCTTTGGCGGTCGGAGTAGTTTTGGTTGTCTCTATTCCGCGCTTTTTGTAGACAAGGTATGTTTCTTTTTCGGCAACGGTAGTGCCGGTGATAGTAATGCTATCACTGCCTTCTTTGATGCCAAAGCCAGGCTCTTTTACCACCTTTCCGTTCACACTCACTAATCCTTCTATAATGAGTGCTTTTGCTTCACGACGAGAGGCAAGGCAAAGGTGGGCAATTGCACGCTCAAGACGCTCGAGCCCTGGGGTGCGAGGCGCAGTGTTGTTCTGTGTTCGTATCACAGAGGGCTTCTGTTTATTGAGGGCGTTCATTACAAAGTGAGTATAGCAGATAGATATACCCAATTTATTTTGCGGTTACGTGTTACACTAAAGAAATTACTACATAAATAAATAATATATGGCAAAAGGAAACGATAGTCGCAGAAAAGAGACAAAGAAACCAAAAAAAGCTACAAAATAACTATCATGTAGTGCTATGCGGCGTGTCTCAACAAAAAGCAACCACTGGTTGCTTTTTGTATTGAATGTGGTACAGTAACAAAAATTTTTTAAAAATTAAAACAGTATAAAATGAAAAAAAATAAACAAATTTTCTATTCGATAAGGGGTAATTTAAAAAATAAGGGATTTATAGAAATCAATAGAACAGTGTTAGAGAAAATATTTCAAAATCTTGGTCTGGTCCCACCGGACCTTCCAAGAACAAAAGAAGTTTCCGATCAAGTTTCTTTTATTGCTCAATTTCTTAACTACGGTGTTATTGTTCACACGACATTCAATCGTGTTAGCAAAAGATTTAGCACCCATGGGGCAATGAGTGTCCTTGTGGTTAAATTTGTTGACAAAGGCTCTGAGATTAAACTATACAGATCTTTTTCACGTAGAGGGGATTTCGATTTGCTAGTAAATCCGTCTACAAACTATTTTATAAACGAAATTACCAAGCACCGCCCTCTCACACCAAATGGTTCTTGGGCAGAGCTTTATGAAACTTCTCAAGATGTATTTTATTGGGTGGATGAAGACGGTAAAGAAATAAGAGACTTTTTTGCTAATGCTGAAAAAGGGTCCTGTGTTGTAAAAACACAAAAACAACGTCTTGCTTATGAAAAATACGCATTAAAAGCAGGTAAAAGAAAACGAAGAAGACGAGAAATGAAAATCAGGTACGGATTTAAAAATAGTTGATAAGGAAGCAAGCTACATCCCGGTAATATTTAACCGGGATGTTTTTTTAATGTTGTCACAAACTTGCGGTATACTCGTTATATCCTATGAACGGTATGTCAAAAGAAGAGGTGAGTCAGTTGCTCCAGAGGGCAAAAAATGGCGATACAGAGGCGTTTGCCACAGTATATAAGGAGCTCTACACTCCTGTTTTTCGCTATATTTACCTTCGTACTCGAGAACGAGAACAAGCAAGGGATCTCACCCAGGATGTTTTTTTAAAGGTGTTTCGTGGGATTGACGAATTTGAAGTTCGCGATGTTCATCCGTTGGGGTATTTTTTTACCGTTGCGCGCAATACCATTATTGACGAAGGGCGAAAGAAGCGGTCTGTAAATGTTTCTGATGAGGATCTCGTAGGAGTTCCTGATCAATCAATCTCACCGACAGATCGTTTCGACCAACTATCAAAGTATCACGAACTCCTCGATGTTATTCTGCTTCTCCCAGAGGAGCAACGCATTGCAATCGAGCGTCGATATTTTCATGATGTACCATACGAAATAATCGCGCACGAGCTTGGTAAGACGGAAACAGCAGTGCGACAACTTGTAAGCCGTGGACTTAAGACGGTGCGAACACATTTTTATACTAAAGATAATTAAATGAATCAAAAAAAAGTACAACACAATACCACACATGAGTATCCTTCAGAGAATGATTTGAAGATGGTTGCTCGATTACTCTCTCCTCGCGAGGAAGAATTTCGCGTGCTTCTTTCGAGTATCCCTGATGCTACAGTCCGTCGTGCGCGCATTGTTTCGCCATGGCGCTTCGTCGCGATGCCGGTAGGTGCGCTTGCGTTTGTGCTTTTGTTAGTAGTCGGTGCAACGCATACTACTATTGATACCACACAACCTGTCGCGTCAACGATTACCGGCTCACGGGTAAATGACGTTGTCGCACTTCTTTCTGAAGAAGCGTCTGATACTACTTATAACACTTCACGTGAGGGTGTGGTGTCGTCGGACACTTCTTTTAGTGAACTCAGTACAAGCTATGACTTCTAAATTACTTTTTACAATAACAGTACTCTCAGTTGTTGTTACGACTAACACATCGCTTGCTGTTGCATCATCGTCGTTTAAAACTGTCCCGTCTATACAGCGACAAACTTGTGCGACATTAGAAAATTCAAAGAAAGCACTTGATGCAAAGTTCGTAGAACGAAAGAATAAAGCATTTACAGCACTTGATGTGGCGTTTTCGCGTATTAGTACTATTGAAGACACTGCACAAAACGCACTTGCGGAGATACAGGCAAAGCGTTCGGAAAAACTTGCGGCCACATTTGCGCTTCTTGAGAAAGAAACACCTTCTTCTTCGATCCGTGCCCATGTATTTGAATCAACAATTACTGCTCTTCTTACAGAAGAACGCACACGTATCGCTTCTGCAACTAGTGACGCACAAAGTGCACTTGGTCGTGCATACAAAGACCGAAAAGAAGGAATGATGAGCGCAATTGCGCAATATAAATCTTCTGTTGATACTGCATTCACAAAAGCTCAGTTGGCATGTGCGAAAGGTTCGTTGACTACGGCAGATCGAGCTACACTACGCACCTCAATTGCTGATGCAAAACAAGTATTTCTTGCAACTATTGCACCACTTCCAAAACTAGACGAGGTTGCGATTTCTGCAAAAAAAAGAGCACTTCAAACTATTACTGATGCGCAAGACACATTTCGCTCAAAAAGTACTGAAGCGGTAAAAGCATTTAAATCCGGACGCTAACGCATTTGAGAAAAAAGAGAGTATACTGGGCAAATGTTTGGCATTCACGGCATTCTCGAGACCTACGGAGTTATTAGCATTCTTGTAATCATTTTTTGTGAGACAGCTTTTCCAGTGTGTTTCTTCTTTCCTGGCGATACACTTCTTTTCTCTGCGGGAATTCTTGCGTCAACTGGAATCCTCTCACTTCCAATGGTTATACTTGTTACTTTTATTGCAGCGACGGGCGGGGGGATCACAGGTTTTTTGATTGGAAGAGGGTTGGGAAATCGATTTTTGAAAGAAAACACTATTTCGCCAAAGATGGCCTCCTATAAGCATCGCGCACAGCATTTCTACCAAACATATGGCATTTGGGCCGTACTCATTGGTCGGTTTGTTCCAATTGTGCGGACATTTATGTCGGGGCTTGCCGGAGCCGCTTCGATGAAATCAAAAACATTCTATATAACAAATGCAATAGGTGCTTTGTTGTGGAGCGTCATTGTTCCTATATTAGGATTTTTCTTGGGCCGAAAATTCCCTTCCTTGATTCACTACATGGTATATGTTGTTGCTGGGGTTGTTGTGGTGTCGTTCATACCTCTTGTGGTATCGTTGTATTCATCATGGCGCAGAAAAAAGCAAGAGCGAAATCAAACGATGGTGTGAAGGTGGCATCATTTAAGAGAACACTCAGAACGTTTGTCAAAAATGGCGGACTGCGTGATTTACCATGGAGACATACGACTGATCCGTACTGCATTGCTGTTTCAGAGTGCATGCTTCAGCAGACGCAAGTATCTCGCGTTATACCAAAGTATGAGCATTTTTTAGAAGAGTTCCCAACTGTGGAGACGCTCGCACGCGCACCGCTTAGTAAAGTGATTACTCTTTGGGGAGGGCTTGGGTATAATCGCCGTGCAAAATTTCTCCACGCGCTCGCAAAAGAAGTAGTCAGTGTACATAACGGAGTATTCCCGAGAGAAATTGGGATACTACAATCTCTTCCTGGGATTGGTCCATATACTGCGCGAGCGATTGCTACTTTTGCATACAATGACGTACACGTCTTTATTGAGACGAATATTCGCAGCGTATTTATCCATCATTTTTTTAGCACCACAACAAATGTCTCAGATGCGCAGATCCTCCCTTTTATTGCCAAAACAGTAGATAAAAAAGATCCGCGTGTGTGGTATTGGACGCTTATGGATTACGGATCCTTATTAAAAGCTCAAGGAATACGAACACATCAAAAAAGCGCGCACTATAAGAAGCAGAGCTCGTTTCAAGGTTCGCGTCGTCAGCTAAGAGGAGTGGTACTGCGCCTGCTTCGCCAAGAACCGTTACGACTTATATCCTTAATTAAAGAAACAAATCGAGACAAAAACGAAGTGACCGAAATAATTGATGATCTTATTAAAGAAGGGTTTGTCGTGTGCACACGTGGCATATACCGACTTGCTGGAAGCTAAAGCTGATGGTGCGCAATAAAAAGACTTGTACTAGAGAGTACCACCGCGAGTATACAGAACATAATTCCATAAGAAGAAAAAAGGAGAAGCGCACAGAGAGGTACGATAATGTATGAAAAGGGAATGATTGATCGATAGATGCTTACGATTGCGGTATCTTCGTCGGTGACACGCCTAAAGAATGCGCTTTCGATTGCAACTTCAGCAATCGCTGCACCGGTACGGCTCACAAAAAGGACAAGTCCGAAGAGAAATAGTGGTGTTGTCCATGGAAGTGATATAAAGACTATTGTTGCCATTGCCATAATAATAAATCCAAAAACAATAAATCGTTTTTCGTAGTGGAGATGGTCGCATATTTTTCCACCAATGTATTGAAATAACACAAACGGAAGGAGCATAATCCCAAAAAGGATTGTCATGGATCGTAATGGAACAAATTGTCCGAGGTAAAGAGGAGAATAGATAACCATTGTTGCAAAAAATATTTGTAGTATAAGTGCACAGAGAAATATCCGACGGAATCGTACATGGGTGATGATTGTGTGCAATGCGTGGCGGATATTAAATTCAGCGTGCTTTTTTTTGTGAAATACATGTCCGAGTCGAGAGAGGAGTAATATACATATACATAAAAAGATACTTCCTATGCTGTACACGATTTCTATCGCATGCGTTTTCAATACGATTCCATTTAATATCATTCCGATTACCCACGCACTGTTTGTTACTGTCAAATACACCCCCCGAATAGCACCTGTTTGCGCAGGGGGAGAGTAGTGTTCTAGCACAACATCGAGCACACTGTATCCAGTACTAATAAGGGCAAAATATCCAACAAACGCAAGAGCAAGGGTATATCCTCCTGCCACATGTCCTATCGAAGTGAGAAATACGATAGAAATTCCAAGTGCGCAGTACGCAGTGTTGATAACCCCAATTTTTTTCATGAGGCGCGGGGCTCTGGAAGCAACGAAGAGGGACAGTGCTGATGCTACAAAATACAGCACACTTACTACACGTGAAGAATAATGTTGAGAGAGTAATGTCGAGTTGAGGTAACTAAGACTTGCAATCTGAAGCGAATAAAAGAATGCAATGGCAAATACAATAGAACGTTTTGACATTCGTCTATTATACGCTAAGTACTACCGGAATGACGAGTGGACGCTTGCCAGTTTTCTGCAATAAGTATTTTGCGACTGTTTCAGAAACAATATTTTTGATTGATTCAAAATCTCCTGGCCGTTCTCGCTTGTATGCATCTTCAACAGTTTTCTTGATAAGGGTGCGTGTATGACGAAGGAGATCCTGAGATTCTTTGAGGTAAACAAAACCTCGAGAAATGATATCGGGAGATTTTCGTAGCAATCCGGTGCGTTGATCAATCATTGCAACGACAACAAACATTCCATCGGTCGCAAGCATTTGTCGATCACGAATGACAACTTGCTGCTCATCACCGACTGAAAATCCATCAACAATCATTGGTGCTGATGGGGCCTTTTCTTTGCGCATGACAATCTTTTTACCTTCATCGATGATGTCAATAATTGAACCGTTGTCAGGTACAATGATATTTTCTTCGGCTACACCACATTCTATTGCGAGTTCTTTATGTAATTCAAGATGATAATGATGTCCATGGATGGGAATAAAGAACCGCTCCTTCATTTTTTTGTGCAACCAACGAATATCCTCTTTATTTCCGTGGCCTGTAGCATGAACAAATTCTTCACCAGGAGTTCTGAAACTAATGATTTTTACGCCCTGTCGTGAAAGTCCATCTTTCATCGCTTGTACTTGGCGCTCGTTTCCTGGAACAATTGAGGACGAAAGAATGATACGGTCACCTTTTTTAAGAGAAAGGTTTTTGACTGATTTATTCGCAAGTCGGTTTAGGTATCCAAATTCTTCACCTTGCGCTCCTGTAACGAGGACAAGTATGCGGTTGGGTGGATAGTTGTCGATTTGATCGATTGGAATGATGCTATCTTTTTTTGGTTTTAGTAATCCAGCCTGTATAGCAATGTCAAGGTTTGTTTTCATACTTCGGCCTTCGATGACGATTTTCTTTCCAAGACTTTCGGCAATCTCTACAACCTTGATGAGGCGTGTGATACTTGAAGCAAACGCTGCCATAAAGATACGATTATTAGTTTCTCGTCGTAATATGTTTTCGATACCTTGGTGAACTTTTGATTCAGCGAGAGAGAATCCTTCGTTTTCGATGTTGGTTGAATCGGTCATTAATAAAAGTATGTTTCTTTTGTCGAATTGCTCGTATTCTTTTTCTTCAGACTCACTTACTACACCGTCGACTTGATCAAGCTTGTAGTCACCAGGGGTAACAATATCTCCGTACGGTGTTTCAACAATGATTCCCATTGCATCAGGAATAGTATGCGTAACACCCCAGAATCGAATTTTTAAATTACCAAGTTTTATCGCATCGTCTTTTTCGACAACGATTGCATTGAGTGGCGGAAGATGAGGAAACTCGCTTTGACGTTTTTGCATCAAGAGAATACTGAGATTACGCGAATACACCGGTGGATTACCAATACGCGAAAGAACAATCGGAACTCCTCCAATGTGGTCTAGGTGTCCGTGAGTGATGATAAGTGCGCGGATTTTGTCTTTGCGTTCCTCGAGATAGCGAGTATTTGGAATAACGTAGTCGATTCCTGGTGTACTTTCATTTGAGAAAAACATCCCCGCGTCAATTACAATGATATCGTTACCGATTTCAATTGCGGTCATGTTCTTTCCGATTTCTTCTACTCCACCGAGTGGAATGATGCGGATGTTGCCGTGTTCAAGTGGTGGGATATGTGCTGTCTTTTTTTCAAGCGATTCAGGATATCCTCCTTCGGGCATTGGCGGATGCGCAGGACGTCTCATTTGGCGATTAAATCCCCCACGTCGCATACCACCTCCGCTTCGTTGCGGGCGATGGGTAGCGGGACGGGGTGCGTGTGTTGTTCCTTGTTGTGGGCGAGCACCTGTAAATGGGCGTCTACCAAAAGGAGGTTTCTTTATTGGTTGTGATACTGGTTCCATAAAAATATTTTGTATTACTTAAATATATTCCACACTCGTTCTTCTCGGACAAACCATTCTCCTGCAGTTGCATAGAGTGTTTGGTATTGTAGTGGGGAAGAAGAGAAAAAAGGAATGGTTGTTTTGATAATAAGTGGTTGCTCACGTGTAAAAAGTGGGATCGTTGTTGTATATGCAGAAGTATCAGTTTCGTTTGACGTAATGATGGTTCCTGCTTCGCCATTTGCGACAAGTGATCGATAGATACCACTATCATAGCTACGCACCTCAACGGTGATACCAGAAGGAGAGAGTATGTCCGAAATTCCTTGGGCGACTCGCGCTTCTTTGCTATTACTTTCAACACTGAACACGATGGTAATTGGTACTCCCTGCCAAAGAAGTGCACCATTTTCCGCACGGGAAAGGAGGTGTGTTTTGACGAGATCATCAAATGATGAGTGAGAGGAGTTGGTAGTCGAAGAATCATCGACATACCCGTAACCGTCCTCTATTGTATCAATTAGTACGCGTTTGTCAATCATTTCTGAAAGTGCCTCAATAAAATTTGCATTGGCAAGTGGTCCAGAAGAGTTTAGTGACGCAATGGCCACATGTTCACCGGTCTCAGTTGATATATTTTTGTATCGTTTTGCAATTGAATCATCAAAGAGTGAAAAATCATTAATAGCAGTAGTCATATCAATGGATCTTGCACGAAGCGCATCGGTGATTTGTTCTTGGTTTGGATATATCAATATATTGTATTTAGTAATATAAGAATGTGGGATGTGATGATGGTTGCGAACGAGAAGAATTGCTGTCGGTATACCATTGTTTTCCACAATTTTTTTGAGTTGAAAGGCGCCGCTCCCGATCGGGTGCAGCTGTTGTGTAGAGGAAGAAAGTGATTCGTTTGGGATAGACTCCCAGTAATGTTTGGGCATTATTCCAAAGGTTAATGCTGAGAGAAATGATTGGTCTGGTTGTGGAAGTGTGCAGGTGAGGGTCGTTTCATCGACTTTGGCACAAGTAGCGTTTCTCAGCCCATCTTGTACGGTGCGTGGACCAATACCAGATTGCACCATAGCGAACGTGTATAAAACATCATCACTTGTAACGCGAGTGCCATCACTGAAGAATGCCTGTGGAGAGAGATGAAATGTATAGGTAGTCGCATCATCGTTTATTGTGTACGTTGCGCTATCGGGCACAATAGTGCCGTTAGCATCTTTTTTAAGTAATCCACTGTAGATAAGTTGTACCAATGCCTCATCAGTTTTACTCGTTGCAAATAATGGGGTGATGAATCGTGGAGAGCCGATGACGCCTTCAGTGAGTGTTCCTCCTCTTAATGGGCGAGTATGTGAAGCTATCTTTGAAAGGAGTGTGACACTATTGTAGAGGAAAAAAAGCGTTACGAAAAATAGACAAATAATACCTACTTTAAAGAAGAACGAAAAAGACACAAATGTGCGTCGAATGTCTCGCGTCGGAAATGGGCGTGTTTTGAGATATGAAAAAAAAGATGCCATTGGTGGCTCTTATGGGTGGTTAGTGGATAACGATAACAGCAATACTTGTGAGAGCAAATACAATTGCCATGATAATAGTGAGTCTAAAGACCACTTTTTCTGCGCCACGTCGAGAATGTGCAAAAGATGTATTGTCACCTCCGCCAAATCCACCCGTATCGGTTTGTGGATTTTGTATAAGCACGAGCACAATAGTAAGTACTGCTGAAACAATTTGAATGATGTGTAGAATGTGTGTCATATGATACGAAGAACAGTATAGCAGAAGTTAGAAAATAAGAAAATTTTTTATAGTGCCGAAAAATCCTTTATTTTATAAGGATTTTTCGGCACTATATAAAACTCACTCAGAATTGCTTGACATTTTATTTGTATATGATATAATGAACTTAAATAAATATTTCGTATCGGCGATCGATTTGCGTTGTGTAGGTAAGAAAGGTGATGAGCAAATCCATCAAAGAGAATTTACATACCCGGATATGTGATGATAGGAGCCAGGCAATAAATGTCTGGTTTTTTATCTACTCAATTCTTGAAGTAACGAAAACCCAGCATTACTTTCATCTATTGCCGGAACTCCATTTTTAGAAAGTGTTGTTGAAACAAATGAATATATTGGTGCACTGTCGCGCGCGAGCGTGACATACAAGATACCAGATGTTCCAAGAGTCCCATTAGTATTGAGTCGTCCGTTGCCTCCGACAAAATTTCCTAAACTGTACGCAATGAGTCCGTCTTTGTAGTACTCTACTTTTCTTAAGACATGGGGGCCACTACCAAGTACAAGCGTTGCCCCTGCATCGATTGCACTATGCGCAACGAGTTCTACATTGCCACGATCTTCATCTCCTTGAAATTCATTGACTCCAGGTACTAGTGTTTTATCGGGGCCTTCAGCTCCTCCATGGAAGATAACAACAACGATATCATTTCTTTCTTTTAGAGTACGAACAGTGGTGGCGATGAAGTCGATGTTGTTGATGAGACGATCAGGTGGAGAACTCGCTATCCCCAAAAACCCAACGCGGAATCCTTTTACTTCAATTTCTTTTGTTGGATGAGGCTGTGAAATAAAATCAATCCCAGTATCACTGAGCATATACTCAGTGTCTTCGAGTCCTTCTTTTCCATAATCAAGTGAGTGGTTATTCACAACACTGACAAGATCAAATCCTGCTTCTTTTACCACACTCGCAAAGCTTTGTGTTCCTCGAAACACAAAGCATCTTTTTACTCCTTCAAAACATTTCGGCGTTCGATCGCTTCGCGCAAACGTTCCTTCAAGGTTGCCAAGTGCAATATCGGGTGCTTGTAGATACGGAGCAACGTGTTCAAACACTGTTGCGTTATAGAATGAATCACTTGTTGGTACCATATCACCAACCCATGAGAGCGTAAGTGTTTCTGGGGTGTGGGTGATAGGGATAGGAGAAGGGAGGGGTTGTGTATGTTGTTGTGATGACTCCTGTACTGACAAAAGTATAACCGCACCAACAAACAACACTACGATAATCCCGACTCTGCTTTTTCCGTTTGTTCTATTAGACACGAACATAGTCGATAACACGTTTCGCCAAATCGGTATTACTCACTTTGAATCGGATAGCATCTCCGATCTCAAACCGTTCTTTTTTGTTTCGACCGATGATTGCAAGTTCTTTGTCTTTATATTCGTAAAAATCAGTTCCTAAATCTCGTAAGCGAATCATCCCCTCACAGCGAGATTCTTTTTCTTCTACAAAAACTCCATTGGGAGATATTCCAGTAATGACGCCGTCAAAAAGTTTACCAAGTCGTTGCGCCATGTACTCCACTTGCTTGTATTTAATGCTCGCACGCTCCGCATCAGCTGCTTCTTTTTCTCGTTGTGATGAATGCGCTGAAGCTCTTTCATAGTATTCCCACAACTCCTTTGGAATCGTGCGATGTTGCAGGTATTCAAATAAGAGGCGATGAACAATCAAATCAGGATAGCGACGAATCGGAGAGGTGAAATGCGTGTAGTACTTAAATGCCAATCCGTAGTGACCAATATTTTTGGTTGAATACACTGCTTTTGCCATCGAGCGAACAATCGCGGTGCCGACCGTCTCTTTCTCGGGTTTTCCCTCAAGGTCTTGCATGAGTTTGTTCAGTAGCGGGGAAGGGATGATGCCATCCTCATTCAGTGGAAGCGTATACCCGATTCGTTTGAGAAAGTCGCGCAGGTCACTCATGCGTTCTGGGTCGGGCATTTCATGGACTCGGAATACGAATACTTCATCAGCATGCTTATCTCCCGTAGCGATATGCTCCGCCACTTTTCTGTTTGCAAGAAGCATAAGTTCTTCAATCATGTGATGTGTTGGTCCACGCTCTTTCACATACACTCCTGTTGGCACTCCTTTATCATCGAGGGTAAATTTTACTTCGCGTGTATCAATTGCAATTGCACCATTTGCGAATCGTTCTTTTTCCAAAAATTGTGCAACATCGAGCGCGGTTTCAAGCTCCATCAAATACGGTCCCTCTTTTTTATCCAACACTAGTTGTGCATCTTCGTAGCTAAATCGATGAAATGAATGGATGACGGTTTTTCCGTACCATTCGCTTGTGATATTTTTCTTTGCATCAAAAGTAAATACCGCGGAGAAGGTAAGACGATCAACAGCGGGATTGAGTGAGCAGAGTTCATTTGAAAGTACTTCGGGAAGCATCGGAATTGTACGATCAACGAGATAGACCGATGTTGCTCTTCGGTACGCTTCTTTGTCGAGTTCTGTTCCCGGAACGACGTAGTGGGATACATCGGCAATGTGAATGCCGATTTCAATTTCGCCATTATCGAGTTTCTTTACTGAAATTGCGTCATCAAAGTCTTTTGCATCTGCAGGGTCGATGGTAAAAGTGACTGTTTCTCGAAAATCTCGACGATTTGCATACTCTTCTTGGGGAATACCTCGTTCATGGATAGCTTGCGCTTCTTTTTCGACAGCATCTGGATATGAGTCATCAAATCCTTTTTCAAGTGCAAAGGAGAGCATTTCAGCATTGTTTTCAAATGGTGTTCCAAGGACACGAACGATTTCTCCTCTTGGCGCATCGAGCGGATCATTCCAGTCGGTGATGGCACAAAATACTTTTTGTCCGTTTTTAGCGCCGGCGAGTTTGTCGTTTGGGATGACAATATTGGTGTACATCTTCCCATCGCCAGAAAGTACGCAGTGCGCGCCATTGTCATAGGAGAGTGTTCCCGCGTAACCTACTTTTGCTCGACGAGTAATCTCGATTACTTTTGCCTGTGCGAGTTCATGATTGTGGTCGGGAAGGGAAGTGATAGAGACTTTGACGGTATCTCCGGGGAATGCGCGGTTGAGTGCTTCGTGGGGGATTTCGAGCGAGGTGTCGAGGTCGCGAAGTTTGATATACCCAACGCCTTTTGCAGAAATATTGATTACCCCCTCGATGGGCGCACCTATTTTGAGGTCATTCATGTCCATCACTGTACCACATCTTCTCAAATAGTGCCTACAAAGTAGTCTTTTTAAGCATTTTTGCGATGTAAGCAAGGAGACCTTGTAAAATAAGGCCTTTAAAGCATTTCAACACATATATTGAAAAAAGCAATAGTATCTATTGACAAATATATTTATATATGCTAGTATATAATTACAAAAAAATAAAGTCATGAAAAAGATATTAGACGCCGTAAAAGAGTTTTTCAGTATTAAACATGGTTACGTGGTTCTGCCAAGTAACGTTTAATAAGAAAATACAGGCTGAACCGCATTTGTTTAAACAACAGATGCGGTTTTTTTATTGACTTTTTCTCCATTCGCGCTATTACTTAAAGAAAAAATAAATATGAAAAAGGAATCATTTTTTCTGTGGCCAAAAGGCATATCTTTCAGAGGGAAATTAATAGTCATCTTTGTCGTTGCACTCTTTTGCGCAACATGCGCAAGGGCGCAAAAAGTCTCAATCCTCGATAGTGTTAATAATCTCACCATTGATGGAGAAATATTTTTTGGAAATAGGGTTCAATTATTGCAATTGATACCTCAAGACACAACATACCATCAGTACAGCGACGTATCGGTGGTCATCATCCCACTGGATGATGAAGTTGGCATTTTTTTTCAAAAAGCCGCCAGATACCCATGGCAATTGATAGAAAAACTTTCAAGGCCAATTACTTGTGGGATAGAAATTAACCCACAACATACCGAGATTCATTTTTGGTATGAAACAGAATATGGACAAGAAGAAGACATATTTAAAGTAGATGGTCCCTGAAAAATTAGAAAAAGCCGTCAAGCGCTATACAAGAAGTGTTTGACGGTTTTTTTATTGTCTGCTACTATGCGACGACATGTTAAAGATTCGTCTCCAAAGAATAGGTCGCAAAAATGAAGCCGCATTTCGGCTTGTATTGACCGAATCAAAAAATGCCGCACAAAGTGGGAAGTTTAAAGAAATTTTGGGTACATACACACTCAAAAACGATCTTGTTGCATTCAAAAAAGACCGTATCGAACACTGGCTCAAGCACGGCGTTCAGGTATCTGATACTGCACACAATATGCTCGTAAAGGAAAAAATCATCGAAGGAAAGAAGAAAAACGTCCTCTCCAAAAAAGCCCCAACGGTGAAGCGAAAAGAATTGAAGAAGAAATAAAGGGCGCTCGCTCATTCGAAAGATAACACTTTTCAAAACGCACGGATACCCAGCCCTACTTTTTTAATTAAAAAAGTAGGGCTGGGTTCCTCTACTCGCGCCGACGCGCTCCGCAAGTCATTTTTCAAAGTATCACCTTTCTCATTTTGCTCGCTCGAAGAGAAAAGAAATGTGTTATACTATAAATTGTATTAGTAATAACAGTATGCACGTTATGTCAGACAAAGAATTTTTGGAAATGCTTATTAAGGCGCTTGTGGAAAACCCTGATGATGTAAAAATCGATCGGACTGTCGATGAGATGGGAGTGTTGATGACTCTTTCGGTCAATCAGGCAGATATGGGGAAAATTATTGGCCGTGCAGGAAATACTGCCAAAGCAATCCGCACCCTCCTTCGGGTGGTAGGTATGAAAAACAATGCTCGTGTGAACCTCAAAATCAATGAACCTGCTGGATATGTTCGCCAAGAAGCAGCAGATATTGATGAGACAATGGAAGATTTGAAAGATCTCTAAGTAGTTGAAAGTTTTAAGATATAAATTATAAGAAAATCTCCTGGTAATAGGAGATTTTCTTATAATTTATATTGACACAATTTTTTACCCCATAGGCAAGACTTATGGGTAATTGACAGAATTTAAAATATTTTGTATTATTCGAGCAGATTCGTGAAGAAGGAGTTGCCAATGTTTTTTGTTCATCATTGAAATTTTTTGCTTTGGCAAGTGCGATTATGTCGGTTCTCGGATAATTCTGGGGCCGGCATTTTTTTATTCAATTTTGAATTTTACATGTTTTGGTCTACTATTCCCTTTAACCTTACCCCCTATCGTCTATTTATGAAATTTCATTTCCTCACCATTTTTCCTGAACTCATCGATCCGTACATGAACGAGAGTATATTGAAGCGCGCACAGGAAAGTAAACGTATCTCGTACGAAGTAAAAAACATCCGTGAATATTCAAAGGATAAACATCGTAAAACCGACGATCGGCCGTATGGTGGAGGACCAGGAATGGTGATGACTGCAGAGCCGATACTACGAGCAGTAGAAAGTTTGAAGTTAAAAATAAAAAGTAAAAGACCAAAATTCATAATGCTTTCGCCGGGGGGCAAACTGTTTACGAATGTAATTGCGAAAAAATGGGCAAAACAATATTCGGATATTGTGTTTATCTGTGGGAGATACGAAGGGGTGGATGATCGGGTGCGCAAAATTTTGAAAGCAGACGAAATTTCCGTAGGAAATTTCGTCTTGACCGGAGGTGAACTTCCGGCGCTCTGCATGGCGGACGCAATTGCGCGACAAATCCCTGGTGTGCTCGGGAAGGAATCATCAATCGAAGAGAATCGCACAGCAAGCTCTCGCGTGTATACAAGACCTGAAGTGTTAGTTTTCAATAAAAAATCTTATCGGGTTCCGAAGGTGCTCACACAAGGAAATCATAAAGAAATTGAAACCTGGAAACAACAGCAATCCTAGTGCATTGTATGTGAAATAGTAAGGTATATACTGGGTGTATGAAAAAATTATTGACATGGCATAAGTATGCGATAGGGGGGATTGTTCTTGCGGCGATTGGGGTACCAATATTATTTCCAAAAATAACAACATCTCCACTTACAAGCCAGACAGGGCTTCATCCCTATATCCCACAACCAACTCGTAACGCGAGTGATTTTGGTGTTCCAAATGGAACATACTCAGACGACCAAGTAAATATGATTGCAACGAATGTGGGAGTATTGGATATCCCTAAGTTCCACGCAGGATATGATATTCAAAAGCAATTTGTTGATGTGAAGCGTGTTGTTGATGCCGGAACAGCGCTTGGTAATCCGGTGCAAGTTTACGGATATTACAATGCAACCTATTGGTTTTTGAATAATTTTCCTGGTACAAAAAAACGATCAAATGGATGGGGGGATTACACAAAGAATTTTTCAACTGATTGGTATTTAAAAGATACAAATGGAAGTACTATCACACATCGTGAAGATAGAGGAGATGCGTTTGTTGTTGATCTCTCAAATCCTGATTATCGTGCGTATGCGATTGCAACGATTGCAGATTGGATGAAGCAGGCACCGTTTGCGGGGATAAAATTTGATAGCGCAAACCTTCTCGAAGGGCAGACTGTTGATAAGCGAATCCAAAACAATGGAAAAACATGGAATGAACTTCTTTGCGGTGGAAATGTAAATCTTGATGCAAAGGGCAATTGTCCTCGAGTCGCTGCATGGAATGCGGGGTTACAATCCCTTATTGCAAGTGCGAAACAAACACTTGCACCGATGGGGAAACTTGTCTACTACAACGGGATTTCTCCATCAAAAAGCCATGGAGATGATCGTAATTTGAGTATTCTTTCTACTGCTGACGGCGCAATGAATGAAACATTCTGTTATGGAGAGAAAGGAAATGGCGATATTACACTGTACCCACTTGCAGATGATATTGCACTGATGAAAAGTCAGTCTGCGCTTGGTAAGCGCATTGCCCAGATCACAAGTAGTGGTGGAACACTTGCAGCAAAAAAATATGAACCATACTGTCTTGCTGGATTTTTGATGGGATGGCAACCGGGGTTTAACTATTGGGTATATCAAACGAGTTACAGTGATGCACCGGCGACACTTCCTCTTTTTGCTGATCAAGGACTAAATCTCGGACTTCCTGTTGGGGATGCTGTGCAGAGCGGGAATGTATTTACCCGAACGTTTGCGAATGGATACGTCATTCTTAATGTGGGAACAACGCAGGCAACACTCGCCTTACCAAACCAACGTTTTGTTCAATTTGCAAACGGAAGACAACTTCCAGGGGGCGTGCTTGCGGCAGGAAAGACTGTTGTAGTGCCAGCACAATCAGGGGCATTTTTCCTCAACGAAACGTACGCGATAAAAAATACGATACTAGGGAAGTAGTAGTGCTTGACAACGTAATAAGTGTTTGCTACATTACTATCCATTCCTTTACGGCATAGTTGCGGTTGATATCTGTTTTTTAAACTACTAGTAAAAAGGCCCCTGACTACAATGTGTCTTGCGGCTTTTTTACGTTGTTCGTGAGAGTTTTTAGAGTTTGTCTTGTTTCAAAGACAACATCTGTAATTTCGAAATGAGCGAATGTAATACTGCGAGTAGTGTTGCTTCGCGAATGAGAAAACGTTTTATTTTCCTTTTACTTACTATTTACTATTCATAACTTACAACTACGTATGTCAAAAACAAAAGACGCTTCAACTGTTCGACCGAAAAAATACTTTTCCAAATACAAAAAACCACTCGTCGAATTTCCTAATCTCATCCAACATCAACTTGATTCATATAAATGGCTCGTTGATACAGGAATCAAGGAAACATTTAAAGAATTTACTCCAATCAGTGATTATTCTGGTAAAAAATTCCAACTCGATTTCGTTTCGCTTCATTTAGCAGAACCAAAACACGATGAATATTACGCAAAAGAAAACAAGCTTTCATATGAAGCGCAGTTGAAGGCGCGCGTAAAGCTCACCAATAAGCAAACAGGGGGAGAAAAAGAACAAGAAATTTTCATGTCAGATGTGCCAATGATGACCAGTCATGGAACGTTTATCATCAACGGTGTTGAGCGTTTGATTGTGCCACAACTTTCTCGCTCTTCAGGAGTGTTGTTTACCGATTTTCAGATTAAAGGGAAAACTTATTTCGGAGCAAAAATCATTCCAAATCGTGGAGTATGGATTGAACTTGAAAGCGATCCAGATGGTTCTATCTACGTCCGTATTGATAAGAAGCGAAAATTTCCAGTGACGTCATTATTGCGCGCACTTGGACTTGCGACTGATGAAGAAATATTCTCATCGTTCAAAGATGAAACAGCTCGAGCAACAATCAAACATTCGCTTGAAAAAGATCCTGCAAAAACATCTGATGAAGCGTTTATTGAAATTTATCGAAAACTTCGTGATGGAGATCTCGCTGCTGCAGACAACGCACGCGAATTCGTAAACAACCTTTTCAGCAGTGAGCGATATGATCTTTCTTCTGTTGGGCGATTTCGTTTCAACAGTCGTTTCGGACTTGATATGGGAGAAAAAGAGATGGCACGCCGTACTCTTTCTGCACAAGACCTCGTTGTTATTGTAAATAACATCATCGCACTCAATCGTACTCCAGGAGCTACTCCTGATGATATCGACAATCTTGCAAACCGGCGCGTTCGATTTGTGGGAGAAATGTTGCAACAAAAAATTTATATGGGTCTTACGCAGATCAAGCGAAATGTGCAAGATCGTATGAGTACGATTGATACTGCAAACGCACTTCCAATTCAAGTGGTCAACCAACGCCCACTTCAGGCTCGTATCAAAGAATTTTTCACCACAAACCAACTTTCGCAGTTTATGGATCAAGAAAACCTTCTTTCTGAGATTGAATTATTGCGTACGGTTTCTGCACTTGGTCCAGGAGGGCTTTCTCGTGAGCGTGCAACACTCGAAGTGCGTGACGTGCACCCTTCTCACTATGGGCGTGTTTGTCCGATCCACACTCCTGAAGGTCCAAACATCGGGTTGATATTGCGTTTAGCACTCTATTCACGCATTAACGCATTTGGTGTTATTGAAACTCCATATGTCCGCGTCAAAGACGGGGTGATCACAAAAGAAGTGGTATTCCTCAACGCACTTGAAGAAGAAAAATATGTAATTGCACACGCAGGAGTTGCATATGATGAAAAAGGAGTGCTCCCGGCGCTTGTTGAGGCGCGTGTTCGGACAAGTCCAGGAACAGTCTCTCGCAAAGAGGTTGATTTCATCGATGTTGCGACAAACCAGGCATTCTCACTTGCAACAAGTACGATTCCATTTCTTGAACACAATGATGCAAACCGAGCGCTCATGGGAAGTAACATGCAAAAACAAGGCGTTCCACTTGTTCGCCCTGAAGCGCCACTTGTTGCAACTGGTATGGAAGAACTTGCGGCGCCATATTCTGGACGACTGATTCTTGCTGAAGAGACAGGGGTTGTCTCGCATGTTGATGCGCGAAGTATCACTATAAAGAGCGATAAGACAGGAAAATCAAAAACGCATACACTTCGTAATTTTGAACGAACAAACCAATTTGGATCATTTCATCAACGTCCTGTGGTTTCTCTTGATCAAAAAGTGAAAGCGGGTGACCTTCTTGCTGACTGTTCAACAACTTCAAACGGGCAAATTGCACTTGGCCACAATATGCTTGTCGCATTTATGTCATGGAATGGTGCAAACTACGAAGACGCAATCATTCTTTCAGAGCGCCTTATTAAAAATTCGAAATTCACTTCTATTTATATTTCTGAATATGTCAGTGTTGTTCGCGATACAAAACTCGGACCAGAGGTGACAACTCGTGACATTCCAAACGTTGGTGAAGCACGACTCAAAGATCTTGACGAGGATGGCATCATCCGTGTCGGTGCAGAAGTATCCGAAGGGGATATTCTTGTTGGGAAAATTACTCCAAAGGGAGAAACTGAACTCACTCCAGAAGAACGTCTTTTGCGTAGTATTTTTGCTGAAAAGGCGCGTGATGTAAAAGACACATCGCTGAAGATGGATCACGGCAAAAAAGGGCGCATCATTCGTGTTAAAGTATTTTCTCGCGAAGAAGGACATGTGCTCGAAAGTGGTGTACTCAAAAAAATTGTAATTGAAGTTGCACAACTTCGAAATATTTCAGTTGGAGACAAACTTGCAGGACGACATGGAAACAAAGGAGTAATTTCAGTAGTGCTCCCAGAAGAAGATATGCCGTACATGGAAGATGGAACACCAGTTGATGTGGTACTTACTCCGCTTGGGGTGCCATCTCGTATGAACCTCGGACAAATCTTTGAACTCCACCTTGGAATGGCAGCAAATACACTCGGCTATCAAGCGATCGTTCCTCCATTTTCAGGTGCAACTGATGTTGAAATTAAGCAAGAATTGAAAACCGCAGGATTTCCTGAGAACGGTCGCATCCCACTTTTTGACGGACGAACAGGGGAACAGTATGAACAAGATATTGCTGTTGGGTACATGTACATATTGAAACTGCACCACATGGTGGAAGATAAAATCCACATGCGTTCCATTGGGCCGTACTCTCTCATCACACAACAACCGCTTGGTGGAAAAGCACAAGGTGGAGGGCAACGGTTTGGAGAAATGGAGGTCTGGGCACTTGAAGGATACGGAGCTTCACATACACTTCGTGAAATGATTACGATCAAATCCGATGATATTCGTGGCCGTGCTGCAACGTTTGATGCAATCATCAAAGGAAATCCAATTGGAGAGCCAAATGCTCCTGCATCATTCTCAGTCATGCTTAATTACTTACGAGGACTTTCGCTTGATGTTGACTTGAAGCTCCCGGAAGGAATGGTCGAAGCGCACGCAGAAGAGGTTGAAGAAAAATAATTATCTTCTATATCCTTACCACTTAATCCTTTATCCTAACCAACAACTATATGAAAACACTCGATACAACAAATTTTGATTCAATCGTTCTCAAGCTTGCAAGTCCAGATCGCATTCGTGAGTGGAGCTACGGAGAAGTCACAAAACCAGAGACGATCAATTATCGTACTGGACGTTCAGAACGAGGAGGACTCTTTGATGAACGCATCTTTGGTCCTGAAAAAGACTATGAATGTTATTGTGGAAAATATAAACGTATTCGTTACGCTGGTATTATCTGTGAAAAATGTGGCGTTGAAGTAACGCAAGCAATCGTTCGACGAGAACGAATGGGACACATCGAACTCGCATCTCCTGTTGCACATATCTGGTTTTTGCGTGGCGTACCATCTCGTATGGCAACACTCCTTGATGTGTCACTTACTGATCTTGAAAAGGTGATCTACTTTGCAGGATACATCGTTACTCGCGTACACGAAGATGAACGAATGCGCATTATTGCAGACCTTGATAATGAATTTAAAAACAAGCTCAAAAATGCTGCTGATGACGATACGCGTGAAAAACTTAAAACACTTCTCTTAAATACAAAGAAAGAAATCGGAGAGCTTCGCGTTGGAAAAGTACTTACCGAAATGATGTACCACCACTACTCGCTCAAATACGGAAGTGCATTTGAAGCAGGAATCGGCGCAGAACCAATTTATACTCTTTTGAAAGAGATGGATCTTGAAAAAGTAAAAACCGCAACAGAAAAAGTGCTTGAAAAGGCAAGTGTTGTAGTAAAAGAAAAAGCGCAGAAACGACTTTCGCTTATCCGTTCATTGATGTATGCAAAGATTCGTCCTGAGTGGATGTTCCTTTCGGTGGTCCCAGTGATTCCGCCAGCCCTTCGTCCGATGGTAGCACTTGAAGGTGGGCGTCATGCGACATCTGACATCAACGATCTCTATCGTCGCGTCATCAATCGCAATAATCGTTTGAAGAAATTGAAAGAAATTGGCGCTCCTGATGTTATCTTGCGAAATGAAAAACGTATTTTGCAAGAAGCAGTCGATGCACTTATTGATAACTCAATCGCAGGGCAAGATTCTCCTGCAATGAGTCAAGCACAACGCCGTGCACTCAAATCACTCTCAGATAACCTCAAGAGTAAACAGGGTCTTTTCCGACAAAACTTGCTTGGAAAACGTGTTGACTACTCTGCCCGAAGCGTGATCGTCGTTGGACCATCATTGAAACTCAATCAGTGTGGACTGCCAAAACACATGGCACTTGAACTGTTCCGTCCGTTTGTTATTTCAAAGTTGATTGCGCGTGAACTTGCACACAATATCCGTGGAGCAAACAAACTCATCGAAGAGCGAATTCCTGAAGTGTGGGCAATT
>Ga0214923_10001738_pt1 | contig 30296 bp, 26 predicted proteins | sample LL1510_MetaG_FD_177993 | JGI IMG/M metagenome (GOLD analysis project Ga0214923, IMG submission 177993) | Freshwater microbial communities from Lake Lanier, Atlanta, Georgia, United States - LL-1510 | ecosystem: Environmental > Aquatic > Freshwater > Lake | place: USA: Georgia | collected...
GTTACAATAGCTTTTTTGCAAGCGAAGAGCTCTCTTCATTTCGCACAAAAGCTATTGTAACACCGAGAAATAGAGGCTATCTTCTGATCACTTCAGAAAAAGAAAACATCGATCACTTCTCTCTTTTGAAATACCGTCTAAAGGCCAAGAAATGGGTCAAGAGCTACATCCAAAAAAGAATCAAAAATAGAGAGGCTGCTCAATTTCTGATCGGCATCTTCGCTGGAGAGATGGAAGATAAATTGATGCTTTCCGACTTCTCAAAACTCGGACTTACCCATCTTCTAGCCATTTCTGGATTACATTTTGCTTTGATCACACTCTTCTTTCGCAAGCTTCTCTTTTTCCTCCCTAACAAGGTCAGCATCGTTGTATTGCTTTTTATTGTCACAACCTACTATCTGTTCATCGGGAATAGCCCCTCAGTACAAAGAGCTTGGATATTCACTTTGCTTGTCTACTGTGGTCAACTTTTCGACCGTCAGGGTAACGCTCTGAATACTCTTGGTGTGGCACTTCTCATCGCGACGATTCTCAATCCCTTTTCACTATTGACCTTGAGCTTCCAACTTACTTTTTTTGCAACAGCAGGGCTGATACTTTTCTACCAACCACGCAAAAAGCCTCTAAAAAGGGTGTTGCAGCAATCGACCCTCTGGCAGGTGGGATTCATTTGTTCCACTTTACTGAAGCGTTCCTTCTTATTGACAGCCGCAGTCCATCTATTCATTTTGCCTCTTTTGCTCTTCCGCTTTCACAATTTTTGCCCCCACACAGTCTTCTACAACCTTTTCTTTCCTACAATGGCTAGTCTCTCATTATTGCTGCTTCTTCTCGGATTTATTTTTCCACCTCTCCACATTTTGAATAGTTATTATACGGGTGCTCTGCTCTGGATTGTAGAAAATCCTCCCCTACTGCTGCCTGGACTTTTTTTTGAGTCTGTTCCACTACTCATCGTGATTTTCTTGAATCTAGCGATTCTCACGTGGGGAGTTCATCGCCGATTCTCTTCCAAATCTTTAATATTTAGTGGATTATAGAAATCGATGTAGTTGAGATAGAGCCCATTTGGTTGAAAAATGAAAACTTTCGCGCGTCCAAATCTGCAGTTTTGACAAGATAGGGCAGCAAATTTGAGAGATTCTTTCTCCCTCATGTTTATAAACATGAGGAAGAAAGAATCTCTCAACGATGCCGTGCTAGATGGCCATCATTGGTTATAAATGGTATGAATCGGCTCAAGTTGTTCCATAGAGTTATTGCTAAAAATATTTTTTGTGTTATACCCAAAAACATGAAAAAAATCCTGATTTTTGCCCTATTCCTTCTTTCTGTAACTGGATTCGCCAGAGAAAAAGGAGGACCTGTCTATATCATGCATGCTGATGTAGGGCTGTTTAGAATGATCAATGAGAGTGAAGGGATGCTAATTTTGCATAATCTCTCTCAGACAGTACCTTTTGTGAATAACGAGCAGACGCTCAAAATAGGGGCCCGGAGGTTAACTGAGTTCATGAACATCTGGGCTGCCGGTGGTAAACTCCGTTATGATGATCCACCTGATGCTCAGTTACTCTACTATAGTAACCTCAAAGCTACTTATATCGACTTTTTAGTCGAGCTTACTGAGATTAGTTTTAGTGAAGATATGAGTTCAATCACATTCAAAGTCAATTTTTTCCAAGAGGCTTCTTCTATTCCAAACGAGTTAGGTGAGGTGACACTATTCATCGACTGCTTTCCCTTCTGTATCTAGTTTTTCTTTTCTCTTGTTCGAAAGAGAAGTCTGATGAGAGACAAACTCTCTATGTTATTCATGCAGAGAGCGGTGAATTTATTTCTGATGCTAACAATCCAGCAAATTTGGGGAAACTCACTCTTTATCACACCAATCCTGATGTGGTTTCGTACAATCCACTTCGATCGAGTAAGGTCGATACATTTCCCCTAAAGGAATTGGTGGATAATTGGCAGACTATTTTTATTAAAGGCCCCCCTAACGCGGGATTTGTCTTTTATCATGAAGAACATAACTCCTTTTCCGAAATCTCTGTCGTATTAAAAAATCCACGACTGGAAAGTGTAGATCGCATGATTAGTTTTGATATTGAATCGCTTGAAAAGAACTTTCATGATGATAAATTGGAGATGAATGCCGTCACTCTATTCATAGACGAGGCAAACAAATGATTATTTTTCTATCGCTCCTGACTCTACTTTTTGGTTGTCAAAAACAAGAGAAGAGTGTGGTTGAAAAGCTTTATATATTCCACGCTGAGGAGGGAGTTTTTGAGAGAGATCCCTCTCAACCCAATCTGTGCACGCTCGAGATGATAAGCATTACGAATGACGTAGCCTACTTCAATCCAACACCGATGAGAAAGGCGGGTACGCTGACTTTAGCGCAGTTTCTCGCTTCTTGGCAGAGTGAACAGCTGAAGATGAAGGAAGCCCCGAAGAGCGAGGGTTTTGTTTTTTACGATAAAGAGAGTAAAGGCTACGGTCATCTGGCGATTAAACTCATTTTTCCAACGTATGATCCTAAATTGGATAAACTGACCTTTATTCTTGAAGCGATTGACCAAGACTTCCCATTCGATAGAAAAGAAGTGAGTGAAGTGACTATCTTTCTCAATCTGTCGCTCTAGCGAAGTCTAATACTTAATCAGCTTCCTGATTGCTGATTCGATTTCAGAGGGCTGAGGGAGGACTTCATTCTCTAAAGTCTTGCTGTAAGGAACTGCACTTTCAAATCCACAGACGCGCGAAAGAGGCGCATCAAGGAAGGGGAAGCCAGCCTCTGCTAGACGAGCAATCACCTCAGCACCAAAGCCACCGCTTCCTGGCGCTTCTTGCACCACAAGGAGCTTGCCTGTCTTTTTAAGTGAGTTCAGAACAGTCTCTGTATCTAGAGGGACCAGTGTACGCAAATCAATCACTTCAATCGAAATATTTTCGAATGCCAATTTTTCAGCAATTTCGTTGGCGAGCATCACCATCATACCCCAAGCCACGATCGTAAGATCTGTACCTGGATGGACAATGTTTGCTTGGCCAAAGGGCAATAGAAAATCTTTAGAGGGCTCTGCTCTTGCTGCAAATTTTTGCTGACGATAAAGCGCTTTGTGTTCAAGGAAGACTACTGGATTAGGATCACGAATCGCCGTCTTCATCAACGCTTTTGCGTCCGCTGCGTTGCTTGGCATCACCACTTTGAGGCCAGGACAGTGTGCGATAAAACCTTCAATGCTCTGCGAGTGGTAAGGACCACCTTGGATATAACCACCACAAGGCATACGGACCACGATGGGCACAGAGAATTCACCATTTGATCTGTAGAAAATGCTCGCCGCTTCGTTGAATAGCTGGTTGATGCCTGTCCAGAGATAATCCGCAAACTGCACTTCTGCGACCGGCTTATGCAATCCGTCAAGACTCATTCCAATCGCAGCACCCACAATCGTTGATTCCGCAAGAGGTGTGTTGAAGCAGCGATTTTCTCCATATTTCTCGGTTAAGCCGCGGGTAGCACCAAAGACTCCTCCTTTGCCATGAGCCACATCTTGGCCGAAAGTGACAACGTATGGGTCATGTTCCATCTCTTCATCGATCGCATGATTGATCGCATCGATGAAGGCCACTTTCTCACCAGAGGGTGTTTCACAAGAAAGGCTTGGTTCGAAAAAGGCGAAAACATTCTGTCTACCACTTCCTTCAGCAGGGAAAGGAACCTTCTCCGCTTCTAGAGCAGCAGCTTCTACTTTTTCTTTAGCGGCGTTGTGGTAGCTTTCAATCTCCTCATCGCTCAATCCCATCTCCTTTTGAAGACGGGGGATTGGATCTTTCTCCCAGTCAATCTCCAGTCCATATTTGCGCGGGTCATCGCTGTTGCTATGCGAGCCTAGACGTGGCACATGAGCCATGATCAAAGTTGGCCCCTCTTTTTGTCTTCCACGCTTGACCGCACTTTCCATTGCTGAAGAGAGCTCTTCTTGATCTGTACCATCGACTTCATAGACTTCAAGTCCGCTATACCCACGCACTACATGGATCATAGTGCCGCCAGCACTCTGCTCATGGGACTTTACTGAAATCGCTATACCATTATTTTGTACTACAAAGATGACAGGAAGTTTGTGAATCGCTGCGAAGTTTAGACTCTCGTGGAAATCACCTTGAGAGGTTCCTCCATCACCACAAGAGACGTAAACCACTTCATCTTTATCTAAATTTTTGATCGCCCAAGCCTTCCCTACAGCGTGGAGAAGTTGAGAACCGACAACACTCGATTGGCAGATGATACGCAACTCTTTGTGCGAATAGTGATAGGGCATCATGCGGCCTGAACCATGATTCTTCGTAGCCCGACCCATGAAAACAGCAAAAAGCTCCGTGATATCGCAGCCCATCCCAATAGCAAAGGGTTGATCGCGGTAGTAAGGACAAGACCAATCTTTTCCAGGTTGCAAGTGACTCGCACAAACAGCACCAATCATCTCATGGCCCATAGAGCCTAGCTGGAAAGTACCACCCTTGTTTTGCTTCACAAGCTTGAGCATCTTCTCATCCATGTATCTGGAGAGGAGCATTTGCTCTAGAAGCTTTTGCCTTACTTGAGTTTTCATAGAAAGAGTCCTTTCAGTTTGTCCATAAAGCCTTTTTTCCCAGGGAGATTATCAACACCTTCTGTATCAGCAAACTGCTTCAAAATCTCTTTCTGTTCCTTAGTGAGGCGTGTGGGTGTCTCTACAATGGTGCGTACAAGTAGATCGCCACGACCACGGCCATGTACATTGGGAAAACCTTTGCCGCGCACGCGAAACACTTTACCAGCCTGTGTCCCTTCGGGGATCGTGAGCATGCAATGTTCCGTCAGCGTGGGAATCTCTTTTTTCGTACCCAGAGCAGCTTCTGCAAAACCAATCGGAAGATTCAAAATGATGTCATCGCCATCTCTTTCGAAAACAGGATGCTCTTCGACAGTGATGAAGACATAGAGGTCACCAGGAGGGCCCCCATTGACACCCGCATCACCATAGCCCGCCATTTTCAGACGCATACCATTATCGACCCCAGCAGGAATATGCACTTTCACATGCTGCTTCTTCTTCACACGCCCAGCACCTGAACATTCATGGCAAGGATCTAGGATCCGCTGACCTGCCCCTTGACAATCAGGACAAGGCGATGACATGCTGAAGAAACCACGCGATTGGAAAACCTGCCCACGACCTTGACATTTCATGCAAGTCTGTTTGCCAGAAGCTGTTGCGGCACCACTACCGTGACACTTCTCACAAGAAGCGTAGTTGGTAATCGCAAGCTCTTTTTCAACACCTTTCGCAGCTTCGGTAAAGCTGATCTTGACATTAGCCTTTTTGCTTGCTCCCTGCTCTGCCATCGAACCTTGGCCGCCGCCCATGCCACCACCACCACCAAAGAGCGAGTCGAAAATGGAACCACCGCCGCCTCCACCAAAAGCATTCATGAAGGTGTGCAAGGCATCTTCCATAGAACTGAAGCCCTGTCCACCAGCTCCCATGCCTGCGTGAGCCGCTTCTTTTCCGTAGCGGTCATACATCTGCCTTTTCTCAGGATTGCTGAGAACTTCATAAGCTTCAGAGACTTCTTTAAAGCGTGCCTCAGCATCAGCATCGCCTTGGTTTTTATCAGGGTGATACTTGATGGCCATCTTGCGGTAGGCCTTTTTGATTTCCTCTTCTGTGGCACCTTTTGTGATGCCTAAGATCTCGTAGTAATCCATGGTCTCTTTCATGTTTTCAATTTAGCGAGTACGATATTTTGCTGCAGCTTTCGATTTTGCGCGTTTTTTTACTGAGGGCTTGTCGTAGTAACGGTTGGCTTTTGCCGTTTTCATGATGCCTTCTTTATCCAATTTCTTTTTCAGAATTCTTAGCGCTTTGTCGATTGATTCGCCCATACGCACTTTTACGTTGGTCATACTTCTCCAAGTTATATTTTTATTTCACCACTCTCAATTGAGAGACCCTTAGGGGTCCAAATTCCACTTTTCAGCTAATTTGGGTATGAGCATTGTAACAGCTTCTCAGTTTCCGTTCAATCAAGTATTCTAGAGGGATGAAGGGAAGGCTCAAAAGAATAATAACGGGTTCAATTTCAGCATGGATGGAGGGTGAGGCCTCTCTGACCCCCTATAATAAGATGTATAAATATGAAGAGGAGGTCACGAACCACCTTACCCAAGTCAGCTGCTCCGCAAAACAGAGCTACCTCTACGATTTTCGAAAAGGTGTGACTATCTATTTCCCTGACGGCCGCCTCTTTGTGAGCTTGCCTGAAAAGTCCCAGCATCGCTGCAAAGAGGATCTCTACACCGTCTCTTGCTCATTTCAAAATTTAATATTTATACAAGAGGTTTCGGTGATTGGGCCTAAGAAAAACTATATAATCAATACAGTCGTGAAATTCGGGAATCAAATATCGGAAGCGATTTGCCAATCAGGATCTTCCTCCCTCTTGTCTTCTTCATCACCAGAGCCGGCACTCAAATCTCCCACTACAGACCCATTTTCGATGCTTTCTTCGATCAAATCGCCATCTTCTTCTTCCTCTTCCTCTTCGATGTCACTGCTTTCTAGAGAGTCTTTTTCTAGGGCAGGAGCCTCGATCTCTGGATTGGGCTGAGCAGAAAATGTACACAAAGCACCGTTTTCAGGGGGGAAGCTTTCGCCCAATATACCAATCCCAAGCGCATTCACTTTGCTTTCGCTGGGTAAATTTGGGCTAGAAACGGGAACTAGAGGACTATTAGATAGATCATATATTTGCATATAACTACCCCCCATTTTAAACAATAAAAGTAATTATACTTTTCAGTTATTAATTTTTGATTAAAAAAAGAATAAATATTTCATTTTGTGAAAATATTTTGTCGATTGAGCTCTCATGCCATGTGCAAGAAATATAGCCAATTCAGTTCGAAAAAGCTGATACCATTTATAACAAATAATGTCACAAATGAGCGCCAGATAGGGCGGCAAATTTGATTAAAACTTCACATTTAGACGCCCCAAAACCCCGGGCTTTAAAGACTGTAAGTCGTTTAATATTAAAAATATTCAAGACTTAAAACCTTTCAATTGTCGGGCTTTGAGAAAGCCCAAATCTGAAGTTTTCAATCGCAAGGGCTACATTTTTTGCAGATCGTAGGAGGCAGTCTTTTAACCATCCCATTACGATTCAGAATCTCTAGCTGGTTCTGGTAGCCAGCCGCCGATTTCATGGTAGTATTCATAGATAGGAGGATCTTCACCAGTATGAAGGGCGGCCGATTGATCTCCAACCTCCCCAGAGGGCGAATCTTCCGTGAGCCCTCTCTGCGGACTTAAAGGGCTATCTCCATCTGTAGAATCAGTCAACCCTACGGGAGCATCAGAATGATAGATCCATGGGCTTAACTCTTCAAAGGAAAGGAATTCATCCCATCTGAAAGGACTTTGAGCTAATTCAGCATATTGATTGTTTACTTTGCCGGTAGAACTGGGTATAGCAGACTCGTCTTTCTGCAATTCATGTTCTCGTTTGTAGTGAGTCGAGAAATATTTATATGCAAAATAGAATGCGAACGGCGTTAGAGCCCCAGTCATGAAAATGGCCGTTAGACAGCCAGGGCCATTGATCACCCGATGAAAAGTGACGTGATGTAAGCTGCATTGGATAAGCGCGCTGCTCAAAATGATGCCAGTTATAGCTGCTGTTACGACTGCAGTAACCAAAGCTGCTTTGCCATAAGACTTGGCAAAATGATTGTCGGGTATGATGTATCCATCATGATCAAGTTGATAAGATTTTTCAATTGGTTGATTCATACCAAATAATCCTCCATTTAAAATAATTATAATCTCTTATTATAAATAATATATAAAGGATTTAAAAATATAAAATTAATATTTAAAATATTGGCAGGGTTTCTTTCCCTGGCTGGATGGAGATGAAACGAAGAGAGGCGCTTAAGAAGATAGGGGGCAATTCAGTTGAAAACTACAGATTTACACCATTTCCAAGAAATAATTTCATAAATGAGAGCCAGATAGGGCGGCAAATTTCAGAGATCATTCGAAGCTCATGTTTTTAAATAAGAGCGAGAAAGAACCTCTGAAAGGAGCCAGGCTAGCTCTCATTTGTATTAGGTGGGTCTAAAACTCCCCCCGGGTTGATTGCCACTAAGGCGTTCAATGGGGGGGGGGCTTTCTCACAAATCCTATCAACCCGATATAGATAGTTTTATGTTGAATTTAAAAATTTATTATGATATAATATTTTGTAAATAAGGAGTATATGAACGAGTTGTCAAGAACCCATCCCTCCCCTCCACCAGAGAGCCGAGGCGTTGATTTTCAAGCTTTGTCAAAGGGGGCTCTCATCGCCCTTGTCGCTGGATTGGCCTTTGCTGCATTAGCGATAGGGGGCATTGGAATCCATGGGGCTCTCCATCATATGGGCTTTTTACAATCCCTTCAGGGAAGAGTGACCCTTCCAACACTTGCGCTTGGCACATCTACTACCGTCTCAATTGTTGGGATAGCTACCTATCTATTTTCCACTAGAGAACAAAAACCGGTAGTAATCGGCGATGAAAACGATCCTATAACCATGTCAGAAATTGATCTTGATCTAGAAACTTCATGGGAACCTGTTCATGCAAGCAAGCCCGCTCCCGCTATAGATAAAGGAATTGCATCTCGTGCCTCAAGCCCCCTTCCCCCCTTGGCAACTCTTGCTAAAGGCGAGCCCACCTCGTCCCTAGACGAAGGAATTGAATCTGGTGCGTCAAGCCCCCTTCCCCTCTTCGAAACTTTTGATGGCTTGGACGCTAACGATGCCCCTATCTGGGTAGCTGCTCATCCAGCGCTCCACGCCGAGCCTGCCAATACACCTCCCCCCATCAATGGAGCTTTCCATCATGCTCATTCACAAGCAGCTATCCTCCAAGAGGATGGAGATAACATTTCTCTCCCCCCTGATCCCTATGACTATAATGTTGATGACGACCCCGCTGAGCCCGCTCACCCAAACCCGGACAATCTACCCCTATTCGAGGTTTTCGATGGTAACCAATGGGGAGTTCCAGACGCTCGACCGATGAGAAAACGTCGAGTTGGAGGCTAAAGATATTGGGCTTGAAGGTCAAAGTCTCGGGCCGCGAGCTTCCTCAACACCGCCTCTAACATCCTCGCCGCATCAGGCTCTTGCTCAATTTTATTGGCAAAATCGATCCGACTCAGATTAGGACCCACAATCAAATCACAATCAGCAAGATAAGATTGAAGATCTTCGAAAGCACAGAAGATGGGCTTCTCCCCCCACTTCTGCACATAAGCACCGCGAATCTTGGCATCGATCACAGCCGCTTGACCGGGCTTCAAAAGAAACCCCTCTAATGAACTAATCCCCACAAGAGGAATCTGCAGCCCCAAAGCTAGCCCCTGCGCCGCCGCCATCCCGACCCGAATCCCCGTCATTAGACCAGGACCCACTGTAACCCCAATTAATTCAACTCCTTCAAAATCAATATCTAAAGCTTCAATCAAATGCCTAGAACTTTGAAATCCAGAGGGAAGAGATTTTTTTTCTACTTCACCAGAAGAATTTTTATAGAGAACTACTGATTTTTCGGTACTTGTGTCTATTATGATTACTTTCATGAAATATATAACGTGTAAACAAAAACTAATTATATGCTATCCTTAGGATTGATTAAAAGTAGAAAATCGTGGCCTTGCTTCTTTTGGAGGCCCTTGCTAGACTGGACGCATTTTGAACAGAAAACCGCGAAAGGCAAAGAATTTGATTGAAGCGCAACTGCACGAAGCGCTCGAAGAGTCTCTTGAAGAAGATGCTACTCTCGAGGAAAGCCCTGCTCTCCCCCCTGATCTTTTTATCCTCCCCGTCAATCGTCGCCCCTTCTTCCCAGGAATGGCTGCCCCGATCATGATCGAACCGGGCATCTATTACGAGGTGCTGAAACAGCTGGCAAAAGAGGATCAAAAGTATATAGCTCTTGTTTTAACTAAAAAAGAGAATGCCGACATCTACAAAGTGGGCTTTGCTGGCCTCCATAAAGTAGGGGTTTTGGCCCGCATTTTGCGCATCATCCCAGTCGAAACGGGCGGAGCACAGGTCGTGCTCAATATTGAAGAGCGGGTGCGTATTGAAAAACCGATGAAGACCGAAAAGCTGCGCGCCGAGGTCAGCTACCACAGCGATCCTAAAAAGACCACAGACGAGCTCAAAGCCTACTCAATCAATATCATCTCTGTTATTAAAGATCTTTTAAAACTCAATCCTCTTTTCAAAGAAGAGCTACAGATTTTCCTCGGACACTCCGATTTCACAGAACCCGGAAAATTGGCCGACTTTGCTGTTGCTTTGACAACAGCCTCCCGCGAAGAGTTGCAAGAAGTGCTCGAATGTTTCGATTTGCGCGAACGTATCACGCATGCACTCAACCTCCTCAAAAAGGAGCTTGATCTCTCACATTTGCAAAGCAGCATCAATAGCCAGATCGAACAGACGATCACAAAAAGCCAAAAAGAGTACTTCTTGCGCGAGCAGCTCAAGACAATCAAAAAAGAGCTCGGCATTGAAAAAGATGAAAAGTCGATCGACAGTGAGAAGTTTGAGCAGCGGTTAAAAAAGCGTCATGTTCCTGAAACTGTGATGGAAACGATTCAAGATGAGCTTGACAAACTTAGCTCCCTAGAATCTATGTCTGCCGAATATAGCGTCTGCCGCAACTACTTGGACTGGCTCACGATTATTCCTTGGGGCATCAATAATAAAGAGCGGCATGATCTAGACAAAGCGGAAGCAGTTCTAAACAAAGATCATTACGGCCTTGAAGAAATCAAGGAGCGCATTCTGGAGTTGATCTCTGTTGGCAAGCTGACTGGCGGTTTGAAGGGCAATATCATCTGTCTCGTTGGGCCCCCGGGGGTTGGAAAAACAAGCGTGGGCAAGAGCATTGCGCGTGCACTCAATCGCAAATTCTTCCGCTTCTCAGTGGGCGGTATGCGGGATGAAGCTGAAATCAAAGGGCACAGAAGAACCTATGTCGGCGCAATGCCTGGTAAACTGGTACAAGCATTGAAGCAATGCCAGAGCATGAATCCAGTCATCATGATCGATGAAATCGACAAAATGGGTTCTAGCTATCAAGGCGATCCCGCTTCTGCTCTTCTCGAAGTGCTAGATCCTGAGCAAAACAAAGACTTTTTAGACCACTATTTGGATGTACGGATCGATCTTTCAAATGTGCTCTTCATTGTGACTGCCAACATTTTGGATACGATTCCTGAGCCTTTGATCGACCGTATGGAAATACTGAGACTTTCCGGCTATATCATGGAAGAGAAGATTGAGATCGCCAAAAAATATCTCATTCCCCGCAACCGCAAAATCATGGGACTGAAATCTTCGCAGATCTCCTTTTCGACCGATGTCTTGAAAGCGATTGTGAATGGTTATGCACGAGAGGCAGGCGTACGAACCTTTGAGAATATGATCAAAAAGATCATGAGACGTGTAGCGATGGCGCTTGTGAAAGAACGGAAGAAAAAGAATAAGCAGACTACATGGTCAATTACGAAGAAAACACTCACCGACTATGTAGGCAAGCCTGAGTTTACAACTGACAGATTCTACGATAGAACACCGGTTGGTGTAGCCACAGGCCTTGCTTGGACAGCCCTAGGTGGTGCTACTCTTTATATCGAGGTGATCAAAGTTGCTGGCGGTGAACGCAGTGAAATGTTGCTGACTGGTCAGGCAGGCGACGTGATGAAAGAATCCTCGCAAATTGCATGGAATTATCTCCACAGTACCTGCCACCGATTTGCTCCTGGCCACACTTTCTTTGAAAGAAGCCAAGTTCATATTCATATTCCCGAGGGAGCCACTCCTAAAGATGGTCCTTCTGCTGGTATTACGATGGTCACAGCTCTGCTTTCTCTCCTCCTAGGCATTCCTGTGCTTGCAGATTTGGGGATGACCGGTGAACTCACACTAACCGGCCGAGTACTCGCAGTAGGTGGTATTCGAGAAAAAATGATCGCAGCGCGTCGCAGCGGCCTCAAAACACTCATATTCCCCAAAGACAATGAACGGGACTATGAAGAATTACCCGACTACCTCAAAAAAGGGATTAAGGTTATCTTCGTAAAAGATTTCGCAGAGGTTTACCCGATTGCATTCCCCAAAACTTAATAGCTGGCAAATTGAAAGTCAGCGCAAAATCATTGACCCTAAATATCTTGAGGAAACAATTGCTCGCTTGCGTCCTGGCAAAACAATCGCCACTTTGAATGGCAGTTTCGATCTTTTGCATGCGGGCCATCTCTATATCCTCTTCGAAGCATCAAAAGTGGCAGACATCTTGCTTGTAGCTATCAATAGTGATGCGAGTGTGCGCGCTTACAAAGGGGAAAGCAGACCGATCATCTCCCTTCCCTACAGGATGGAGATGTTGACAGCTATAAGCTTTGTAGATTATGTCACCTACTTCGAGGAGACAGATCCCCGCGCACTCTTGAGAAGAGTACGTCCTGACATACATGTCAATGGCGTCGAATATGGAGAAAACTGCATCGAAGCGGATGTAGTGAAGGAAGTGGGAGCGCGGCTGCATCTTGTCGATCGTATCCCAGGCCTTGCTACTTCTGCTGTGCTAAAAAGGATAGAAGAATCATGCGCCTCCTCTGCACGATAGATAGTAAAAAAGAAAACCCTTTTGCATTTTCACATTTCCTCTCAAGCGAGGGCATTAAGAATCAGTGTGAAGAGACGAGCGGTGACCAATTTTATATCTGGGTGATCGACGAAGATGAGGTCGATAGAGCACAAAACTTCTACCTTGAGTTCCAAAAAGAGCCTGGCAACCCAAAATATGCTACCCCCCCGCAGCCTGTTGAACCAGAAAAAGAAGCTGAAGCAACTGAAGAAGCGACTGAAAAAACCCCACCCCCAAGACGCCGCCGCGGTTTCCTTTCTTCAGCTCCCTATGGACCTATTTCGATCTCTATCATCATAGCCGCTATTCTTCTTTTTGTATGGGCACAGGTCCAGCGCGGTGTCATCATGCCGCCCAAAGTCAATGGAGTGGTTCAAGCGCCCATGCTCGCACCGATCGAACAGAAGATGATTTTCGACTATCCTCGCTACTTTGAGCTTCGCGATGAGCTATCTAAAATATATACAGCTAAAGACATAGAAGATCAAACACCCCCTTCACCCGAAGCTAAAAGCATCATTTCTAAGCTTCAAAAAGCTACAACTTGGATGGGGGCTTACGACAGAATTGTCTTATACATCAAGAACAAGGATGCAAAACTCAAATACGATGGTCCGCTGTTCGAAGACATTAGAGAGGGACAAGTCTGGCGTCTTTTCACTCCTGCCTTACTCCATTTTGACTTCTTACATATCTTCTTCAATATTCTCTGGTTCATCATTCTTGGAAACCAAATCGAATTTAGGATTGGCAGTTTGCGCTATTTGGGGATGATCCTGATTCTAGCAGCTGTGACGAACACAGCGCAGTATCTGGTTAGCGGCCCATTTTTCATGGGGTTATCTGGTGTAGTCTGTGGGATGGCAGCCTTTATTTGGGCAAGGCAACAAGTTGCTCCTTGGGAAGGCTATCTTCTGAATCGATTAACTCTGCTCTTTTTGGGCATCTTTATCGTCGGGATGTTTGCATTGCAGATTTTCTTTTTCTTCTTACAGATTTTTGGAAGCTTCGAAGTGACGATTGGGATTGCCAATACAGCCCACATCATGGGTGGTGTAATGGGCTATCTCCTTGGACGGATGCGTCGCGTCTTCCAAGTCAAGAGAGCTCTGAATTAATACCATTTAGAACAAATAATCTCTCAAAGGTGCCCTCCTAGATCGTCTGATTTGTGACATCATTTGTTATAAATGTCGTAAAATTCTCTTCGATAAATTGGAGGACAGCTCTTTCGATAAGCTGCGGCATACCCCCACTATCTTGATGTTCTCCAGCAAGAGCCTTTAAGATTGAGCGCAGCTGGGTCTCAAATTCCTCAATGCCGATCTTTCGCAAGCACATCCTATTCAGGATCTTTTGCAAATTCCTTTGTGTGTCTTTTCCCTCCACTAAACTCTCTTTTAGCTCCTGCATCGTCCGTATTGCGACCAGGAATTCATTACGTACATCTGGGCTCATCTTTGTAATTTGCTTTTCGATAAATTGATTGAGCATCTCTTCTGGATCGCAAGGTCTCGTTTCTTGTTCAGGGTCGAAAAGCAATCTAAAGAGGGTTGCGAATAGACCAGAAGAGGTTTCCTCAATCATGCTGCGTGCCAGATCAAGAAATTGAGAGATTGTTACTCTCACAGGCGGAGTCAGCAGCTCTTTCAACTCCTTTTTTAATGCAGCTCGATCCAAGATGTCACTTTCGACAATTTCAGCTTTGAGAGAGTAGTTCGTAGATGTGATAAGAAGCTTATATCTTTGGTCCATCTGCGAAATTTTAGGTTTAACGCAGGGAATCTCAATACTCCCAACTTTTAAAGTCAAGTTGGCTATCTCCTGTACTGTTAGGTCTAATTCACGATACATCAAAGGAGGCTGCTCCAATTTCCATCTATAACAAGCAAACTTGAGCTCCTGCACTTCACCGATTCGTTCATTTTGCGGAATATTTACCTGGATAGCTTTTACAGCCTTTGTGACTAGACTAATACTTGATGCTTGAAAAGCGGTTTTGCTTGTAAAAGCAACACTTAAACCGATTCTTTTCTCTGCTGCTGCTGCCATATCTCACTTGATGTTAAACTATAGTAAAGAATCTATTGTCAAATAGAAATTTTTACAAGATAAAGATGTAAAATTTTAACTCATTATCTTTAGGATGTAGATTCTATATCGAAGGCGTGTTATAATTTCGCCCTATGGTTTGTGCTGCTTTGAGTGGATGTTGTACAACTGTTGGAAATGGGTTTAAAAGCATTCCTAACGGCTGTAAAAATTTTTGGTGGACAAAAGATAGTCGCTTTGAAGCGAACGTTGTCCAGAAGGTTCCCAATCTAACTACACTTAAGTTATACGACTTAGCCTTTCGCATCACTTTTTTAGCTCTGCTAGCTGTTGAAATCGCAGGTTTTGCTCTACTAGCGGTTGGCTGTAAGACTCCTCCCCCTTTTCATCCTCTTATTGGGCTTTACGTTTGTGTCGGTGGCCTTGTCATCATTCCAACCGTTCTAGCGATCATCAATTGCAAACGAGAAGCCTACTGCAAAAGCGTGGGGATCATCCCTGATAAGACTCATACCAAAAATGAGCAAACAGCGCCACCGACACGCCGAGATTCTATTGACAGCGATTCCTGAACCGTTTCTTGACCTTTTGAAGGCAATCAACTATCCTTTCTCCCCATGAGCGTTCGTGATCTCACTATCTTAGGTTCTTCGAGTCAGCAACCCACCCGTCGCCGCAATCATGGCGCCTATCTCTTGCGTTGGAATGATGAAGGTCTTTTGCTCGACCCAGGAGAGGGCACACAACGTCAGTTCATCTATGCCAATATCGCCCCTCCCACTGTGACGCGGATCTTAGTCAGCCATTTCCATGGAGATCACTGCCTAGGCCTTGGCTCTATGCTCATGCGGCTTAATCTCGATAAAGTCACTCACCCTATCCACTGCTACTATCCCGCGAGCGGCAAAAAATATTTTGACCGTCTACGTTATGGAACCATCTACCATGAAACAATCAATGTGATCGAACATCCAGTGACTGGGCCAGGTCTTGTTCATGATGATGGCAAATTCAAAATTGAAGCGGCTTTCCTAGAACATGGCGTTGACAATATCGCCTGGAGGATCACAGAGCCAGACAAGCGCAAGTTTGACCAGAACAAGCTCTCTGCCTATGGAGTCGTTGGACCTAAAGTGCGGGAATTGCAACAGAAGGGTTCTCTGATCATCAATGGTGAGAGTGTGCGCTTAGAAGATGTCTCCTGGCTCCGTAAAGGAGATGCTGTGACTTATGTCAGCGACACGCGGTTTTGCCCCCAAGCTGTCGCGATTGCTAAAGATGCAAAGATCCTGCTTTGTGAGAGCACCTATTTGGAAGAGCATGCTCAGCTTGCCAAGAAGCATTATCACCTGACAGCCAAGCAAGCGGCGAGGATTGCCAAAGAGGCTAATGCTGAGAAACTCATTCTGACTCACTTTTCAGCGCGTTATCTGAAAAGCGAGCCATTTGTTGCGGAGGCACAGGAAATCTTTGCCAATGTAGAAGCTGCCGAAGACATGAAAATCTTCTCCTTCCCCGTCAATGACTAAAGACCATCGGCGAAAATCCTCGCTACCCTTTCATAAAAGGCACTTATCTCATTTGTGACATTATACCATTTATCACAAATAATGTCGCAAACTAGAGCCATCTACCACGGCACCTTCGAGAGATCCTTTCTCTCTCATGTTTAATAACATGAACTTCGAAACGATCTCTCAAATTTGCCCTCCTATCTGGCTCTCATTTATGACATTATTTTTGATAAATGTTATAAGGGCTTTCAATTGCGGGGCTTTCGTCCAGCGCAAATGTGAAGTTTTCAATCGAATGGGCTATAGACCGTCGCCTTTTCGAAACAACCAGTTTGCAAAATTGTCGCAAAGAGAACAGCTAGTTGACAAATAAAGTTTCCCAAGGTAGATCTCCTAGGATGATTAAAGAAAGTTATCAGTTTTTGGACTACCTACGTTTTGTAAAAAATGCAAGTGAGCATACTGTGCGCAACTATGCTATCGACCTCTCTGATTTGAAAAACTTTCTCGAGCGTGATCTTCCTGCTGAAAAGAAAACAGGTCGCATCCAACATATCGGCAATCAGACTCTAGAAGAATGCCTCATTCCTCTAGCAGAAATCGACCGCTCTCTTTTACGCCAATACCTCGCACAGATGAAGACATGCAGACGTACCATCGTACGCAGACTTTCCAGTTTGCGCACCTTTTTCCGCTTCTGCGTCAAACATGAGATTTTGAAAACTAATCCCTTCGAGTTGATGGAAAGCCCAAAACTCGACAAACGCATCCCCTACTCTCTCAGCTTTCTCGAATTGCAACGGCTCTTTGATCAGCCCGATACTAGCTGCTATTTAGGCCTGCGTGATCGCACCATCATGGAACTCTTCTATAGTTCAGGCTTGCGGGTGAGTGAATTGGTGGGGCTCAACCGCAGCGACTTTGACAAAGAAGGGCTACTGATGCGACTGCGAGGTAAGGGACGCAAGGAAAGAATCGTTCCCATCACCCAAAATGCTTCTGACTGGATCGTCACCTATCTAGAACACATCGAACGCCACAAAGACATGGATGGCCACTTAGCAGAAGCTGATCACGAAGCTATTTTTTTAAATCGCAATGGAACCAGACTCACCAGCCGCTCTGTCGATAGAAATTTTGACAAATATTTGACAGCAAGTGGGCTTGCTGGGAAGGTCACTCCTCATACGATTCGGCACACGATTGCGACCCATTGGTTGGAGAATGGGATGGATTTGAAGACCATCCAAACGCTTTTGGGTCATAGCTCTCTTGTCACCACCACTCTCTACACCCAAGTATCGACTAAGCTCAAACAAGAAGTTTATCGAAATGCACATCCACGTGCATGAAAAAAGCTCATATGTTAATCTTTTGCCCATGAGTATTGTTTTAGACGAAATTTCGAAAAGCTACGGAAGTCGCTTACTTTTTGGAGGGGTCTCGGTGACCTTCAACCCAGGTAATCGCTACGGTTTGACTGGGCCTAATGGGGCTGGGAAGTCTACTCTTTTGCGCATTATCATGGGTGAAGAGGAAAAAAATAGTGGATCGATCACCCTACCTGACAAGGTGGGTATCTTGCGTCAGAACATTGAGGCTTTCGCCAATTTCACTTTATTGAATACAGTGATCATGGGCAACAAGAAGCTCTGGAAAGCTCTCGAAGAGCGGGATCGTCTCTATGAAGGAGAGATGACCGATGCGATTGGGATCCGTCTTGGCGAGCTTGAAGAGATCATTGCTGATGAAGATGGATACAGCGCTGAGGCGAATGCTGAGGAGCTCTTGCTCGGCGCAGGTATTCGAGCTGATCAAATTCATGAGCTGATGAAGAATGTGCCGACAGATCTACAGTTCAGATCTCTTCTATGCCAAGCTCTATTTGGGAACCCACAAGCCCTTCTTCTTGACGAACCGACTAACCATCTTGACTTAGAATCCATCGGCTGGCTGGAGGAATTTTTTCATAATTATAACGGGACCTTGATTGTGGTCTCTCACGACCGCCACTTCCTCAATTCCGTGACAACTCACATCGCCGATATCGATTATGACACCGTAATCATCTATCCTGGGAACTATGATGAAATGGTCTTTACCAAGAGCCAGATGCGTGAAAGGGACACTGCTGAGATCAAGTCAAAAGAAAAGAAAATCAAGCAATTACAAGAATTTGTTTCTAAATTTGGAGCAGGAACACGTGCAAGCCAGGTACAGTCCCGCAAAAAAGAAATTGAGCGTTTACAGCCTCAGGATTTGAAGAAATCAAATATTCAACGTCCTTACGTCCGTTTCAAGCCAATAGAGAAGCCTTCTGGCAAGATTGTTTGTAAGTTGGATCATGTCTGCAAAGGATTTGATGGAAAAGCGGTGATTAAGGATTTTTCCTACGAGATCCACCGTGGAGACAAGATCGGCATCATCGGGAGTAACGGACGAGGTAAGACGACACTTGCTAGACTCATCGTGGGGGCTCTCCAGGCTGACTACGGCGGGGTAGAGATGGGTCACCAGGTTGAATGCAGCTACTTTCCGCAGAACCACAGTGAACTTGTCTCAAAGGAAGATAAGCAGAATGCCTTTGACTGGCTCCGCTCACGTAAGGAAGGGCTCTATGACCAGGACATCCGTGGAGTTTTGGGTAAGATGCTTTTCGGTGGTGATGATGCCTTTAAGAAAGTGGCAACTCTATCGGGTGGTGAGACAGCGCGATTAATCCTTGCAGGGATGATGCTCCAGGAGCACAACTTCATGGTTTTGGACGAGCCAAACGGTCACCTGGATCTTGAGGCGGTGAGTGCACTGGCATGGGGTTTGAAGGATTATCAGGGCACCGCTGTTGTGATCGCTCACGACAGAACGCTTATCGATGAATTTGCAACAAAGATCATCGCCTTTGAAGAAGATGGAATCCATACTTTTGATGGAACCCTCGAAGAGTATCTGAAGAGCAAATAGACTACTTTCGAAACTTTGCATGCGATGGCAAAAATTCAGGCCAATAAAGCTGAAGCTACTACAGACGGCTCGAAAGGAGTCTCATGATTGAAGAACATTTTGGGAAGATTTTGGAAGAGTTGGGACTGAACCTCTCTGGGACTCCAGGCCGCATTGCCAAGATGTACAGGGAAGAGATCTTCACAGGGCTTATTCCCGAAAATTTTCCCAAGATCTCTCTCTTTGATGCGACAAGTCACCAGAAGATCACGGTCAAAAACATCTCTTTTGTCAGTTTTTGCGAACACCACTTTCTTCCGATGTTTGGAAAGGCTCTGATTAGCTATATTCCGAACAAAAAAATTCTAGGCCTGTCGACTATTCACGAAATTGTTCACTATTTTTCCAAAAGACCACAGCTTCAAGAGAGACTGACTCAAGATATCGCACAATCTTTGCAGAAAATTTTAGAGACTGAAGAGGTTTTTGTGGAGATCGAAGCGGAGCATTCCTGTGTACGCGCGCGGGGAGTGCTAGATCAAAACTCCACTCTTGTGACTGCTTATGGTCACTGCAATCAACTATATAGCCAATTCGATTGAAAAGTTGACATTTGGACGCGCCAAAACTCCCAGGCTTTAAAGGCCTAATACGATTTGTCGCATCATACCATTTATCACAAATAATAGACATCTTGCATAACCCAATTTGCGTGCCCGTGCTGGTGCCCGACCCAATTTTCATATAACTGAAGCTTTTGTCTAATGTAACGCTTGTAAGGATCAAACGATTTAAAATTCTGAGTGATAGGTATAGGAATAGGAGAAAACGATCTGGCTTGCGATTCAATCTGATTGCAGCAATCTATAATCTGGAATTGGAGGAAAAACAATCGAAACGATTAGAGAAGAGAGAAAATGGGTATTAGATCATGAAAAATTGGATGTTTATCAAATTGCCATAGAATTTGTAGTGTTAGCTGATGGAATTGTAGAGCACTTACAGAGAGGGAGAGCCTATTTGAGTGACCAACTAGATAGGGCAGCTCTCTCAATTCCGTTAAATATTGCTGAAGGTGGAGGTGGATATGCTGTGGAGGAGAAAGCCCCGTTTTATCGCATGGCTAAAAGATCTGCCACTGAATGTGCAGGCATACTGGATGTATGTCAGAGATTGCAGTTAATAGATGAGCAACACCAAACCAAGGGACGAGAATTCATTATCCGTATTGTGTCTATGTTGATCAAAATGATACGTAGATAGGTCGGGCACGGGCACGCTCACGCGCACGAAAATTGGGTTATGCAAGATGTCTATTATTTGTGATAAATGGTATAAGATCGAATTGGCTATAGTTGAATCAACTAAGCTTTCTCACGCTTCAATAGCCGAATCACATAGTCGCGATTAGCCCAAATATACTCTACTCCAGCAAAAAGAGCATAGGCAGCAGCCACTGCTGTCGTGATCATTGCAGTAAGCCACAAAGTATTTTGAGAAATGTAGCCAAGAGAGTAGGGAATCATCGTGAAAAGAATTATAAGAATAGCTGCAGCCTGCAAAATCGCCTTGATCTTTCCCGTTGAGCGAGCAGCCAACGCAAAACCGCGTAATGCACAGATAGTACGCAAAGTACTGATGACTGAATCTCTATAAAGAAAAACAAAAACAAGGAGCAGAGGCAAGCTGACGGGAGGTCTTGTGAAAGTCAGAAAGACTGAAATGCGGTAGATGCTATCAGCCATGGGATCGAGAAGCTTACCGAAATCTGTCACTTGATGGAATTTACGGGCAAAATAACCATCAAAGGCATCAGAAAGTTCCGAAACACCAAGCAGTAGAAGAAGGACATAAGGAAGCCAAACGAGACTGATACCCAATAGTTCATGTTCCAAATAGAGAAACATAAAAATTGGGCTTATGAAGATCCGAGTGAATGTGAGATAATTCGCTATCCCCAAGAGTTAACCCTCTGATTGTTGGGACTGCCCAACATAGCGCACTGAGAAATATTATTCAAAGGTTGTTTCGAAGAATTTAGTCTAAATCTTCGCCATTCTGCTCATTCAATCCAGGTGGGACCTCTCCTTGGCCATCAGGAGCTCCCAACCCTACTGGCAAAGCAACTTGTTGTAACACATCAAGGAGTCTTTCTCCGATCTCTCTCAGATTAAGGAGTTTCCAACCTTCACCCCCAGCTTGATTACCTAACCTCTCTGTGATGTAGAGAATCAGCTCACGTTTAAAGTCGTCTCCATTTTCTTGAGAAAATCTTCTATCTATTTGCTGCAATAGGAGCGCCATATCTCCTGGCTGATCATTACCGGTCACTGGTGCTGAGACTGCCGGCTCTTGAGCTCTCGGCATTTCAGGGCGGACATAAGCTTTATGGGGGCCATCAGGGTGTGTAGCTGGAGCCTGCTCAGGACGTGGCCTAATATTCGAAGATGCAAATCTAGGACCACCTAGCTCGTTCCTTCGAGTCAAAAATGCGCCGGTACGAACCGACTCATTTTCATAAAGCGCGAGCTCGCATCGATAGGCCAGTGGAGGCGCAACCACTCCCAGACAGCCTGAGAGAAGCTCGGCGATTGAACCCATGAGTCTAACGAGCTCCTTGCTACACTCCTTCCAATTTTTGGCCCGATCTTGAGAAAGTGTGCCAAAAATGGCATAAAAAATTGATGCAATCGCCTTCAGCACTCGTATAGCCAAAATAGCGACACGAATAGGAAGTGAGCAAGCGAAGGCAACCATGCCTTTTATATATAACGCTGATTTTGCTGGACGACGCGGATCTGTATAATGACTTGTGCCGGGTGAGGCCTCAGGAGGTTTTCCCCAGTACCCGCTCTGCGGACTTGTAGTTAAATAATGCATCATAAGGTTAAATTATAACAATTAGAGATTAAAAAGTTAAGATTTTTTCAAAGACTAATTAATTAAAAATTTAATTATAGAAATTCCTAATTTTTTTTTTAGGTTGCTGCCGACATGACATTTCTTTATACTCGCCCGCAATGATGAACTTTCAAGAGATGATTGCGACACTTCTAGATTATTGGGCCCGTCAGGGCTGTCTGGTCCAGCAGGGCTACGATTTGGAGGTGGGTGCTGGCACATTTAACCCTGCCACTTTTTTGAGGGCGCTGGGTCCTGAGCCTTATGCAGCTGTCTATGTGGAGCCATCACGCCGTCCCAAAGATGGGCGTTACGGACAGAATCCCAATCGCGTGCAGTTCTATCATCAGATGCAGGTGATCATCAAGCCATCGCCGCTCAATTTGCAGGAGCTCTATTTAGGGTCTTTGGAGGCGATTGGCCTCAATCTTTCGAAGCATGATATCCGTTTTGTCCATGATGACTGGGAAAACCCTACGATTGGTGCTTGGGGTCTTGGTTGGGAAGTATGGGCCGATGGTATGGAAGTGACGCAGTTTACCTATTTCCAAGCGGTTGGTGGTGTACCTGTTCATCCTGTGAGCGGAGAGATCACTTATGGCCTGGAAAGGTTAGCTCTCTATTTGCAAGGCGTCGATTCTATTTTTGATCTGCAGTGGAATGATCGCTATACTTATGGAGATCTCTACAAGCGAAATGAGTGGGAGTGGAGCCATTATAACTTTGAGCAATCAGATGCTCAGATGTGGAAGCGTCATTTTGAAGACTTTGAGAAAGAAGCCAAAAAGCTCGTGCAGAAAGAGCTTCCCATTCCTGCTTATGACTTCGTGATGAAGGCTTCACATTGTTTCAATATGTTGGATGCCCGGGGTTCGATCAGCGTTTCGGAGCGCGCGCTCTATATGGGACGTATTCGGACGATTGCAAAAGAGGTTGCTGAAGGCTACATGCAATCGCGTGAAAAGCAAAACTACCCATTGCTTGATAAGCGTGAACAGATCGCCTTTCCAACAGTGGATCTGCCTAAAGATGAGGGCGATCCAAAAGAGAGAGCTGACTTCTTATTAGAAGTTGGTTGTGAAGAATTACCAGCTAGCTTTGTGCAGGTGGGGATGACCAATCTGAAAGCCGCTTTAGAAAAATTATTAACAACTCACGAGATCGCCTTTGAGTCGATTGACACTTATGGGACTCCGCGCCGTTTAGCGTTGCTTGTGAAAGAGCTTGCGTGTGCTAGTGAAGGCAAAAATATTGAGAAAAAGGGGCCCTCTATTGCTGCTGCCTTTGATGCTAAGGGTGAACTGACGCAGGCTGGTTTGGGCTTTTTCCATTCTTTAGGTTTTGAACCCTGCCGATTGGATAATCTGCATCCTGAGCTTCAGGTGCGTTCTGTAAAAGAGTGTGACTATCTCTTTGCTTCCTATCAGACTCAAGGGGTTTCTACAGGTAGACTCTTAGCTGAAAAACTGCCTTCTCTAATCTTGGGATTGGATTTTCCGAAGAAGATGCGTTGGGCTGATTTTGATATTAGTTTTGCGAGACCTCTGCGTTGGATTGTGGCTCTTTTTGGTAAAGAAGTTGTGCCTTTTTCAGTGGGTCCTCTTGTTTCAGACCGCAAATCTTTTGGTCATCGCCAGCTCGCTCCGAAAGAGGTCTCTATTTCGCGTGCCGACCAGTATGTGCAGGTGATGCGCAAAGCGAAGGTGATGGTAGATCCATTAGAGCGCAAGAAGAGCATCGCTGATGAGATTTTCAGGATGAATAAGCGCGTGATCCAAGGTGACCGTGTGATGCCACAGGTGGTGCATCTAGTGGAGTGGCCATTTGTGATCCTGGGCAAATTTAATGAGGCCTATTTACGTGCGCCGAAAGAGGTCTTGATCTCTGAAATGATTGAGCACCAGAAATATTTCCCTATTGTGGATGAGAAGGGGGAGCTGGAGCCTCACTTCATTGTAGTTTCGAACAATACTCCTTCCGATCTTATCTGCCATGGCCATGAGCGTGCGCTTTCTCCCCGTCTTGCGGATGGTGTCTTCCTCTTTGAAGAGGATCTGAAAAAGCCGCTTTCTGAATTCAATGAAAAGTTAAAGACGATCACCTTCCAGCGCGATCTCGGCACTATTGCCGATAAAGTGGTGCGGATGCGAAAAATCGCAGCCAGGTTACATAAAGAATTGCCTCTTTGTTCTTTGCAAGAGGTAGAAGAGGCTGCCAATTTGTGTAAGGCGGATCTTGCGACTGAGCTTGTTGGGGAGTTTCCGGAATTGCAGGGGGTGGTGGGTAGGCTCTATGCTGAGGCGCAGGCGATGAAGCCTGAAGTGGCGATCGCGATTGACGAGCATTGGATGCCGCGTGGGGAGAGAGCTCCTCTACCTAAATCTGCTTGTGGTACGCTGCTTAGTTTAGCTGAGAAGATTGACAATTTGGAGAGTTTTTTCTCTGTGGGGCTGAAGCCGACGAGTTCGAGCGATCCTTTTGCTTTGCGTCGTCAGGCGCTGGGTTTGATCAAGATAGCGCTCGATCAGAAGTTGCATTTTAGTCTGAAAGCGTTTTTCTCTGAAGAGGTGATTGGATTTGTGACAAGCCGTTTGCGGCATCATTTGATCGAGCTTGGTTTTGCTAAAGAATCGATTGAGGCGGTGCTCGCAAGGCCATTGGATGACATCTATGCGGCCTATACTCTCCTCACCCAGTTAGAAGCTTTCCGCAAGCGGGATGAGTTTGAGTGGCTACTGGAGATTTACACACGCGTACACAAGATCCTTGAGAAAACGGAGCCTAAAAAAGTGGATCCTGCACTCTTTACAGAAGAGGCGGAGAAGGAGCTTTTCAAAGCTCTAGAGGGTCTTTCTTCGTTTGATGATTTAGCTCATTTGCGCAAGCCAGTGCAGAGCTTTTTCGAGAAGGTGAAGGTGATGGCGGATGACAGTAAGATTCGGGAAAACCGTTTAGGGCTGCTCTCTTCTGTGAAGGCTCTTTTCGACAACCTAGTCGATTTTTCTAAGTTACGCTAGTAGATCCGCTTGCTCTCCTTCTGGCACAAACACATCCTGCTTTGGACCAGGAAATCGCTATTTTCCAAGGAAATCCTAATCTAGAACCTATACGACTGAAGTGGCGTAAATTAATCCAAAATCCAGCAACAAACTAAAATTTAGATTGTCCCAAAGCCATCGTGCTTGATCGATAGAGAATGGGCCGCCCTAACTCCCATCACTCTTAATAAACTTTACATTTTCTTTTTTTTCGAGTTATCATAGTCGTTGCCACTAACCGACCTAACTATAAATTAAAGGAATAATATTATGGCGAGTGCAGCTGGTCCTATTGATCGTGTGACATTTGAAGTCAGTTTTCAGGAAAACCATCGTATTGGAAGAAACGAGGGTCTTCACCCTATTAACATTCATTTTGACGGCTGTAAAAAAGATATTCAAGTTAGAGTTGACCGTGCATTTCGGGATGGAAGTGAACATCGTCTAGTGATTCATACGAGGGTAAAGGATGCGCCCTCTGAAACATCTTGGAATGAGAATCGCTACATAAGAGTATCGCTCGAGATGGTTTCTTCATTATCTCTCAGTAAGAAAGTTATTAGGTGGGGCGGCGGAGTGCTGAAGCTTGCTGATGCAGCAACTCATAGGCCTCAAATGGAAGATAATGATATTCCTATAGAAGCAACAACTGTAGCAGGGGGAAAAACTTACCGCATCCAGCTCGTTAATGAAGTAACAGGACTTGTTGCCCGTATTGTAGAAGTAATTGCTGAAGCAGCACCCCGCCAGAATGCCGCTGCGCCGACTGAATTTCGAACACGTGTGCACAATATGGGAGCCGCATTAGTAGAAGAAGGAATGCAAAATCTTGGATTAGCTGCAGAGGGAGGAGCGCCTATTTTCAATCCTTCTTCTACTAACGCAGATGTATTTGCACATGCAATTCGAGGCGTTGTCCGCGCGGGGCAGAAAATGCATCCAGATATCCAAGTGCCACATGCCAGACCTTCAGAGCAACCTTCAGATTTGAATGAATTAAGCATTGCTGAATTACAAAATCGTTTTGAAAAAGCTTACACTCAGGATAAACTGTTTGAAACGCAGCGTATGCAAGCAGCTCTATCAGGCAATATGACGCGATTGAATGAGCTGATGAACGATGAAATGGCAAATAGTCAACTTGTCGTGATGCTCGCTGAAGCGTTGGAGCGCAAAGGTGTGAGGCCGCAAATTCCACAAGATAACAAGTTCCAAACTCATGCACAGCAGTCTCAAAACGCGCATCTTGAAGGGCTACAAGACATTCAAAATGCATGTAACCAACAGTAGAGAATAATTTTAGCAGACAATCTGGCAGCGGTTAGTTTTTCTTCGAGAACTCACACTACCCATTCCCACAAAGTAAGTGTCAAGTTTTGCCTCTTGGAATCATTTTGAGCTTAGGTAGTCTTTTTTCATTCTTGCCGGCCATAATGCTATTGGGGGTAGAGTTGTACCATTTATAACAAATAATGTCACAAATAAGAGCCAGATAGGGCAGCAAATTTAAGAGAGCGTTTCGAATCTCATGTTTTTAAACATGAGCGAGAAAGGATCTCTCAAAGGTGTCGACTCAATGGCTCTCATTTCTGACATTATTTGTTATAAATGGCATGAATTAAAATTTGGATTTTTACAAAACTATCGTGCTTCATCGAGAGAGAATGGGCTTGTCCTGCCCCCCCTATTATTTTTCATCAGCTTTACATTTTCTTTTTTTTGAGCTATAATATCCAAACCTAATTAACTGTAAATTAAAGGGATAATATTATGGCAAGTTCAGCTAATCCTCCTGGTTTTGTGAAATTTGAAGTCAGTTTTCAGGAAAATCATTCTGCTGGACGAAAAGAGGGTGTTGCTCCTTTTAAGATTCATTTTAAAAGCTATACCACAGATATTGAAGTGAGAGTTGACAGTGCATTTTGGGATGGACAAGAACATTTTCTAGCATTTCATACAAGAAAACAGGGTGCACCCCCTAAAACATCTTGGATTAAGAGTGACTGGATCAGTGTACCTCTCCGAATGGTTTCTTCATTATCTATCACAAAGGAAGTGATTAGCTGGGTCGACGGGGTGCCGGAGCTTGATGAGGCAGCGACTCAAAAGCCGAAAATGGTAAACAAAGTTGTTCCTATTCGAGGAATAACTGTAGAAGTTGGAAAGACTTACCGCATCCAGCTCGTTAGTGAAGCAACAGGATTTGTCGCCTCTATTGCAGAAGTAGTTTCTGATACCGTTTGAAAAAATAATAGCATTGATCACAAATAATGTCACAAATGAGAGCCAGATAGGGGGGCATACTACCCCTATTTACAGTTTTCAACTGAATGGGCTATAACTTTCATCGACTATAATAGTTCTCGCACTTTCTTTCAGGGCAACAATCTGATCTGCGATATGTTAGGACCACGCTTGCAGATTTTATTGCGATTTTTTGCAATCAGGCGATAAAGCCAGTTCGGACAATAAATCGTATAACCCAAAATCTTCGCAATCCGCTCCACCGCCCTTCCCTCCATAAAAATCTTGGGTTGTAGCTCAAAATCTTCAACCAAAACTACGCTATCTCCTGGAGGCAAATGGAACTTTTGCGCCGTCTCCCCTTGCAGGGGTGCAAAGCCAAAGACTTTTTCTCGATCCCTTTTCACCACAGCCAAAATCGCTCTATGACAGAGAAAACAGGGACCATCAAACAGAATCAGATGCTTCATCATTTTATTTGCGGTCTCGTTGTTGCAGAGTAGCGACGCGCCAATTCCAGTAGCTCATCATCACTCCTTCCACCACTTCTCATCTCTTGTTGAATCGCCTGACGCTCTTCTAGCCATTTGCGATCCAATATCTTTTGCACCGTAAATAGAAAAAACTGTTCAATTTTTTCATTATGCAGTTTGCTGGTCATGATCTCGTTGACACACTTTTCCACTTCGACATCATCGATCGATCCCATCACTGAGAGCAACTCAGTATCCTCAGCTGTGAGATAAGCGTTGTAAAGCTTTTTGCAAGCGGGATTTTTGAAATGCTCGGGTTGGATGTAGTTTTTCACGGTCTGGCGGAAGCGAGACTCCCCGCGCAGGAGCAGACGTAAGAGGTCTATCTCGAGCACACGGTCAGGATCGATCGCAATCACTCCCCCACGAGCGCGAACATAGGTCGGTTTTTGAGCTCCCACCATCTGCTCAGGCAGCTGGACAAGCCGAGCCAACTTTTGGAGACTCTCATGCACCATCACAGGATCATTCCAAGTTTTAATCTCTAAAGAGAGATCACGCACAAATTGCGCTTTACCAGCCGGCGATTTCAAATCCAGCTTCGTTTTCAAAAGGCAAAAAGTCAGGTAGTCCTTGGTTGGGAGCTTTTCGAACTCCTCTTTCCCTTTTTCTTGCAAAAAGCTGTCGGGATCCATGCCTTCTGGGAGGAGCAAAACCTCAACCTCAATACCCACTTTTTGAAACAGCGCTCCCGTTTTGAGAGTTGCTTCAATGCCAGCTTTGTCCGCATCAAAGGCGATCGTCACACTCCTTACGCCTAGATTTTTCAATGTATCGACATGGCCCTCACCAAAAGCTGTACCTAGAGCTGCCACTGCATAATCAAAACCAGCTTCAATAAGTCGTAGACAGTCGATCTGTCCCTCAACAAGCATCGCTCTCTGCTCTTTGACTATTCGCTTACGGCTATAATTGAGCCCAAAGAGATGCCGAGACTTTTTGAAAAGCTGAGTCTCACTCGTGTTGATGTACTTCCCACCAAAAGTTTCCTCTTTGATTTTGCGGGCTGAAAATGCGATCACGCTGCCTCGTGCATTGTGAACTGGGAAGGTAATCCTCTCACGGAAAAAGGGGCGGTCTCCATCTTTATTCAAAAGCCCGGCTGCAATCATGATCTCGACTGAAAACTTTTTTTCATGCATCGCTTTTAAAAATAGAGCGCCCCCTTCAGGAGCATAACCAATCTGAAAGCGTCTGATAAATTCGAGCGAGAGTCCTCTTTTTGTGAGATAGTTGAGCGCAACCCTTCCTTCTTCAGTTCTTTGTAAATAGAAGTGGTAGAATTGGCTCGCAAAGCTTAATGCATCTTGCAATTGGAGGGAGCTGATGCCCTTCTCGATTTTTTCATCTTCTTGGAGGGGGATGTGGAAGCGTTCGGCGAGCATATCGACGGCTTCACGGAAAGTGAGTCCTTGGAGTTGCATCAAAAATTGGATAGCATCGCCATGAGCGCCGCAGCCGAAGCAGTGGTAGTGTGTGTCTCCTCTTTTGATACTGAACGAGGGGCTTTTCTCATCATGGAAGGGGCAGAGGGCTTTGAAGACAGCGCCAGCGCGTTTGAGGTCGATTTGGCTTGCAACGACATCAACAAGGTCTATTTTTTCCTTGAGGGCTTGGAGGGATTCTTTTGTATACATGGGGCAATGATAGTGGATTTGCCTTCAAATGTCCATTTTGACCCAACTCCCTTTTTTTCCACCTATGGCGGCTCCTTTTTTAACAATGGGCCGCCCATTGGCGGCTCCTTTCATGCCTCTATGTCGCAGTTCATCAACGCAGTTGACTGAACACGACATAGGCATTCCAAGTATAGCCAACTCTGTTTCTAACAATGGGCCGCCGATTGGCGGCTCCTTTCATGCCTCTATGTCGCAGTTCATCAACGCAGTTGACTGAACACGACATAGGCATTCCAAGTATAGCCAACTCTGTTTTTAACAATGGGCCGCCGATTGGCGGCTCCTTTCATGCCTCTATGTCGCAGTTCATCAACGCAGTTGACTGAACACGACATAGGCATTGGCTGTCGGAACAAAGTGGAATCGAAGCAAACGAGCGAAGACAGTGCGAGTAGCACGGCGAGCGAGTGCGCTCCGATTCCATACAGTTCCGATCAGCCCCAAGTAGGGGCCGCGGGGGACAAAGTCCCCGACGAGTTTATTTCTTTCACCTACGCAGTCAGGTGGATCCTGGGGGTTTGGGGTGCAACCCCATCTAGCCTGGACATCTCTTTTTCTTGCCTCTACAGCACGGCGAGCGAGCGCGCTCCGATTCCATACAGTTCCGATCAGCCCCAAGTAGG